>ERZ1034952.3720-NODE-3720-length-10061-cov-9.238757_pt1 | contig 10061 bp, 9 predicted proteins | sample MGYA00520625_ERZ1034952 | MGnify/ENA primary metagenome ERZ1034952 (study PRJEB33766, sample SAMN09781773) | gut metagenome | biome: gut microbiome | host: Homo sapiens | place: Madagascar | study: EMG produced TPA metagenomics assembly of the PRJNA485056 data... | reverse complement strand
ACGCATATCGCTGGCCTGCACGACTTGTATCGCACAAGCCTTTTGCAGCCGAGAGTTATTCTATCACACCTTCGTGCATTTGGCAAGTGTTTTTTAGAAAAAAGAACGAATTTTCTTTTTTATTTTCTCTGTTTTGTGGAATCGCATTTTTTCTGTGCAAGATGCACAATCCCATCCCATTTTACGGGTGGAAAACTCCCCTTCCCCGGTTTTGCAGGGGTAGTATGCGCCGCACCATCGCCTTTTATACCTATATATAGGAAAAGCAGGGCCGGAGCCACAAAAAGGTTCCGGCCCTGCCGTGTTTGAAATGTTTTGGCCCGGTCACTCGCCCACAAAGACGATGCTGCCGGAGAGGGTGCTGGTCTGGATCTTTTCGCCGCGGCTCACGGTGAAGGTGTGGTAGCTCACACCCACGCTCACGCCGTCACTGGTGTTGGAGAGCACCTTGACCTGCGTGCCCACCGGCACATGGATCTTGATCTTGTTGGTGCCGTTCTTCTTAGTCGCCTGCTCGATGGTGATGGAAGTGTAAGGGTTGGACAGGCTGTAAGCGACCTTTTCATAGCGGGGTGCGTGGTCGGTGGGCTTGTCATCCTTCATCCATGCGGAGAGCGGGTTCAGTTCATCCACCACCTGCTCCACCAGATCGCTGACCGTGGGGGCCTTCTTCTCGATCTCAATGGTATCAGAGCCATCGATGCAGATGCCGGTACGGCCGCTGCCGCAATAGATGGTCTCTTTCTCGGTGGTCGCATAGGTCTCCTCGGTAGCCGTCAGGGCAGCCGTGCGCTTGTTGACCACTTCCTGTACACCGGCATGATCCGTCAGGTCTGCAAACCGCTGCTGGTAGGCGCTGTCCAGCACCGGCTGCGTATAGGCATCCATCACCTGTTTGACCGCAGCTGCTTCCTCTGCGGTGGCCTGCCGCTGCTGACCGTCCGGGCCGGTGACCTGTGCACCGGCCGCAGCACCGCTGAGCACATTGCCGAACACCGAAGTGCCCACGCTGGTAGCACCCAGCTGGAGTGCCAGCGATTGTGCATCAGAATACCGGCTGCCATAGTTTCCATTGCGGGTCATTACTGCCACACGGCTGTAGTCCGCCGCCGCATCCGTACTGCGGCCCATATACTGCAGTGCTCTGGCACGATAGTAGTAAGCACTGACACTGTTGCTGTTCAGTTCCACGGCACGGCTCAGATCGTTGACCGCTTGTGCGTAGTTGCCCAGCAGCAGAGCCTCCTGGCCCGATGTCAGGTTGTCCACCAGCTGCTGCTGTTCCGCATCCAGCATCCATGCACTGGCTGTCAACGGCTGGGCCAGAAGGGCCACGCTCAGTGCCAGCGCCGCAAACGCTGCTTTCCATTTCTTGCTTCTCATTTTTGCAACACCTCATTCCAAGTTGTGTGCGGTTTTTCCGCGTGCGTGCAGGGGTTTTGCCCTGCTCAGGCTCAGTTTACCGTCTTTTTGTTCCGGCTGTCAAGGCAGGCCCGGCATTTTCGGCGCTGTGCACGAAAGTCATTCTGATAATCTGGCAGTTACGCAAAAAGCTCCCCGCCATACAGCGGGGAGCCGGAATGCTTTATCGTTTCTGCAGGGTGGTTTTCAACTGTTCGGCCAGACCGTCCCGCGGGGTGATGTACACGGTGGTGTACACCTCATACAGCACCATGCCGGGCTTGGCGCCGTTGGCTTTCCAGATGTTCTTCACCTCGGTGGTATCCACCGCCACCTTGGCACCGGTGCCCGCCTTGTAGGCGCTGGAGTAGATGACTGCCAGCTCCGCCGCCTCCTGCTTGGTGGTGTCCGGGATGTCCTCACCGTGGCTCATAACCACCACATGGCTGCCGGGAGCTTTCTGCACATGGAACCACAGGTCCTTGCCGCGGGCGGTGTGCAGGGTGAGCTTGTCGTTCTGGGCGTTGTTGCGCCCCACCAGGATCTCGAACCCGTCGCTGGAGGTGAACCGCAGGAAGTCCGCAGGCTTCTGGCGCTTGTCGCGCTGCTTGTAGTACTTCAGATAGCCCTGGCTCTTCAGCTCTGCACGGATCTCGTTGAGGGCAGCTTCGCCAGAGGCGGTCTCCACCTCGTAGAGCACCGTTTCCAGATAGGCGATCTCTTTTTCGCCCTCTGCCAGCAGATCCACCAGCATCCGGGCGGCGGTCTGCTTCTTTTTGTAGTTCTTGAAGAAGTTCTGGGCGTTCTGGCTGGGGGTGAACCGCAGATCCAGCGGGATGGTCACCTCTTTGCCCTCATCGTACCAGTTGGGCACCGTGATGCTCTTCATGCCCTTCTGGGCCAGATACAGGTTGGCCGAGAGCAGCTCGCCGTACAGGCGCAGCTTTTCGCTTTTGCCGCTGGCGGCCAGCTCTTCCTGCCGGGCAGCCTGCTTGCGGACGGCACGCTCGTACATGTTGTGCACAGCCTTGTGCAGCTCCTTGCTCTTGGTACGCAGGCGCTCGGCGCGGTCCTTCTCGGCGTAGTAGCCCTCCAGCATCGCGTTGAAGGACGGCCATTCCTTCACCGCGTAGTTTTCGCCGTACTGCTGCGGACGGAAGAAGGTGAACTCCACCGGCTTGCCGTCCGGGTCGGTCACGCTGCAGGGGCAGCCGCCCTTGTCGTGCAGCTCCTTCAGCTCGTCGATGGCCGCCATCAGACTGCACTTTTGCGCCTCGGTCAGCTCGTTGGCCAGCAGGTGTTCCCCGTCAAAGGCGCGCCAGGCGGCTTCGCGGCAGACCACCGGGCCGACACCGGCCACGGTCTTGTTCAGGGCATCCGCCACCGGCAGGTCCCGCTGGCAGGCCGCTGCCACGATGGACGCAGAGCTTACCTGCAGAAAATCCGGCCGGGCCGGTTTGGGCGGCGTGGTGTAGGTCAGGCCCGGCAGCAGCTGCCGGATGTCGCTGTCCTCAAAATCCACCCGCTTGAGGGCGTCGATGATCTTGCCGTTCTGCACCAGCACCAGATTGGAGTAGCGGCCCATGAGCTCGGCGCACAGGGTGTTGCGCACCAGGTCGCCCATTTCGTTGGTGCACTGGAAGTCGAAGTAGACGATGCGGTCTCCCGGCTCCATGTGCACATCCAGCAGCTTGCCGCCGGTGAGGTGCTTGCGCATCAGCATGCAGAAGGAGGGCGGCGTCTCCGGGTTTTCAAAGGTCTCCTCGGTCAGGCAGACCCGGGCGGAACCGCTGCGGGCCGACAGCAGCAGCGCGTAGGTGTCCGTGCGGGTGCGCAGGGTAATGACCAGCTCATCGCGGGTCGGTTCAAACAGTTTTGCGATCTTGGCGTCGGCCAGAACGGTTTTCAGTTCCCGGGCCGTCAGTTCCAGTGTCGCGGCATCCAATGCCATGTGTGTTACCTCGTTCTTATCATTAAAATGGCCGCCGCGTTCGCTTTGGCCATATTCAGCGGAATGTTCTTTTTTAATTACAATCGGAGCAGCCTGCGGGCTGCTCCGATTGCTTTTTCACGAAAGGGGCCGTTGCGAAAAGCTACAGCCCTCCCCTATTATAAATAAGTATACGGGTCCTTGTTGGCTGTGCTCACCAGCACTTCCACGCCGGGCAGAGCAGCACGCAGCTTCTCTGCCACAGCAGCGGTCACCGGGAACTCCGTGGCGTAGTGCCCCGCCGCGATCAGCGACAGGCCCAGCCGCTTTGCATCGCAGGCGTGGTGGTGATTTGCCTCGCCGGTCAGCAGACAGTCCGCGCCCACGGCAAGAGCCTCTTCAAACAGGCTGCCGCCTGCACCGCTGATGACGGCCAGCCGCTGCACCGGTTTGCCGGTGTCGGCAAGCTTGACCTGCACCGCCGGGCCTGCGTCCGGTGCATTGCAGCGGGCGGCCAGCTCCTGCTGTGCCTTGCGGGCCAGCTGCGGCACCGTGATGGGTTCAATGCTGCCCACCCGGCCGCAGCCCTCGGCAAAGGGCTCCGGGTCCTGCATGCCAAAGATACCGGCCAGCACCTCGTTGACGCCGCCGGAAGCCGCATCCAGATTGGTGTGCATGCAGATGGCCGAGATGCCCGCCCGCACCAGCTGGAACGGCACATCCTGCGGCCCCAGCTTTTTGAGTGGGTCAAAGATGACCGGGTGGTGCGCCACGATGGCTTCGCAGTGCTTCGCGGCGGCCTCTGCCACCACCTCCGGGGTGATGTCCAGCGTGACCAGCACCCGGGTCACTTCCCCGGCGCAGTCCACCAGCAGGCCGGGGTTGTCCCAGCTTTCTGCCAGTTCCAGCGGCGCGATGCGCTGCATAGCTTCATAGAGCTGCTGTACGGTCGTCATAGTCCGGTCTCCTCTTTCAAAAGTCGGTCGATCTCATCTGCCAGCGGGGTGCCGTCCGGCACGCCGAGGCGCATGCGGGGGAGCTTGGCCTTCTGCCAGGCCGCATAGCCCGCGCCCTCCGGCCAGCTGCCGGTGCCGCCCAGCAGACACTCGGAAAAGGTCGGCTCGTGCCGCTCCCCGGTGTACTCGGCTGCCATCACGGCGTACCAGCGGCCTGCCGCCTGCACGGGGCGGTCGGTCACAAAAGCAAAGCCATGGGTCCACAGCCAGCGGCGCAGTTCACTGTGACGGGTAGCCGGGATCATGATGATCCGCGGCCCACCCACCGTGAACACCCACGGGGCCTTTTCCAGGATCTCCCAGGTGGTCTGGGCCGAGACGCCCGCCAGCACGATGCTGCCCACCTCACCGGCCGACAACACAGAAAGACCGTCGCCGAGCCTCAGCTCAGCGCGGTCTTGACAATTGGCATGTTCCAGCGTCTGCCGGGCTTTGGACAGCGGGCCGGGGCGCAGGTCGGCCCCGATGACCTTGGGGTACCGGCCCGAAGCAGCCAGCACCGCCGTCAGCTTGCCGTGGTCGCAGCCGATGTCCGCCACCGGCTGCCCAGGGCGCACCAGTTCTGCCGCCGCCGTCAGACGCGCATCCAGTGTGGGCAGCACTCAGGCCTTCTTGGCTGCCAGGTGGGTGTTCAGCTTCTCCAGCAGCTCGTCGCAGTCCACGCCGTGCACCGCGCAGGCCTCCTCGATGCTCTCGCCGCGGGATGCAGGGCAGCCCAGGCAGTGCATGCCGATCTCCATGAAGTAGGGAGCGGTGCTCTGGTCCATGTCCAGAATGTCGCCGATGATGGTGTCACGGGTGACCTGCTTGGGGGCAGCGTTCTCTTCTTTTTTGAGCATATTGAAAATATCAAACATGGTGGATTTCCTTTCTTGATCGGGTAATGTACGGCAAAACCTACCGTTCTTCTATACTATACCCCAACTGGCCTGTATTTTGCAAGTATCTGCGGGCAAAATCAGTCCTCCTCCTTGTAATCCTTTTCCAGCGAGAAGCCGCGGCCGCTTACTTCGGTCACATGGCTCACGATCATGAAGCAGGTGGGGTCGATCAGGTGGGCGATCTTTTCCAGCTTGGGCAGCTGCCGGTTGCTGACAACACTCAGCAGCACCTGTTCGCTGTTCCGGCTATAGCCGCCCTCACCGTGCAGGATGGTCACGCCGCGGTCCAGCTGGGAGAAAATGGCTTCCCGGATCTCGTCCGCATGCTGACTGATGATCTTGACCTCGGTACGGGTGGAACCGAAAATGAGCACTTTGTCCAGCACAACGGTGTACACGATGACCATCACGATGCCATACAGGCACTGCTGCAGCGGGCTGAACGCCGCCTGCACCGCCAGAATGATCAGGTCGAACACCATCATGGTCGCCGACACCGGCAGGTGGAACCACTTGTTGAGCACCAGCGGAGGGATGTCCATGCCGCCGGTGGAAGCACCGGCACGGATGGTGATGCCCAGCGAGATGCCCACGCCCAGACCGGCAAAGATGGTGTTGAGCACCAGATCATCGGTGAGCACAAAATCTGCAAACACCCGCTCCCACAGGGCCAGAAACAGCGGGCTGAGGATGGTGCTGGCAATGGTGGTAAGGGCAAAGCGGCTGCCCAGCACCACCCAGCCCAGCACCAGCATGCTGATGTTGATGGCAAACAGCACCCCGGACACCGGCAGGCCCAGCACACGGTTGACCCCCAGTGCGATGCCGGTGGCGCCGCCGGTGATCAGCCCGGACGGCACCAGAAACAGCACGACCGTCAGCGCGTACAGTGCGTTGCCCGCAATGATGGACAGCGAGTTGACGGCGATCTGCTGCTTATATGAAAGTTGAATCATCTTTACACCTCTGTTCCTGAATCACTTTCTTCTATCATAACGAAAAACTCCACGTTTATCAAGCTTTTGCCGACAAACGTGGAGAATATTCATCCTTTTTTGATTATTTTGTAGCCGGTTCTTCCTCTTCCAGCAGGCGCAGACCGGCGGTGTCGGTGACCGGCAGCGAGAACACGATGGCCCCCGCCCTGCGGTCGGCCCCGTCCATGATGGCTTTCATGATCCGGTTCTTCTGCGCGGTGCGGCTCACGATGAGCACCAGCTCCTTCTCATTCACCAGTTCCATGCCCAGAAAGGGAGCTGCCCCTTCCATGCCGGTGCCCTTTGCGTGGATCACGGTGCCGCCGCCGGCACCGGCTGCACGGGCCGCGTCCATGATGGAGCCGGTGTAGCCCTGGTTTGCGATCACCAGCAGCAGTTCATAGCGGGTATCTTTCAAGGTACTCTCCTCCTTCCAGGTCAGGATCTGGTGCTCCGTGAGGAACCCAAGGGCCCGTTTTCCGCCGATGCTGCTCAGCGGCACGGTGAATGCAATGCCGGTGCCCGGCACGTCGATGCGCATTTTGCGGCGCAGGTCCCGCTGCACCTCCTGCCAGGTCTGGGCTGTGACCACCGCCAGCAGCACAGCTTTTTCGGTCTTTTCCAGCCCCAGGGTGGAAAGGGTCTCCTGCACCGCCGTGCCGGTACCCACCGTGCGCAGGGTCACGTTCACGCCGTGGGCCTCATACAACTGCAGAAAGGCGTCGGCAGTGCGGCGGTCGGTGATGGTGCTCATCAGAAACAGCGAACTCACAGCGCTTGCCCTCCTTACAGTTCAATGATGTCGTCATCCGGCCAGTCGGCATAGGCTGCCACCCCGGCCAGCGCGGGTTCGGCGGCACGGGCAGCCCTGCGCCGTCCGGTTTTGAGCTGAGCGGCAAGGCCCATCAGCTGCACCGTGATGAGCGGCGTCATGGCCACCATGGCCACCACGCCGAAGGCATCCGTGACGATGTTGCCGCCCACGGCCACGCAGGCTCCCTGTGCCAGCGGCAGCAGGAAGGTGGCCGTCATGGGACCAGAGGCCACGCCGCCGGCGTCAAAGGCAATGGCGGTGAACAGCTTGGGCACCACAAAGGAGATGCCGATGGCCACCGCATAGCCCGGGATGAGGAACCACAGGATGGAAATGCCGGTGAGCACCCGCACCATGGCCAGCCCCACCGAAATGGACACACCCGCCGAGAGCGCCATGCCCATGGCCTGGGCCGAGATGGCACCATCGGTCACCTCTTCCACCTGTTTGTTCAGCACATACACCGCCGGTTCCGCCCGGACGATAAAGTAGCCGATGAGCATGCCGATGGGGATGATCACCCAGTGGTAGCTCTGCCCGGTCAGCACCTGCCCCAGATAGTTGCCCGCCGGCATAAAGCCCACATTTGCTCCGGTGAGGAACAGCACCAGGCCTACATAAGTATAGGCCAGGCCCACCGCAATGCGGCCCAGCGTGCGTTTGTCCAGCCGCAGGGCCACGGCCTGGAACACCCCGAACATGACCACGATGGGCAGCAGCGAGGAAGCAATTTCCTTGATGTACTCCGGCAGCCCCTCATGGAACAGCTGCCACAGCTCCACCGAATCGCTCACCTCCGGCAGCACCGGCGGGATGTAGGTGCTGTCGGACGCGCGAAATGCGATGCCGAGGATCAGCACCGCCAGAATGGGGCCCACTGAGCACAGTGCCACCAGACCAAAGCTGTCGTCCGCCGCATGGCGGTCGCCGCGGATCGCCGACACACCCACGCCCAGCGCCATGATAAAAGGTACCGTCATGGGGCCGGTGGTCACACCGCCGGAGTCAAAGGCCACGGCCAGAAACTCCCGGGGCACAAAGGCAGCCAGCACAAAAACGATGCCGTAGAACGCCACCAGCAGCGGCGGCAGCGCCACGCCCAGCAGCATGCGCAGGAACGCGACGGTGAGGAACAGGCCCACGCCCGCCGCCACCGAGAAGATCAGGGTCTGGTTGGGGATGGAGGGCACCTGATTGGCCAGCACCTGCAGGTCCGGCTCCGAAATGGTGATGAGGAACCCCAGCAGAAAGCCGACGCCCAGGATCACCGGCAGTTTGCGGCTCCGGGTGAGCACAGCACCCACACGCTCGCCCATGGGGGTCATGCTCATTTCTGCGCCCAGTGTAAAGAACATGATGCCCACCACGATGAGCACCGCACCCAGCAGAAAGCACAGCAGGATGCTGGGCGACACCGGCGCAATGGTAAAGCACAGCACCAACACAATGGCCACAATGGGCAGCACGGCCTGCAGGGCTTCCAGCAGTTTTTCCCGCAGTTTGGGGAGAGATGCTTTTAAAATCGCGTCCACCGCCTTTCCGTTCTGTACATTTTTGTGCAACGTATATAAAAAGTATACAAAGCAACTGCCGCCCCGTCAACCGACGGGGCGGCAAAGATACAGATAATTTACAATTCCTGCTTGGCCAGCACGTCCGAGGTGGGGGTCCGGAACACCGGGATGTCTGCATAGGGGTCGGCAGCATCATCGACCGGCAGGCTCTTCATGTAGGCGTCCATGGACTCGGCCACCTTCTTGGCCACGGCCACAGCCTCGACCACAGTGCGGGCACCCATCACGGCGTCGCCGCCGGCAAACACGCCCTCGCGGGTGGTGCTGCCGTCCTCACTGACGGTGAGCAGGCCCTTCTGATTGGTCTCGATGCCGGTGGTGGTCTTGACAAGGTTGCTCTCGGAGCCCTGGCTCACCGACACGATAACGCCGGTGTGGGGGTAGAAGATCTCGCTGCCCTCCACCTGGGTAAACTTGCCGTCCTCGCCCTTGACGGTGTCGCGGCAGATGAGGCCGTTTTCCCGGATCTCCACAGGAGCCTTGCAGAAGCGGAAGCCCACGCCTTCCAGCTTGGCATAGCTCACCTCATATTCGGAGGCGCTGATGCAGCTCTCGTCGCGGCGGGCGTAGCAGGTCACATGACGGGCACCGTTGCGGATGGCGGTGCGGGCGCAGTCCATGGCCGAGTTGCCCACGCCGATGACCGCAATGTCATCGCCCAGACGGAAGGCCTTGGAGTTGGCCAGATAGTCGATGCCAAAGGCCACGTTGCCAAGGCTCTCGCCCTTGATGTGCATGGCGTTGGCCTTCCACAGACCGGCACCGATGAACACGCTCTTGTAGCCGTCGCGGAACAGGTCGTCGATGGTGATGGTCTTGCCGATGGTGGTGTTGGGCCGTACCTTGATGCCCTTGAGCTCCAGATGGCGGTACTGGAAATCATCCAGCACACTGTCCGGCAGGCGGTAGTTGGGGATGCCGTAGCGCATCACGCCGCCGATCTTGTCGCGGGCGTCAAAGATGGTCACATCGTAACCCCAGCGTGCCAGCAGCACCGCAATGGTCAGGCCCGCCGGGCCGGAACCCACCACAGCCGCCTTCATGCCGTTCTTGGGGGCCGGGCCGGCGGTCATCTTGTTGGCGTAGGTGGTGGAGATGTAGTCCTCGATGATGGAAAAGTGCACCGGGTCGTGGCTGGGCATCCGGTTGCGCACGCAGTGGCCCTCGCACTGGTTCTCGTGGTTGCACACCAGACTGCACACGGTGGTGAGCGGGTTGTTTTCAAACAGCATCTGGCCTGCGGCGTCCATCTGGTTTGCCTTGAGCAGACGGATCACCTCGGGGATGTTGGTGTGGATGGGGCAGCCCTGCTGACACAGCGGCTTTTTGCAGCCGAGGCAGCGGTTGGCTTCGTCCAGAACGTGTAATGCCATGGTTCCTCCTAAATCCCACTGGGGGTCTCAGTTTTGTCGTTGTTGTATCCAACATTGCATTGCTTTAATGATACACCCAATACGGCACGGTTACA
>ERZ1034952.3719-NODE-3719-length-10061-cov-39.020788_pt1 | contig 10061 bp, 3 predicted proteins | sample MGYA00520625_ERZ1034952 | MGnify/ENA primary metagenome ERZ1034952 (study PRJEB33766, sample SAMN09781773) | gut metagenome | biome: gut microbiome | host: Homo sapiens | place: Madagascar | study: EMG produced TPA metagenomics assembly of the PRJNA485056 data... | reverse complement strand
ACGGACGTGATGATGACGATGACGAGGAGCGAAGCAAAAGCTATCCAAGCAGAACAAGCTGGGGAGCAGCCTTCTCACTAGCAGAGAAGTTCTGTTTCCTCTTTCAGCGTAAGTATTTCATCGCAGCCTACGACTACTGGTGGGGCTATTCTTCGGCACAGATTGACCTCATGGTTGCAGACCAGCCTCTTGTTGTATATCCAAAGACCAAGAAGGAAGACGGTCCGAAGAAGCACACCAAGAAGGAGATGGATGACCTCTACGACGGGTGGATGGAGAAAAAGAAGAAAGAAGGAAGTCTTGTTGGCGAGACAATAAATCTTGTCGGTTACTTAAACAATAAACTCTAATTTTAAAAATATTCAGGATATGGCAGGTGGAAATATGGGAGACCTCAGTTTCTCGCTCACTCTAAAATCGAGAATTGAAGAGGAAACCAAAAAGATTATCAGAGAATTAAACAAGGTTGATTCTACTGGTAAGCAGGCACAGAATGCTTTGGAAGCAATATCCGAAGCAACGAAGGGTATTGGAGATAAGGGAGGTCAAGGCTTAAAAAAGTTAAACGACTTTGTTAAAGAATTACATCGTAACATTGGTGTATTTTCAAGCGAAGATTTCTTTAGTCCAAAAAAACTCCAGCAGTTGGAGTCTGTCCAGGACGGGTTGTACAAAATAGGCCGCATACTCGGAGAGGTGTCTAAGGAAGGTGCTGGATTCAACATATTCCCTAACAGCGTTGCAACTGAGGCAAACAAGGCAGAGAGAGAACTTCATAAGTTATCTTCTATTATTGACGAAATCAACAAACGCCATGGTGAAGGAATACAGATGTTTGGTGTTGAGTCAACGAATAACATACGGCAGTCGTTGTCAGAGCTGTCTAAATACAGAACTGAGTTAGAACAGATTAGGAATAACGGAGGTATTCATCCTATTACCGGACTCACAGCATCTGATGTCGTAAAGAGTGCCGGATATCTCAATGCTATAGATGAAGCAAAGACTTATGCTAAAGTTGTAAAGAATGCTATCTTAGAAAGATACAAGACAGAACAAGATGCTGAGAAAAAGCGAAAGAAAGACGAGGCAGACGCAGCACGCGAGGCAAAAGCAAATGAGAAGCAGAGACAGAACGAGTTAAAGAACACGGAACGTCGGTATGATTCTCTCGGCAATAAGGTTCGCCAGCTTCGCTCTGAATACAGCAGGGGCATCTCTATCGGTGCAGATGTAAGCAAGGCAGAAGCCGAGATTAGCAGACTCCTTTCTTTAATGAGAGCCCTTATAAATATTAAGGGAAGACTTAATTCAGAGAGCTGGAAGGATAGCCTCGGTATGCTTGGTAATATCGGTAGTGGTCACGATACCACATTAGCTTCTAGGGTTCTTCAAGATCAGAAAGCAGTAAACCAAGAGGTTCAGAAAGGTATCGAGCTTGAACAGAAGCGTCAGCAGGAAATTGCTCAGTCTGCCGCAAAGGCACGAAACGATCTCGCAGCAGCATTCGCCGGAGCAAACGCTGAAGCGAAGAAGATGCAATCCATAGTCGGAGACATCAAATCTCTCTTCTTGCAGGGAGGTATTGTCTTTGGCGCACAGCAATTCTTTAATTCAATCGTACAGACCGGTGGTGAGATTGTTCAGCAGCATGTTGCGTTACGCTCCATCCTTGGTGATGTACAGAAGGCTGACGAGCTGTTCGCTCAGACACAGCAGCTTGCGTTGCAGTCTCCATTCAAGTTTGGAGAGCTGAACCGAGATGTAAAGCAGCTGGCTGCATTCGGAGTCGAAGCAAATGACTTGTATGATACCACAAAACGACTTGCGGATATTGCATCTGGTCTTGGTGTAGACTTCGGACGATTGGGTTTGGCATTCGGCCAGGTAAAGGCTCGTTCTTGGCTCGATGGTAAGGAGTTGCGCCAGTTTGCTTACGCTGGTCTTCCTCTCTTGCAGAAGATAACGGAATTATATAATTCTGAAGGCAAGAACGGGCGCAAGAATTACACCCAAGCAGACGTCAAGAAGATGATATCTGGAAGGCAGGTAAGCTTCGAGGATGTTCAGAAGGTACTGTGGAAAATGACTGATGAGGGTGGTCAGTTCTACAATATGCAGCTCGTGTTGTCCGAAACACTGCTTGGTCGCTGGAATAAGTTTATCGACGCGTGGGATATTATGCTCGGTAAATTTGCAGAAGGAAAGAATGTCATAGGCGGTACGTTCTCGTTTATTATCAACCGAGTAACAGACTTAGTATTAGCTCTTGATAAACTGTCCCCTGCTATGCTTTCTTTCGGAGCTATATTTGCTGCAAGGAAACTCGGACTGATGGCTTCCGGTAAGCTCGGGTTAGGCTCAATAAACAAGAACTACACTCAGCAGATGAACGCTCAGCTGAGGACTTACGCTATCGAACAGCAGCAACTTGTCACAGAAGGTAAGATTACTCAACAGAAGGCGTTACAGAATGTACAGGCAAGGGCATACTTGCTGTCTGATACCGCTTCAAGGGCGAATGCTATGTCTCGTCTTGCACTTGAAGGGAAGATGTCTGTTCTTCAAATGCAAAAAGCGGTCAAGGAAGGTCTTATAACCAAAGAGCTTGTTAGTCAGCTTGCGGTGATGGGACAGATTACAGCAAGACAGGAGCAGATTATACTCGGAGGAACACGATTTGCCGCCGTAATGAATATGGGTATCTCTAAGATAGGTGGAGGAATCAAATCCCTCTTTACGATGCTTGGCGGATGGTGGGGACTTGCTATCGGGGCAGCTGTTCAGATATTCTCCAGCTATAGCAGTGATATGGATAGAATTTCCGAGAATGCGAAGGGATTCAGGGATTCTGCATACAACAAAAAGAAGAGCTACGAGGATGAACTCGCGAACGAGAAGCCTACAAACAGTGCTGACTTGCAGCAGCGGGTAAACTCGATGAAGGAACTCCTTCAAAATAGCGGAGATTATACCCAAACTATAGAAGATCAAATTGCAAGGGCGAAGAATCTTAACGAGCAGTATGATATTCTCAATAAGGGAATAGTTGCCGCTCGTGATAACTCACAGCAGGAAGCAAACGACTCGGATGTTGTTGCTGGAGCACTTGGAGCTTCAGGTGGTTGGGGTTCCGGTAATCCTTTTGCAGACACGATAGAGGATGCTGTCGAAGACCTCAACGAGGCGGTTATCAAGTACCAGACGCTTTTATCTGGACTTGACGAAGATACTAAGTCGAGAATGGATAGCGTTGCTAATCAGTTCTTGAAGCCAGAGGAAAGAGCCATGTCTCTCGATGAGAAGATTCGTATTCTTGCAGAAAGAGGAGGCGCAAACTGGGATTCTTTCGTTTTGAAGTCAAGTAACGGAAGCAATGATATTGCAAATAGCATTTACAAAATAGGAATAAGGGCCAACAAGGTTAGTGATCAGATAAATGATATCGCCAAGAAAAATATTCCTAGAATCATTAACTTCCTTAAGAAGTCATTCAACCTGTTCGGTGTAGATTTCTCGAAGTGGTGCAACAGGAATTCTTCACGCTTTGCGAGCATGATAGAAAGAATGCTCGATGCGTGCAAGGTGAATGTTCCTCAGATTCGTGAGTACTTGAAGTCTATCTTCTATCAGGAGGCTGGTGCAAAGCAGCCAAAGAAAGCTGGTGGTGGCAAGACGGAAAAGCCAAAGACACCTATGCAGCAGCGAGTTCGCCGAAATTTATCCAAGAAAGGAAAGAGTAGAGCAAAGGTAGAGGCACAGGCAACTATGCTTGACTCTTATCTCGACGAAACTTCCGACTATAATACGGATAATAATCTGCAAACAGAGTTGCAGAATAGGTATAACGAGTATAAGAACCGCGAGAACAAGTTCAAGCGCGGTAAGATATCTAAGGCACTTCGCGATGAGGCTTGGGAAAGCTACAATAGCTTGAATCAGGCGGCATGGGAAGGTCTCGGTTACAAATTCTACCCACAGGACAAAAAGTCCAATAAAGTCCCAAAAGGCAAGAATGGTCGTTCTGGTCGCCAAGAGGACGCAGAACTTAAGCGTTTGCAAGAACGTCTCAGCAGCCTAAAGTCTGCAAGGCAGATGTATCAGAAATACAAGAGCATCATGCCGGACGAAGAGGCTAAGAAGAAGACTTACAATCTCTTCCCTGAGGTTACCGGTCTTAATCTTGACGACTATCAGAAGGCAGTCCATTCTCTCCTTGAAGGATTCAGCATAAACACCACCGAGAGAAAGAAGTTTCAGACTTCCATCTATCGTGAGGTTGCAGAGTGGCTCTTCGACGAGAAGGACAAGAAGGAGTACGAGAGAAAGGCGGCTGACTTCACGGAATTATTGAACAGATTGTCGAGTCAATGGGACTTGTATAAAGAGTTGTTCAGCAAGACCGGTGATAAGAATTTCTCCAGCGCCGCTTTTGATAACCCTGGCTATATCGACGATAAGGCAAAGGAACTAATAGTTGAGTACAACAACAAGTTCGGAAAGGACTTTCGGAGGGAGAATGCAATGTCTATGACAGATGGAGTTGCAAAGGAAACCCTTAAAGGTCCCGGTGAATATGAGGCGTGGAAGAAGATAGTCGACCTCCTCCGAAACAACTATATCAAGATTTTGCAGGATGCTGCCGACATCATCGAGAAGACGGAAGACTACGATGATAAAATCTTGAAGATAAGGGAGAGATACAACGAACTTATCAGCAAGACGAACGATCCTGGTATTAAAGCAAGGTACGAGATACAGAGAGACAAGGAGATTGGTCAGGTTAAGCTTGACAAGTTCAAGAACTCTTCCGATTATCTCAACTTCTACGGAGCCATCGTGTCTCTCGGTATGGATAAGGCTCAGGCTATCGGTGCAAGGATCAGGCAGAACATCAATGAGGCACTGCAAAACGGAGCCATTGATGCGAAAGAGTACGCCAAGGAAATCAAGCAGCTTGATGAGCAGTTATCGAAGCTTGAGAAATTGCGCCCGTCGTTCTTGAATGGAGGACTCGAAGGTATTGTCAATGCCAAGAAAGAAAGAGCCAATGATATGATAACTCTAGGAAGCAGTCAGTACAATAAGGCTAAAGAGGATTTAAACAAAGCCAAGATGAATGGCGACCTAGAAGGAATGGCTGCTGCTGCAAGTTCAAAAGCTGCTGGAGAAAAAATGATGGAAGGTGGCGAAAAGCTCCTTAAAGGTGCAAGTAAAATGAGTAGTACCATAAGTATGATAGACACCATAATTCATGGTATAAACGACATTGTGCAGGGAGCGAACGATACTTTCCAGGATATCAAGAGTACAGCATCTGCTCTTGGTATAGATACCGAATCGGATGGGTGGACAGACGCGAATAGTTTTTTTGAAGGCTTCTCATCTTCATCTGCATCCGCAACAAAAGCGTGGGAGAGTCTGAAGAGTGGAAATGTTGGTGGAGTCGTATCGGGTGTTGTTGGGTCTTTCACCGGTTGGATAAAGGCGTTTTCTGCCGGTCACGACGCTAAGCTCGACAGGCAGATAAAGCTTGCGGAAAGACAGCTGAATGAGTTAAAGAATCTGTCTTCTAACATCAACTCTGTCATTGAAAAGACACTCGGTGGAATCTATTCTTACAATAGGTCTTCTGATACAACTAAAAAGCTCAACGATGTCAAGAATGACTATAAGGCTTGGGATGTTTTCTCTAAGACTAATATGGGTAAGACTTTCTTTGGAGGTCACAACTTCAGTCACTACAGCAAGGAGACCTATGATGCTGTGATGAAGACAGAGACGAATCCTTCCGCATACGCAGATCAGCTCGCCCTACTCCACGCTCAGGAAGACGAGTTGAGGAAACAGAGGCAGGCTGAGGAGGACAAGAAAAAGACGGACAAGGATAAGCTCGCCGACTACGACCAGCAAATCAAGGAGATGGAGTTGCAGATCAAGACGTTCGCACAGGACTTTCTGAAAGACGTTTACTCTATAGATATGAAGAGCTGGGCAAGTACACTCACAGACACCATTGTAAGTGCGTGGGCTAAAGGTGAGGATGCGGTTGATGCCTACAGGGAGAAGGTTAAGGATATGGTTCGCGACGTTACGAAGAATATCGTATCCCAGAAAATCATGGAGAAGGCACTTGAAAAACCTCTTGAATGGCTTACAGGTATCCTTGATGAAAAGGGTAAACTCGACGAGACCGATATGAACGATTTTGCAGACAAGCTCTACCAAGTTGGTGAAAATGTAGTTCCTCAGTTAACAGGCATCTTCGATGCTCTGAAGAATAAGGGGCTTGATTTAAGGGAGAATGGAAGTTCATCTACAACCAACTCGATTAAGGGAATTACCGAGGAGACAGCTGACCTTCTTGCATCCTATCTCAATGCGGTCCGGCTTGATGTTTCTGTGATTAGGGAGATGCAGGGTAAATTCATTCCTGAGATGAGTGAAATTGCAAAATCTCAGCTCACGCAGCTTAACCTTATTGCTCGGAATACCTTGCGTAATGCAGATGCGGCAGAGAGAATCGAGAAAATTTTCATTGAGTATAACGATAACTTCAACAGAGTTATCAATGGTACGAAATCTTTAAAGATGAAATAATTATGTTTGAAAAAAGAAATTTATCAGACAGAATGAAGAACGAGGCGGTTTCACTGGGTCTTTGTGCTCAGTGGACCGCCGAGTGGCACGACAACTCATCTAAGCATGAGATGGTCGAGAAGTTTGTTAAGGGTATCGACTTCTGTATCGGAAGAAACTGGCCTTCGACCAAGAATATGAAGAAGTACTTTGGGGATGTCATTCACGATCATGGTGTGTATGTTGACGAGAACGTTGACCTGAAAAACCCAAAGATTGTCATCCTCAATGGAGAGTGTGTAGCAAATATCAGCTATGACTGGATGGACAGTGGAGAGATATACGTAAGACACAACTCTTCACTTTACCTGAAGGTTAAGGGATTCTCTAGGGTGTTTGTCAATCTGTTAGATGGTGCGGAGCTTCATGTTGAATGCGAAGATACCGCAAAGTGCTTCGTCTACCAATACGGAGGAACTGTCGTGAAAGCTACCGGACCAGTCAATATCAGGGATAGACACGATTTTAAGTTCAATTAACGCATATTTATGCGTATATTCTTGCATGTTTATGCATTATTTTGTATATTTGCAATTATAAAAAGTTGATTTAAGGTATGAAAGAACATTTCAGGATATACATGCAGAAGGAAGGCGATGGGAATGAGGTGAAGGACTCCATCGCCGACTTCGGTATGTACGTTAGCGAGAGTCCGTTCAAGCCTTGCGATTCTGTCAAGGAACCTGCAAAAAGGGAGTGGCACGACGAGCATGGTGACGACGAGTATATTGGAAAGGATGGTCTCTATATGGCGGCCTACGAGAATAAGGTTAAGTTTATGTTCCACGGCGAGGCTTTCGGCGCTAACGAGAAATGTAAGGCTTTTATTGATTACATCCGCAAGTCAGGCATGATGAAGATGTATTGCGGCTTCAATAGAATCGGAAGACAGCATGTAAGACTTAAGGATATTGATCCAAACCTATATAGAGATCCGGATAACGAGGACTTGCTAGTTCTCTCTATCACTTTCAAGTTTAACGACCCTGTTACTGACATAAAGCCAATCATGGACGCACAGGGCAGTATTTCAAATTTAGGATAAAGACACATGAGTACTTGGAATATTTATCATAAGGATGGCTCGAAGCTGACAGACGTTAACGGAGAGCAGATAACCGTTCATGGATTGGAATACTCCGATTCTTGGATGGGTGAGTGCTTCGTGACTATCAATTTCAAGCATGAAGTGCCTATCAACTTTCAGATAGGCGACTATATTGTCTATCGTGGCGAGCGGTTTGAGCTCAACTACGAGCCGGGCAAGGATAAGCAGGCCAGACCCGACACATATGGAGAGGGCTTCGTATATGACAGCGTAAAGTTCAATGCATTGCAAGATGAGCTTTCTAGGGCTGAGTTCCTCGACGTGGTATTAAATGATAATGAGCTCCACTACACTACCCTACCGAAATTTCCATTCTACGTACAGACTCTGGATGATTTGCTCGACAGGATCCAGGCGAACCTTGACGATCAGATTGGTACAGGTCTTTGGAAGATTTACTCAAGAAGCAAGGAGCGTTCCGTGCAGCGTGGATGCCTCGTTAGCGACTGGCAGTCAATGTATGGCGAAGGGACAAACGATAACGTCATTGAATCAATGTCTATCACAGTGGATTCACAGACCTGTTGGCAGGCCCTTGCGCTTGTGAACGAGAAGTGGGACATAAACTTCATCGTCAGAGGAAGAAATATCTATGTCGGTACTACCGGAATACAGGCAAACCATATCTTCAAATACGGACTCGGCAATGGACTCTATGAGATTGTTCAGAACGCTGATTCCGATCAGAGTGTCGTTACAAGACTAAGAGCCTATGGTTCCGAGAAGAATCTTCCTTCCCACTACTATGCGGACCTCGGTGTCAAGTACGTGGCGAATATCACGAAGGTGGTTACTGCAACAACACACGTAGACCTGAATATCGATATCGATTATGTCGAGACGTATTTCAAGAATAAGAGAAAATACGGTGAATCCCAAGAACAGTCTTTCGGTTGGGTTCTTCAGGTAACATTCGATTTCCAGACTATCATTACCGGTTATGTAACACAGGCATACGACTCTAAAAAATGTAGATTCTATTCTGAGCTGAAGGGAACACAGACTGACACCGGAGATGAGGTATCAAAGGAGAAGCTTGATGCGTTTATTGCGCAGGTCAATGCCGGAAATACAAAGATGTATATCACGTCTGGTCTCAACAAGAAAAATGTTCCTTCGTCCATGAAGGAATATGCAGAGAATCTCCCGAACAATATGTCCATCAACAGACTTATGTTGCCTGGATTCCCTCATGTATCTCTGAGTGATTTCTATGACTCGCTTACTGAACAGGAGAAGAAGTACGTGAACCCTACCGGGAAACAACACAGATTCTCTACTGACCCGCATAGACCATACATCGATTCCATCAACATCGATCAGATTGGTCTTCGTTCGGCATCACAGTTCTTTGATACCGATGATAAGACGAATGGAGTCGTAGAAATCTACCCTACTATCGAGGAGATGGAAATCGGTGGCGTACGTGTTGATGAGATTAATGAGGGTGTGGCTCCTGATGATGACGGAAGATTTGGCGATAATGAAACCGTAAAGAATGTTGATATCTATCTCAAAAAGGCTATCGACTTTGATATCAACGACTTAAAGGATGACGACTTCTCCATCTCGATGAAGGATGGTATGTGTGGCGGACGAACATTCAAGGTAGCTTCATCAGCCAAGATTGATGGAAGATGGAGGCTTACTATTGAAAGAGTAAAGGACGAAGCTCTTGAGCTTTGGTTCCCATACAAGGACTATCCTATTAAGAAAGGCGACCATTTCGTTCTTACCGGCATCACCCTTCCTGATTCGTATGTCAATGCGGCGTCACTGAAGCTTCTAAAATACGCCATAGCGCTCCTTGATAAGAATGACTATACAAGGTATGTATATCAGCCTAAGGTAGATGAGATTTTCATGGCAAGGCAGCATGATCTTGCTGAAAAGGATACTACAGGAGTTATCAAGAGCCTCCACGATACGCTTAAGGCCGGCGACCTGATGAACTTCAATGATACAGACCTCAATATCGAAGGAATCATCTCTATCGACCAGCTCACGATCAAGGAAGAAGATGGAAAGATACCGACATACGACATAACTCTTCGTGAGGATAAAGAGGTTGGTACTATCCAGAAGATTCAGCAGCAGATTTCGTCGCTCCAAAGCGGAAATGGAGGAACTGGTGCAGGCTTGACAACTACACAAGTCAAGGGCCAGATTGCAACAGAAGGAAGTAAGCACTTTATCTCAAAGATAACCGACGACACCGCAAAAGGTACAGTTACCTGGGAGAAGGTTCAGAAGTTCTTGCAAGGCATCCTCATAGGCAATAACAACGCATACAGCATTGATGCAAACGGAAACG
>ERZ1034952.3717-NODE-3717-length-10063-cov-6.181455_pt1 | contig 10063 bp, 3 predicted proteins | sample MGYA00520625_ERZ1034952 | MGnify/ENA primary metagenome ERZ1034952 (study PRJEB33766, sample SAMN09781773) | gut metagenome | biome: gut microbiome | host: Homo sapiens | place: Madagascar | study: EMG produced TPA metagenomics assembly of the PRJNA485056 data... | reverse complement strand
GATATATACTCAGAGAATTATGACGGTAAGTGGTATTTTGACTATTTTAATATAAAAAAGGTCAAAAGCGGATTGACAAAGGTTAAAAATTCTAATATCAAAAAAGGCGTAGAGGCAGAGATTATTGAGGGACCTTCAAATCATGCGGTAAAGAATACTGTCAATGTTAAGCTGGACGGCAGATACAAATACTTGCTCGACAGGGCGGCAGTGAAGGACGGTGAGGTATTTGTAAGCGCAAGAAGCTTTGCGTATATGCTGTCTGTAGGGTATGTGCCGGATGATGGCAAATGTACCGTAGGAGCAGAGAATAAAAGGATGACGTTTGCTGATAATTCCGATACCGCGGTATCGGATGGCGGCTCTGTCGGTCTGTCCGCAAGTTGTTATGCTTTAAATGGTATAATATATATACCGTTTAAGGACGCGGCAGAAGAATTTGGTTATACATACGAATTCAGCGGTGATGCAAACGAGGTTGTCCTCACAAAGACGACCTCGGCAGAATAGTTGGCGGAAAGGAGAAAACGGATAATGAAATTTAAAAAGATATTAAAGGCAGCTGTGTGTGTTGCACTTTGTCTTGCGATGCTGTCCGGAACGGGCGTTTTTGCGGCAATAGGAACCTCTGAAGGTTCGTCTTCTTCCGCGGAGCCCTGGGACAAGAATTATAATCCGACAAACATTGATATGATGCCATTCACACCTGAGGATGGTTATGTCGCACAGCAAAATCCGCCAAGTTTTAAATGGGGTAATGTCGACGGTGCAACCTCGTATGAAGTTGTCGTCGCCGCAGATCCGGAGCTTAAAGATATCAGGTACAGAAAAGACGGGATTAAATACAACTACTATAACTTTGACACTACCTTTGAAACAGGCGTTCATTATTACTGGGCAGTAAGATATTATAAGGGTGATAATCCAAGCTCGTGGTCAAAAGTCAGAAAATTCAGAATAGATCCCGATGCATACCAATATGCTTTTCCGGATATAGAAACGATTAAGAATCGTATACCAAAGGGACATCCGCGACTTTTGGCAACGGCGGAAACACTTGAAGCCTTCCGTGCAAAAAAGGACAAAAGCGAGGCCGCAAAACAGGTTTATGATAGGGCGATTGCTCAGGCGGATCAGTATATTTTAACGGAAATAGATAAAGAACCCGCGGATGAATCAAAAACTATTGAGGATCCCGTTAAAAGGCACGAATGGCTGCTGGGACTGAGAGGAAAAACAAAACCGATACTCGACAAAGCCGTAGGTTGTGCCTTCGCGTATCTTCTGACCGGCGATGAAAAGTACGGCAGATATTCAATTGACTGTCTTGTGGAGGCATCAAAATGGGATATTAACGGCGTAACGTCTTATCAAACTCAGGATCAGGTTCACAGAGAATTTGCATTCTGGACGGCTATTGCATATGACTGGGACTATTCGATGATGACCGACAGTGAAAAAGAGGCTGTACTGAAAATGATTTCCGACAGAACAGAGGTTATGGAATATCTTTTAGAAAGTCTTAAAAAGAGTCCCTATGATTCGCACGGATACACAGCGTACGGATATATCGGCGTTGCAGCCCTTGCTACGGTCGGCGATATTCCGAAAGCCGAAACATGGCTTGAAAAAACAATTATAGGCTTCTCGGCGCTGACGCCGGTATGGGGCTATGAAGACGGTTGGTCGCAGGGTGTTGCTTACTGGAGTTATGATCCTCCTTCGGTTGACTGGTTTATGCCGTTCCTGGCGGCAACGGGTTATGCAAATCTATACGGACTTGCTTATTCGCAGAATCAGTATTTATACTATATGTATAATAATCCGCCGGGGTCGTGGGGAGGATTTGGCGATGAATCCGGCAGATCTCTGCATGATTCGGCATGTCTTAAAATATCGTCATATGACTCGTACTTTACCAAAAACCCGGTGACGCGCTGGCTTGCAGAGCAGTACGGATATGTTCCGGGCTTATCGAAATCACTGACTTGGTTTGACTATCTGATAGCGGATGACGATACAAAACCGGAGGAGCCGGTAACTTATCAGCTTTCTCATGAGTTTCAAGATATAGGTTGGGTATCAATGATGGACAGTATTAAGGATAAAGACCGTATAAAGCTAATGTTTAAGTCAAGTCCGTTTGGTTCTTATAACCATTCGCATCCGGATCAGAATAGCTTTTTACTTGAGGCGTATGGTAAGCCGCTTTTGGTAAACAGCGGTTATTACGATTCTTATCATTCGGCTCATGACAGCGGATTTACCAGAAGAACAGGAGCCCACAACTGCGTAACCATTGCCGACAGCATCGGACAAAGAGACGATGACTTTTCTGCAAAAGGGCATCTGACGGGTTATCTGACGCAGCAGGACTTTGACCTTGCAAGCGGAAACGCAACAGAAGCTTACAAGGGTGAAATAGGCAATTTTGAACGTAATATTGTTTATATCAGACCGGACATATTTGTTATTGTGGACGATCTTAAGGCGGCCGAAAAAAATAAAACAAGTCAGTTTGAATGGTGGCTTAATTCAAGAGTTCCGATTTCTCTTTATAAAGACGGAAACGGCGCAAGAATAGAGAATAGCGGCGCTGTCGTTGATGCAACGGTACAATATCCGCAAAAGGTGAAATCATATTACAACAATATGAATGCTCTGTCGGATATGGTAGAGATTAACCCCGGCGGAAGATATGCGTCCTCTGCCGCAGATACGCGCGTGTGGTTTGAAACGGAGGATACGGCGGCAACCAAGATGATAGTTACTCTTGACGTTCACTGGAGCGCAAAAGAGGCGAGATTTGTTGATACCGAATATAATAAGAGCTATGTAAAGATGACTTTTGAGGACGGTACGATAATGTACGTAAACCTCGGTGATAATGATAAAGAAGTCGTTACAAAGGAAGGAATATCGTTTACCGGCGCTCTTGTAGTAATGAACGGCGAATCAATTATGCTGTCAGGCGGTACAAATCTTAAAATCGGCGGCAAAGATATTGTTGTTCTTGAAAGGCAGGGCAGCGTTGTACTCGGCGTAAACGAGCTTTCTATCTCGACCTACAGCGATAATCGTATCAGCGTCAATACAGATAATGAGTATATAAAAGGAATTGAAAAGATCAACGATTATAATGGCCGTGAGTTAAGAGCGGAAATAGGAATAACCTATGAAAACGGTAAGCTTGAAAAAGGAACGAGCGGAGAAGAAGTCAAGGCTGATGATTCCAAAAAGATTGAAACAAAGAATAAGAACGGTGACAAAAAAGCATCCGAGACGGAACAGAAGCCGGTATTCAATGTTGTTCCAAAAGATAAGTATATAACATTTACAGCTGAAAAAGATAACTATCAGCTTATGCTTAACGGCAAGACAATTAACACGGATAAACATGAAGCTACCGCAACCGTGAAGATTGACGGAGAAGAAAAAACGGTTAAGCTTGAAGGAATTATGGGCAGAAACGGAAAAATTAAATATTCCGGAATATTCGACGGCGAAGATGACAAGTATAAGTGCGTTGGGATAAGTGATAATCTTAATGCCGGCGCAGTCGGAAAGGATAAGGTTTCTATTATCGGCAAACTGTCGTTGTCCGCTCAGACAGATAAGGATTTATGGCTTGAGCTTATTCGGGTACCTATTAACAAGCCGGAGGCGGAGGCAATCGACGATTATGACACGCTTAAAGACAAACTGACTGTATTTAAGGAGGGTGAGGAGTGCGAAAAGCCGCTGGCAAACGGCGCAGAAATCTACGGAAACAGACCGTTCCTGTCGGGAGCCCTGGGAATAAGCGGATTTAATGATCCGAAGACCGAGATGGTATATAAGGTTGAAATTCCGGAGGAAGGCGATTATGACTTTGCAGTCAAGTATGTTGCGTGGGAGGAAGGCGGAGCTGTCAGAAGCTTTACCATAAATGACGTCACCTATGTTTACACCCTTGACAAAACGGTTGACTATGGTACAGTACCGGAAAACTGGAAATCGATGCTTGTTAAATCCGGAGTTCACCTTCAGGCGGGAGTATACGAGCTCAGAATGGGTGTGCATTCCGGTTCGTGGAATTATGACTGGTTTGGTTTTGTAAAAAAATAACCGAAAAACTAATTTAAACATGCCGTAAAAAGGCAGAGGTTTTGAGGGCTGCCGCATTCGGCGGCCCTCAATTTGTAAAGGATAAATGATTTATGAAGAAAATAATAAGTATGGTTTTATGTGCAGTGTTGCTGATAACAGCGTTTCCCGGTGCAACGGCAGAAGCCGCACCGATAAACCTTGAGAATGTGGGTGCTGAATATTACGGACGGCGAATGCCTTTCAGACCTGCGGATAAGTATACTTCGGAACAGAATTCGCCGGATTTTACATGGCCGTATGTTGAGAATGCAACTTATGAGTTGAGAATTGCATGCGACAAGGATATGAAAAATGTTGAAAGAAGTATTACAAATTTAAAGACCAACTATTATACATTTCCGAATCCTTTGAGCCAGACAGGCAAGAATTATTATTGGTCAGTGAGATATACAACGTCCGCCGGCACAAGTGACTGGTCAAATCCGCGGCGTTTCAGGATTGACCCGAATGCCTGTGAGTTCACTGTGCCGAATGCGGATGTTTTGCTCAGGCGTATCCCCGGGGGGCATCCGAGGGTGATTGCTACTTTGGAAAGTCTTGAAGACTTCCGGACTTTAAAGGACAAAAGTAAGGATGCAAGGGCGACCTATGATTATTATGTCAGTTCTGCGTCAAATTATGTAAGTGAAAATATTTTGCCGGAGGAGCCGAAACGCGGTGATTCCACAATGAACGAGGCAAATAGCACCGCACGCGAGATGATAAGGCGAATGCAAAACTGCGCTTATGCTTATCTTTTGACAGGTAATGAAGCTTTTGGAAGATTCGCTGTTAAGGCGGCAGTGAAACTTTCTGAATGGGATTATAAAGATGACAGTCTGAATTCTTATGATATGTATAACGGCAATGACCAGGTCCATAGAGAGATCGCTTATAAAACCGCGATGTCGTACGACTGGGTTTATAATATAATGACCGATAGCGAACGCAAAGCCGTACAGGATATGATTATCGGACGTCTGACATATAGATATAAGAACTATTATAATCATAACATGTTGGATTTGACGAAAAGTCTTCCCGGTTCGCCGTTTGATTCTCATGGGTGGACGAGTATAGCCTATATAGGTATTATTGCATACGTGCTCAAGGACGACGTTGCGGAAGCCGAGCAGTGGTTTAAAGATTCTGTGCCTCTTTATGCAACGCTTATGCCGCCGTGGTCTTATCAGGACGGCGGATGGTGCCAGGGTTCATCATACTGGGGTTGGTCAACCATAGAATCAACAAAGGAGTTATCTGATGTTCTGACTTTGGGAGGGGTTATTGATCTTTATAAAAAGGCGGTTGCGAGGAATGAAAATCTGTGGACGCTTTATACATATCCAAACGGAACCTACGGAAGCTTTGGAGACGGATCGGGCGGATATCTTGCGGAGGATTTTACCGCAATAAGACAGTCTATGTATGAACTTGCTCATTTTAATGACGATGGCTTAGCTTTGTGGATTGCACAGCAGCAAGGGGGGCACATTCATTATAATATATGGAATTATTATACCGCCGACACTGTAACAGAGCCAATGCCGCCCGACAATCTTCCGCTCGGATATTGCTTTAATGATGTCGGTTGGGCAGTTATGACTAATGATTTAAAAAGTGCAGACAGAATACACATGACATTTAAATCAAGTCGGTACGGTTCCTTTAACCATTCGCACGCAGACCAGAATGCATTTGTAATACAAGCTTACGGAAAGGAGCTTGCGGTTAACAGCGGATATTATGATTCATATAATACGAGTCACGATAGAAATATTACAAGACAAAGCTTTGCGCATAACACAATTACAATAAACGGCGGCACAGGACAGATTATTCATGATATAAATGCAAAAGGTGATATAGCTGAATTTGTAAATCATATCGACTTTGACAGCGTTACAGGCAGAGCGGCAGAGGCTTACGGCGGAAAATTAAACAGATTTGACAGAAATATTGTTTATTTGAGACCAAATGTGTATATTGTTGTTGATGATTTGGAGGCAAAAACAGGCGAACAAGCGGAATTTGAATGGCGCCTGAATTCAAAAACAGACTTCAGTAATATTGATGGCAGACAGAACGCTGTATCAATAAAGAGCGATGATGTAAATTTAAAAACAGAAATTGTTTATCCTGCAGTCACATTTTCGTCAAATGAAAGTACAGATCCGAATACGGGAAAGACGGTATATAAGTTTATAAGTCCTATTGACCAACAGGAATATCCGCCATCCGGAGGATATGAAAACAAACCGGTACAGCGTATGTTGTGTTTTAAGACGGAAAAAACCGCTGTGACAAAAATGGTTGCAGTGATGAGTATTTATAAAGACTCAGAGGTACCACCTGAAGTAACAGCAGAAAATTGCAGCAATTATATCAAACTTGACTGCGGAGATAAAACAGTCTATGCTAATCTGAAAAAAAGCGGTGAAGCCGTAACTACTGCCGATGGATATGAATTTAACGGTTCGGCTTTAACGATAAGCGAATCATCGGTAATGCTGACAAACGGTACATATCTGAAAAAGGACGGCAGACAAATTATAAGCTGCAGCAGAACTGCAACGGTTGCTCTCGGAAGGGGAGAATTATCGTTTAGCAGTGATGATGACTATGATATTTCAATAGATGACGATAATCTTTTTTTAAATGGTCTGTCGCGTTTAGAACTTGTTGACAGCAAGGGTAGAGAACTATCGGAAAGAATAGGAGTAGAAAGCAAAATAAAGAATACGACGCGTGTTTTCAGTTGCCAGAAAGGAAATTACACTATTCTCGAGAAGGGCAAGGGGGTGATTTCTCCCTCGCAGCTGAGAGTGGAAAATGTTTCTGTTTTTAATAATAAAAACGGAAAGACGGCAATATGTTGGAACATAAAGCCCGGTAGAAATTATGACGTTAAAATAGGAAAAAATATTGTATCGAATGTGACAAGTCCATACTATTTTGATATAAATACAGATGTCGTAAGCGTTTCGGTCAGGGAAAATCTCAATGAGACCATCGGTGTATGGTCGGACGACTTTGAATATGCTTCTGTTTATGAAAACCGTTTAACGGGAAATGTTGTATTTTCAGATACAAACGGCAAGCTTTTGGCAAGAACGGAGAGCGCAGATAATCTCGGAAATCCAAGGATGTTTTTGTGCGTATATAACAGTGCCAACGAACTAATCGAGTGCGCTATAGCAGAGCGGGAGGGAGATTATCTGGCGGCAAGTGTCAGCAAACCCACTCTAAGAGGTAAAGCCTGCGCGTACATTTGGGATGACAGTATAATGCCTATCAGAAGTGTTTCCGAATACGGGCGTGATTCGACCGATTTAAGTGGAATTTATGCTGACGGAGAACTGATTGATGGATTTTCAAACGAGAGAGATTCGTATACGATATATTTTAAAAAGAGTCAAAATATATTTCCTGTGTTATATGCGAAACCGTCTGACGGAGCAACGAAGATAAAAATCAATTATGATTTTAAAAACTTTGCGGCAAATATAAGCATCATATCTCCGGGAAATAAAAAAAGAACTGTTAGTATAACATTTAAAAATAATCCCGATAATGCCATACATGCAATAAAGGGCGCAGAGATAGATCAAAGTTTTGTTCCGGACAGTGGAATTTGTGCAGGTTCAGACGGAAAAGTATCAAAAATTTCAAAGGAACCGATAGCCTATCTTGATTTTACCGGCGGTGCGGAAATAGAATGTAAGGCATATACAAACTTGAAAGGTTATGAAAAAGGCAGCAGTGGGTCAAGAATGTATTCAGACAGAGCGCCGGACGGAGGAAACAGGCTGGAATTGGAAACAGTACCTGAATTTGCGAAAGGAGCCGATTATATTGTCCTGCCGTATGGAAAGTATTATCAACAGTATGACAAGGCAGATAAAAATGACAGAAGCTCGTGTTTAAGCTTTGAACTCGTCAGTGGTGCAGAGGTGGATATATTAACTGTCGCAAGACATTATACTTTGGTACAGGAGGGCTTTGCTGAAAGTAATGGTAATATGCAGGGAAGATATGTGAATAAGATTTCGCCCGAGGATAAGTATTTTAATGTGAAGTTCAATGGAAAAAGCGAGGATTATGTAACGCCAAGCTATTATCCTGCAAGCTATGATGAGCTGAATTCATGGGTTAATGTTTCGCCTTTGGAAGGCTTTGATATGGGAAACGCTGATGATACATATCAAAAATATCTGGACGAACAGCCGGAGAGAGCATGCTTTTTTGCAGCGGGTGATTTATCATGTCTCATAACTCGCAGCGGAATGAAGTTTAATTATATGTATAGAAAAAGCTTTGATGCCGGCGAGGTTAGAGTAAATCTGTCGGATTTGGAAAATGCCGATGACGCAGTTGTAATAATTGTAAAGGGAAAAACACCGAACTCATTTTAAGGAGGATATCAAATGTTTAACAAGCAAGAGCTAAGTTTTGATGAAAGATGGAAAATAGTGGATGCTGCCGGGGAGAATAGAGGAACGATACTGTCTGATGACGGTAGAACCGCAAAAATGTCTGACTTGAGGAAATATGCTATTACAAAAAGAATAATCAGATCTATCGATTTAAAGGACAAGAAGACATATAAGGTTACGGTTTCGTTTTCGGCATCGCATCTTTGCAGTGTACTGCACGTTTATGCCATTCTGTCTTTTTACAATGAAAAGTCAGAATGGACTCGAAGATGTTATTTTGATAGACCATCGGAGGGCTTGTTTGAAAAGAGCTTTACTGTAAACGGCGAGGTTAGGGCAGAGCTTGAGCTTGGACTTAAAACAACAGGTGAGGTTATATGGCAAGTACCTGTTGTTGAGGAGCGTGAGCCGATTGAAAAGAGAGTTGTTAAGATAGCCGCAGTACAAATAAATCCGGGAAACGGCAAAATTACTTATGAGCAGAATCTGAGGAGAATTGAAAAAGGCTTTGATAAAGCAGCTGATATGGGCGCTGATGTTGTCTGTTTTGCAGAAACAATAAATGACAGAGGTGTGGGCGGTTATTCATGTTATGCGGAAAAATTTGAGCCGTTGGATGGTTCGTTTGTGACTTTTATGAAACGGAAAACGTCGGAAAGAAAAATATTTGCATTTTTTACGTTTCACGAGTTGGATAAGGATGGAGTTAAGAGAAATACGGCAATATTGATGGATAGAAACGGCGCGATTGCCGGCAGATATTTAAAATCGCATATAACTATAGGCGAGTACGAAGATGGAATGCTCCCGGGGGATGAATATCCGGTGTTTGATACTGAGATAGGTAGGATAGGGATGCTTGTATGCTGGGATGCGTATTTTCCGGAAACAGCAAGAGCGATGGCTCTTAAGGGGGCTGAACTTTTGCTGATATCAACAGCCGGAAATCCAACTCATTTTCATATTGCAAGAGCAATGGAAAACGGTGTGTATGTTGCGGTGGCTTGTGCGGCGTCGCAGCCGGATAATGGTATCTATCCGACAAAAATTATTTCGCCGAGTGGTAAGATAATTGCAGAAGCCAAAAGTGATGGTGATATAGCATTTGCAGAGGTGGACTTAAATAAGGAGGAAAATACTTATATTTATTGGTTGTCGGTCGGGCCGGCATATACAGATCCTCACAATATTTATCAGAATGAATTCAGACCGGAAATGTATCCTAGAGTCACCGCCAGATCAGTCAGGCGCTGTTGTCAGAAAAAGCAGAGAGGTATCTAAAAAAGGCTCACCGCACCTTAGAAAAGCTTTGTTTCAGGTATTGGATTGTCTAATCAAACACTCCCCGATAAACGAACCTGTTTATCGATTCCTTGACAGAAAGCGTGCCGAAGGCAAACACTACTATTGCTATATGACCGCAGGCTCAGCCAAGTTTCTGCGTATATATTATGTAAGGGTGAAAGAGTATTTAGATACTTATTACCCTGCATAAATAC
>ERZ1034952.3711-NODE-3711-length-10078-cov-7.165819_pt1 | contig 10078 bp, 8 predicted proteins | sample MGYA00520625_ERZ1034952 | MGnify/ENA primary metagenome ERZ1034952 (study PRJEB33766, sample SAMN09781773) | gut metagenome | biome: gut microbiome | host: Homo sapiens | place: Madagascar | study: EMG produced TPA metagenomics assembly of the PRJNA485056 data... | reverse complement strand
TCATCAAGAACGCGCTGGACATCACCTACGACGCACGCTGCCAGATCCTGGACCAGGTGATGCTGCCCTGCATCGCCGAGCCGCGGCCTGAGGTCAGCAAGTACGCACCCAAGATGATCACCATGCATATCGATCCGGACAAGATCCGCGACGTTATCGGTAAGGGCGGCTCCGTCATCCAGAAGATCGTGGCCGAGTCCGGCGCCAAGATCGACATCGACGACGACGGCACCATCCACATCGCCTCCCCCGACGCGGAGAGCTGCGCCAACGCCAAGAAGTGCATCGACGACATCGTGTTCGTGCCCGAGGTGGGCCAGCTGTACTACGGCCGCGTGGTGCGCCTGATGACCTTCGGCGCCTTCGTGGAGCTGGCCCCCGGCAAGGACGGTCTGGTGCATATCTCCAAGCTGGCCGACCACCGCATCGAGAAGGTGGAGGATGCCTGCAAGATCGGCGACATGATGTGGGTCAAGGTCACCGAGATCGACGAGAAGGGCCGCGTGAACCTGAGCCACAAGGACGCCATGAAGGAGATCGCCGCCAAGGAAGCCGCCGGCGAGCCCATCAAGTAAATCAATCCCTTTATATCCCCCGGCGATGCCGGGGGATATTTATTTTTCCGGGAGAGTGTGCTATACTATGGAAAAATCCGTTACAGGGAGGGTTCCCTATGTCTGATACCATCGCCGCCATCGCCACCGGCGCGCAGCCCGGCGCCATCGGCATCCTGCGCCTGTCCGGGGCGGGCACCTGCGCCGCGCTGGACGCGGTGTTCCGCGCCAGGAACGGGAAAAGTGCCGCGCGGCAGCGCCCCCGCACCATGGTACTGGGCGACCTGCTGGACGAGACCGGGCAGGTCATCGACAACGTGCTGTGCGTGGTGTTTCCCGCGCCCCACAGCTATACCGGCGAGGACTGCGCCGAGCTGCACTGCCACGGCAGCCCCGTCGTGCTGGACGCGGGGCTGCGGGCGCTGTTCGCCGCCGGGTGCCGTCAGGCCGCCGGAGGGGAGTTCACCAAGCGGGCGTTCCTTAACGGACAGCTGGACCTGATACAGGCGGAGTCCGTGGTGGACCTTATCGACGCGGAGACAGCCCAGCAGGCCCACAACGCCGTGTGCCAGCTGGACGGCGCCCTCAGCCGCACCGTGGGGCGTATCTACGACGGGCTGATGGATATGGCCGCCCGGTTCTACGCCGTGGTGGACTATCCGGACGAGGACATCGAGGACCTCCAGCGGGAGCAGATGCTGGACACCCTGCGCCGGGCCCAGAACGACCTGGAGGCGCTGGTGGCCGGGTTCTCCCGGGGGCGGTTGATGAAGCTGGGCGTGCCCACGGTGCTGCTGGGCCGGCCCAACGCCGGGAAGTCCTCCCTGTTGAACGCCCTGCTGGGCTACGACCGGGCCATCGTCACCGACGTGGCGGGCACCACCCGGGACACGGTGGAGGAAAAGGTGAGCCTGGGCGGCGTGCTGCTGCGGCTCATCGACACGGCGGGCATCCGCCGGGGCGGCGACGCCGTGGAGGCACTGGGCGTGGAGCGCAGCCGCGCCGCGGCGAAGCAGGCGTCCCTGGCGGTGCTGGTGCTGGACGGTTCCCGTGAACTGAACGAGGAGGACGAGGAGGCCATCGCCCTGGCCCAGACCGTGCCCCACCTGATCGTGGCGGTGAACAAGAGCGACCTGCCCCGGGCGGTGGACATCGGCGGACTGGCGGATCGGTTCGACAACGTGGCATCCGTCTCCGCCGCCACCGGCGCGGGGCTGGAGGTGCTGACGGATGCCATCGCTGCGCAGTTCCCGGCGGGGGAGATCACCGGCGGCGCGCTGTTGACCAACGCCCGCCAGGCGGACGCCGCCAACCGTGCCCTCTCCGCTGTGGCGGAGGCCCGCAGCGCCCTGCGCATCGGCATGACCCCCGACGTGGTGCTCACCGATTGCGAGGCCGCGCTGGAGGCCCTGGGCGAGCTGAACGGCAAACGGGTGCGGGATGACCTGGTGGACACCATCTTCTCCCGCTTCTGCGTGGGGAAATAGGCGATAGACACCTGTATTTCTGCTAATATTCCGTATTATTTACAATTTGGCTCTTTCCCTGCGGCGGTTTTCATGCTATGATAGCGGGGAAATATCACTCCCAAGGAGGTTTATCCCATGCGCGAATACGTTATTATGACCGACAGCTGCTGCGACCTGACCGACCACATGGCCAAGGAGCTGGAGCTGACAGTGGTGCCCCTGACCGTCCACATTGACGGCAAGGACTACCCCAACCTGCTGGACGGCAGCGCCATCAGCTTTGAGGATTTCTACGGCAAGATCAGAAGCGGTGTGCTGGCCACCACCTCCGCCGCCAACGTAGGCCAGTTCCAGGAGGCCATGCGCCCCATCCTGGCCGCCGGTAAGGACATCGTCAGCATCAATTTCTCCAGCGCCCTTTCCACGACCTACCAGAGCGCATCCATCGCCGCCCAGGACATGAAGGAGGAGTTCCCCGACGCCAACGTCTACGTGGTGGACTCTCTCTCCGCCTCCCTGGGCCAGGGCCTGCTGTTGTATCTGGCCGTTCAGAAGAAGCGCGAGGGCCTTTCCGCCCAGGAGCTGGTGCAGTGGGTGGAGGACAACAAGCTCCACATCGACCACTGGTTCACCGTGGACGACCTGAACTACCTGAAGATGGGCGGCCGTCTCAGCGCCGGCGCCGCGTTCTTCGGCTCCATGCTCTCCATCAAGCCCGTCATGCACACCTCCGACGAAGGCAAGCTGGTCCCCGTCAGCAAGGTCCGCGGCCGCAAGGCCAGCCTGAAGGCCCTCATCGACAAGATCGCCGAGCTGGGCATCGAACCCAGCGAGCAGGTCATGTTCATCTGCCACGCCGACTGCGAGGTGGAGGCCCGCGCCGTGGCCGAGGAGATGAAGGCCCGCTACGGCGTCAAGGAGGTCTACATCAACTACATCGGACCGGTCATCGGCAGCCACACAGGGCCCAATACTATGGGCATATTCTTCTACGGTACCAAGCGCTGACGGTGCGTCTTGGCGCAAAATACATCGCCGTGGGCGGCGTAGGGTGAATTTCAATTTTGCAGGAGGTCGGGATATGGACTGGCTGGAACTCAGGATCGACACGAGCCACGCGGGACTGGACGCGGTGACGGACATGCTGGAGCAGCAGGGCGTCACCGGCGTGATGATCGACGACGAGGCGGACTTCCAGAGCTTTCTGGAGAACAACCGCCAGTACTGGGACTACGTGGATGACGATCTGCTGGCGCGGAAAAAGGGAGTCAGCCGCGTGACGTTCTATCTGGAGCGGAACGAGGAGGCCTACGGCACCGTGGCCGCCGTGCGCATCGCCATGTCCGCTCTGAAAAAGGAGCGCCCGGAGTACGCGCCCATGCTGCTGACCATGGAGGACGTGGCTGACGAGGACTGGGAGAACAACTGGAAGCAGTTCTACAAGCCCATGGAGATCGGCAGCCGCCTGCTGGTGGTGCCGGAGTGGGAGGAGGCCGCCGACCCCACGCGGGTGAAGCTGGTGCTGAACCCCGGCCTGACCTTCGGCACCGGCAGCCACGCCACCACGCGCCTGTGCCTGCAGGCGCTGGACACCCACATCCACGGGGGCGAGAGCGTGCTGGACCTGGGCTGCGGCAGCGGTATCCTGTCCATCGCTGCCCTGCGGCTGGGCGCGGCGCGGGCCTTCGCCTGCGACATCGACGAGAAGTGCGTGGACGTGGCCTACGAAAACGCCGCGCTGAACGGCATCGGAAAGGATACATACACCGTCCGGTGGGGCGACGTGCTGTCCGACGAGGCACTGCGGCGCGAGATGGGCACCGGCTATGACATCGTGGTGGCCAACATCGTGGCGGATGTCATCATGGGGCTGAGCCCCAATGTGCGGCCGTTCCTGAAGGAGGGCGGCCTGTTCCTGTGTTCCGGCATCATCGACGACCGGGCGGCGGAGGTGCTGGCGAAGCTGAAGGCCGACGGATGGGGCGTTTTCGAGCAGCGCAGCAGCGAGGGCTGGCTCAGCTATCTGTGTAAATAAAAAAAGAACGGCGTGAGCCGTTCTTTTTTTGCGCCCATAATTCACGGAATGTACTTTTCTTTTCCGCGAAAAGTTGCTATACTGACAAAGTATACACAAAAGCAAAGGAGATACCGGTATGAAACGACTGACGTGCCTTCTGGCGCTGGCGCTGGGGCTGACGCTGCTGCTGTCCGCCTGCGGCAATAAGACCAACAAGGAGATGGTGGACGCATCCACCCAGACCGCGCCCCCGGTGGAGGGCGTGACCGCCCTGGCACTGTGCGACGGCAGCGTGACCCTGCGGTTCGAGAAGGACGAGAGCGGGGCGTGGATATGGCACGATGACCCGGCCTTTCCCCTGGAGCAGACGGCGCTGGACGAGCTGCTGGCGCTGCCCGCGGCGCTGGACGGCGGCGAGGCCGTGGCCGACGGGCAGGAGCTGGCCGTCTACGGGTTGGAGGTACCCACCAAGTACGTGACCGTTACCTCCGACGGCGCGGATGTGACCTATTACATCGGCGACCAGGCCGCCGACGGCCGCTGGTACGTGCTGACCCCCGCCGGGAGGGTGCTGTACACCGCCGACGAGAACAAGGCGCTGCTGAGCCGCAGCATCTACTCCATGGCGGTGCTGCCGGTGCTGCCGGCCATCACCGCCGATAAGATCGTCAGCGTTTCGCTGATGAACGCCGGGGGCGGCACGGTGACCTTCTACACCGCCGAGGATGGCACCCGCCGCAGCGGAAGCCGCGACGTTACCGACAGGACGGCGGCACTGGCGGCGGAGATCGGCACGCTGTCCATCACCGCCTGCGTGGACTACGACCCGGCGGAGGGCGCGGCGGCGGTCTGCGGACTGGAGACCCCGCTGGTGACCCTTGCGGTGAACTATACCGCCGACAACGGCGCCGACCAGGCGCTGACCCTGGCCATCGGGCTGCCCACCGGCGACGGCGGACGCTATGTGGCACTGGACGGCGACCCCACCATCTACCGGATGGAGGAGGCCGCGCTGGCGCAGACGCTGACGCTGGCGGAAACAGGACTGTAAGCGATCGGTAAAAGGAGGACGCGCCATGCGCATACTCATCGTGGAGGACGAAAAACGCCTGGCGGGGACGCTGCAGGAGCTGCTGCGCCGCCAGGGCTATACCGCCGACGTGTGCTATGACGGTATATCCGGGCTGGACAACGCCCGCAGCGACATATACGACCTGCTGGTGCTGGACGCCATGCTGCCGGGTATGGACGGCTTTACCCTGCTGCGCCAGCTGCGCCAGGGCGGCAGCCGCCTGCCGGTGCTGATGCTCACCGCCCGCAGCGAGCTCACCGACCGCGTCCGCGGTCTGGACGCCGGGGCGGACTATTACCTGACCAAGCCCTTCGAGCCGGAGGAGCTGCTGGCCTGCATCCGATCGCTACTGCGGCGGGGCGGAGAGGACGCGGCCGCCGACCCAGAGGTGACGGCCTTCGGCGACCTGACGCTGCACATGGGCACGTTCCTGCTGGAGTGCGGAGGGCGCAGCGTGCGGCTCAGCCGCCGGGAGTATGACCTGATGGAGCTGCTGATGAAAAACGGCAGCCAGATCGTGTCCAAGGAGCAGCTGATACTGAAGGTCTGGGGCTATGACTCCGCCGCCGAGGACAACAACGTGGAGGTGTATATCTCCTTCCTGCGGCGCAAGCTGACCCATCTGCAGTCCGCGGTGAAGATCAAGACCCTGCGCATGGTGGGCTACTGTCTGGAGGTGGAGGCATGATACGGCATCTCCGCTGGAAGGTGGTGGCCACCAACATGCTGCTGATCTCACTGGTGCTGCTGGCAGTGTTCGCGGCGGTGTTCTTCATCTCCCGGGACAACTACCGCAAGAACGTGCGGCAGCAGCTGTACCAGGCGCTGGAGCAGGGGGACTACGCCCTGAACCAGCCCGGCGTGGACAGCATACCCTGCTTCGTGGCGGAGGTCTACGGCAGCGGCACCGTCCGGGTGGCGGGCAACAGCTACTATGACCTGAGCGACGAGACAAAGCTGGCGCAGATCGTCACCGCCGCCCTGCAGCAGCGGGAGGACACCGGAACCCTGGACGAGTTCCACCTGCGCTACTTGCGGCAGGAGGGCTACACCACCACGGCCATCGCCTTTACGGACACGTATCTGGAGTACACCTCCCTGCGGACGCTGCTGGCGGCCTGCTCCCTGGTGGGCTGCGCGGCACTGGTGGTGCTGTTCGTGTGCAGCTATCTGCTGTCCGGCGTGGTGACCAAGCCCGTGGGCGCGGCCTGGGCCCAGCAGGAGCAGTTCCTGTCCGACGCCAGCCACGAACTGAAAACGCCCCTGACGGTGATACTCTCCTCGGCGGAGCTACTGGAGCAGAGCGCCACACGGGAGCAGGCGGTCTATCTGGACAACATCCAGGCGGAGAGCCGCCGCATGAAGTCGCTGGTGGAGGACATGCTGACACTGTTCCGGGCGCAGAAGAACGCCGGGACGCTGCCTGACACCGTGGCCGACGCCGCCGAGGTGTCCGTCACCGCGGCGCTGCGGTTCGAGCCGGTGGCCTTCGAGGCCGGGCACGTGCTGGACTACGACATCGCGCCGTCCCTGCCGGTGCGGGGAGACAGCGCTAAGCTGGGGCAGGCGCTGGCGGTGCTGCTGGACAACGCCGTGAAGTACGCCGCCCCGGGCACCGCCATCCATCTGGACGCGGCGCGGCAGGGCGGGCGCGCCGTCATCGCCGTGGCCAACGAGGGGCCGGACATCCCCGCGGACAAGCGGGAGAGGATATTCGACCGCTTCTACCGGGTGGACGACGCCCGCACGGACGGCAACAGCTTCGGCCTGGGCCTGCCCATCGCCAAGGCCATCATCGACGCACACCGGGGCACCCTGCGCTGCGAGAGCGGCGGGGGCGTGACCCGCTTCATCATCTCCCTGCCGCTGGCGGCGGGGAAGCAGGAGAGAGGCGCAGACCATGTTTGACACCATCATCCGGGGCGGCACCGTCATCGACGGCACGGGCCGCCCCGGCTTTGCCGCGGATGTGGCCGTCACCGGCGGGAAAGTCGCCGCCGTGGGCGACCTGCGGGCGGCGGACGCCGCGGAGACCATCGACGCGGCGGGCAAGACCGTCACCCCCGGCTTCATCGACATCCACCGCCACGCGGACGCGGCACTGTTCCGCCCCGGCTTCGGCGCGGCGGAGCTGTGCCAGGGCCTGACTACCATCGTCAACGGCAACTGCGGCCTGAGCGCCGCGCCCTTCGGCCCCGCCCACGGCGAGGCCATACGGGACTATCTGCGGCCCATCACCGGCGCCCTGCCGCCGGAGATGGGCACCGCCGCGCTGGCGGACTATTTCGACTCGCTGCCCGCCCTGCCCCTGCACGTGGGCATGCTGGCAGGCGCGGGGGTGCTGCGGGCGGACGTGGCCGGGTACGAGCTGGAGCATCTGGCCGACGAGCACTACCGCGCCCTGCACCGCCGGCTGGAGCAGGCGCTCTCTGACGGGGCGCTGGGCGTGTCCCTGGGGCTGGGCTACGCGCCGGAGTGCTTCTACACCACGGCGGAGCTGATACGGGCCCTGGCACCCATTGCCGGGCAGAATATCCCGCTGACCGTCCACATGCGGCAGGAGGGCGGCGCCGTGTGCGAGTCCATCGAGGAGATGCTGCTGGCGGCGCGGGAGCTGCGCGTGCCCCTGCACATCAGCCACCTGAAGGCCATGGGCCGGGACAACTGGGGCAAAAAAATACCCCGTGCCCTGGAGATGCTGCAGCGGGCGAAGGACGAGGGTATGGACGTGGGCTGCGACGTGTACCCCTACACCGCAGGTTCCACCCAGCTGCTGCACATCCTGCCCCCGGAGTTCCTGGAGGGCGGCATGGACGCGGTGGTGCACCGGCTGGCCGATCCCCATGAGCGGGAGATGCTGGCGCACCGCATCGAGGACGGCGACGGCTTTGACGACATCGCCAAGCTGGCGGGCTGGGACGGCATTTTCCTCAGCAGCCTGCGCTGCCCCGAGGACGAGCGGTTCCTGGGCAAGAGTATCGCCCAGGAGGCGGCCATGGAGCACAAGGCGCCGCTGGACGCCTGCTGCGACCTGCTGATACGCGAGCACTGCCAGGTGACCATGATAGACTTCATGGCGTCGGAGGAGGACATCTCCGCCATCCTGCGCAGCCCGCTCAGCTGTCTGATCTCCGACGCCACCTACCCCACGGAGGGCATGCCCCACCCGCGGGTATACGGCAGCTGCACCCGGCTGCTGCAGCACTTCGTCCGGGAGAAGGGCGTCCTGACACTGGAGGAGGGCATTCACAAGCTGACCCAGGCCCCGGCGCAGGCGCTGCGGCTGGACGGCAAGGGCGTTATCGCCGTGGGCGCGGACGCGGACCTGTGCGTGTTCGACCCGGCGGCTCTGCGGGAGCGGGGCACCTACCAGCAGCCCTGCCAGACCGCCGAGGGTATGACCGCCGTGCTGGTGGCGGGACAGCGGGCCGTGACCGACGGACAGCTGACCGGAGTGAAGGCCGGCGCCGTTATCCGGAGATAAGAGACATAAAAAACAAGCCCTCAATGAGGGCTTGTTTTTTATGTCTCAATACCGCTTGTCCAGCATATCCACCAGCGCGGCGATGGCGTTGTCGCGGCAGTCGGGCAGATGATGTACGCCGGGGGTGTTCAGCACCAGGGGGATGGCGTTGGCGGGGGCGTAGCCCTCCCCGGCCCAGGTGAGCATGCTGATGTCGTTGGCATGGTCGCCTACGCAGAACACGTTTTCCTGCCGGATGCCCAGCAGCGCGGCCATGCACTGCACCATGCCGCCCTTGTTGGCGCCCTTGGCCGTCAGCTCCACCAGCGTCACCGCGCTGGGCACCACCTCGTAGTCGTGGTACCAGGGCTGGGCGGCCAGATAGGCCAGCAGGTCGTCCAGGTGCTCCTCCTCCGTGGAGAACAGCGCCTTGCTGATGGGGGAGGGCACCTGCTCCATGGAGTCCACCTCCACGGAGGGCGCATGGGTGATGTGCATGTGCCGCCGGGTCACGTCGTTGGCGTTGAGGGCGTGGATGGTGTTGTCGTCGTGGTACAGCTCCACCGCCACCTGGGGCAGGTCGGTGACCACCTGGGTGATGTGGGCGCGCACGGTGTCCGGCAGGAACGCCGTGACCACGTACTTCCGCGCCTTGAAGTCGTAGATGGCCGCGCCGTTGAACAGCACCGTGGGGCCGTTCATGGGGATGCCGTCCACCACCGTTTCAAAGGCGGGCTTTGCCCGGCCGGTGGCCACGGCAAATATGCCGCCCTGGGCCATAAAGTGCTCCAGCGCCGCCCGGTTCTCCGGGGAGACCGGCGGCATATCTACGCACTTCTGCAGGGCTTCCTCGGTGTATACCAGTGTGTTGTCAAAGTCGCTGACCAGCAGCAGACCGTCAAATTTTCCCATGTCTTACGCCTCCGCTCCGCCGCCGGGCTTATTGCCGCCGCCGCTTCTGCGGCGGGGACGATGGCGGCTGCGCTTCTTCTCGCCGCCTGCGGCACCCTGTCCCTCGCCTGCGGGCTTGGGGGTCTTGGGCGCGGGCGCGGCCTTGGGTGCAGCGCTGCCGGTATTGCCGGCGCCGGCACCATTGGCGCCGCCGCTGCCGCCGCGCCGACCGACTCTGCGGCGGCGATTGCCGCCGCCCTCCCGGCGGGGCTTGTCGCCCTCGGCGCTCTTGTCCTGCTTTTCGGCTTTCTCCGGTGCGGGGGCCTTCTCCGGTGCGGCACCAGCGCCCTCGCCCCGGCGGCGTCCGCGTCCGCCGCGGCTGCGGCGGCGCTTTTCACCCTCGGAGGCCGCGGCGTCCGGGTCGAAATCACTGACCAGCGTGATGGTGGGCAGTTCTTCCTCCGCCAGCGGCTCCACGTAGCGCTCCGGCCGCTTGTCGGGGATGGCGATGCCCTCCCGGCTGCCCTTGCCGTTGCGCAGGACGCAGACCTCGCAGTTGTGGTAGCACCGGGCGCCCTCCGGACGGTCGTCCAGGCGGACGTTGACGGTCTC
>ERZ1034952.3705-NODE-3705-length-10083-cov-6.407659_pt1 | contig 10083 bp, 8 predicted proteins | sample MGYA00520625_ERZ1034952 | MGnify/ENA primary metagenome ERZ1034952 (study PRJEB33766, sample SAMN09781773) | gut metagenome | biome: gut microbiome | host: Homo sapiens | place: Madagascar | study: EMG produced TPA metagenomics assembly of the PRJNA485056 data... | reverse complement strand
GGTATTTTTCTTGCACGAGTGTTATTATATAACATAGCTGTGACATTCGTCAACAACTTTTGGTTAAATTTAGAAAAAATATTTTGAAGCCTTCTGGAAAGTAAAATTTATCAGTGAATCTGCTGCTCAAGAATTCCGGCAACTGCGTCGATTGCTTCCTGAGCTTTCTCCGGATTCTTACCGCCGGCCTGAGCCATGTTTGGACGACCGCCACCGCCGCCGCCAACAATAGCTGCGACATTTTTGATCAGATTTCCTGCATGGGCGCCTGCTTTTTGTGCTTCATCAGTAGCCATGGCAAGAAGATTTACTTTTCCGCCATTTACAGCTGCGAGAACAACAACACCTTCTCCGATTTTTTCTTTGAGCTGGTCGCCGAGGTCACGGAGACCGTTCATATCAACGCCTTCAACTTTTGCAGCAAGAAGTTTAACACCTTTAACGTCTGTGATCTGATTCATGACATCACCGAGGGAGCCCTGTGCCAGTTTGCTCTTGAGAGATTCGTTTTCACTCTGGAGTGCTTTTACTTCTGCCTGAAGATGGGCGATCTTTTCGGATACTTCTGCCGGCTGAGCTTTCAGAGCTTTTGCAGCTTCATGAAGCATGGATTCCTGTTTCTTATAATATTCAATGACACCGTTTCCTGTCAGTGCTTCGATACGACGTACACCTGCAGCAACGCCGGCTTCAGATACGATCTTGAAAAGCATGATGGAACTTGTGTTTTTAACATGTGTACCACCGCAGAGTTCTCTGGAGAAATCGCCCATGGACACAACACGTACCTTCTGATCGTATTTCTCACCGAACAGAGCCATTGCACCGGATTTCTTAGCTTCTTCGATGTCCATAACATCTGTTACAACAGGAAGTGCTGCCTGAATCTCCTGATTTACAAGAACTTCAGTTTTGGCAAGTTCTTCCGGAGTCATTGCCTGGAAATGTGCAAAGTCAAAACGAAGTCTGTCCGGAGTTACCAGAGAACCTTTCTGTTCTACATGAGATCCGAGAACTGTTTTGAGTGCTTTCTGAAGAAGATGTGTTGCACTGTGGTTCTTTTCGGTATCACGGCGAGCCTGTTCATCAACTTTAAGAGTTACAGTTTCTCCTGCGGAGAGCATTCCGGATGCCATATAGCCGACATGACCGAATTTTCCACCACGGAGTTTGATCGTGTCTTCTACTACAAATTTTCCGTTTGCAGTTTCGATCACACCACAGTCACCTTCCTGTCCACCCATTGTAGCATAGAAAGGAGTTTCTTTTACAAATACAGTACCTTTCTGACCTTCCATCAGAGAGGATACGATTTCTGTTTCTGTAGTGAGAACTGTAACCTCTGAGTCATATGTGAGATGATCATATCCTACAAAGTCAGTTGTTACATTGACATCGATCTCATCGTATACAGTGGCATCTGCACCCATGTAGTTTGTAACTTCACGTGCTGTACGGGCTTTAACTCTCTGCTCTTCCATTGCTTTCTGGAAACCGTCCTCATCAATTCCGTATCCCTTTTCTTCAAGGATCTCTTTGGTGAGGTCAAGCGGGAATCCGTAAGTATCATACAGTTTGAATGCATTTTCTCCGGAAAGAGTATTTTCTCCGGCAGCTTTCATTTCTTCTTCCATATCAGAAAGAATGCGTAATCCCTGGTCAATGGTTTTGTTGAACTGGTTCTCTTCGTTTGTAAGAACCTTGAAGATGAATTCTTTCTTTTCTTCGAGTTCCGGATAACCTGCTTTGGAACCATTGATCACTTCTGCGCTGAGTTTTGCAAGGAAGGTTCCCTTGATTCCCAGAAGACGTCCGTGACGTGCTGCACGGCGGATCAGACGACGAAGAACATATCCACGGCCTTCGTTCGTTGGCATGATACCGTCAGAAATCATAAATGTAGCGGAACGGATATGATCTGTGATCAGACGGATGGATACATCATCCTGATAATTCTTTCCGTATTCTTTGCCCGCAATTTCGCATACAAGGTTACGAAGAGCGCAGATAGTATCTACATCAAAAATAGAATCTACATCCTGTACAACAACAGCCAGACGTTCAAGTCCCATACCTGTATCGATATTCTTCTGTTTCAGAGTTGTGTAGTTTCCATTACCGTCGTTTTCGAACTGGGTAAATACGTTGTTCCATACTTCCATATAACGGTCGCAGTCACAGCCTACAGTACAGCCAGGTTTGCCACAGCCGTATTTTTCGCCACGGTCGTAGTAGATTTCAGAACAAGGACCGCAAGGACCTGCACCATGTTCCCAGAAGTTGTCTTCTTTGCCAAAGCGGAAGATTCTTTCTGCCGGGATTCCGATTTCTTTATTCCAGATATCAAATGCTTCATCATCATCCTGATAAACAGACGGATAAAGTCTGTTTGCATCCAGACCTACCACTTCTGTCAGGAATTCCCATGACCAGTGAATGGCTTCTGTCTTGAAATAATCTCCGAAAGAGAAGTTTCCAAGCATTTCAAAAAAGGTACCATGACGTGCTGTTTTGCCGACGTTTTCGATATCACCGGTACGGATACATTTCTGGCATGTGGAGACTCTTGTTCTCGGTGGCTTTTCAGCGCCTGTGAAATATGGTTTCAGTGGAGCCATACCTGCATTGATCAGCAGAAGGCTCTTATCTCCCTGTGGTACCAGAGAGAAGCTTTTCATTACCAGATGTCCTTTGCTTTCCATAAAGTCAAGGAACTTCTGACGAAGTTCGTTTACTCCGTATTTCTTCATGATCATATCCTCCTAAAGGTAGTATCTGTTTTTATTTGACGTATACTTTGTTAAATTTCTTTTTGCCACGTTTCAGAACAATTCCATCACCTGCAAGGCTGTCCTTGGAAACAGTATGTTTGATATCGGTGATCTTTTCGCCATCGATAGAAACACCACCCTGCTCGATCGCACGGCGTCCTTCAGAACGAGTCGGAACAAGTCCTGCCTTGATCAGCATTGTAATAAGATCAATGGTGTCATCCTCGGCAAAATCTTCAGCAGTGAGTTCTGTGCTTGGCATATGTGCAGTATCAGCACCGCCGGAGAAAAGAGCTCTTGCACCTTCCTGGGCTTTTTTTGCTTCTTCTTCGCCGTGAACCAGATTGGTAAGCTCGTATGCCAGGATTTCTTTGGCTTTGTTTAACTGACTGCCTTCCCATGTGGCCATCTCATCAATCTGTTCGAGTGGAAGGAATGTGAGGAGACGCATACATTTGATAACATCTGCATCGTCTACATTTCTCCAGTACTGATAGAAGTCAAATGGAGAAGTTTTGTTTGGATCCAGCCATACAGCACCGGACTGTGTTTTACCCATCTTCTTACCTTCAGAGTTGAGAAGAAGTGTGATGGTCATGGCATATGCATCTTTGCCGAGTTTACGACGGATCAGTTCTGTACCGCCGAGCATGTTGCTCCACTGATCATCTCCACCGAACTGCATGTTGCAACCGTATTTCTGATATAACATATAGAAATCATAGCTCTGCATGATCATATAGTTGAATTCAAGGAAACTGAGTCCTCTTTCCATACGCTGTTTGTAGCATTCTGCTGTCAGCATACGGTTTACAGAAAAATGAGCACCAACATCACGGAGCAGATCAACATAATTAAGATCCAGAAGCCAGTCTGCGTTGTTGACCATAAGTGCTTTGCCATCAGAGAAATCAATGAATCTGGACATCTGTTTTTTAAAGCAGTCAATATTGTGCTGAATGGTTTCTTTTGTCATCATCTGTCGCATGTCGGTTCTTCCGGACGGGTCACCGATCATACCAGTACCGCCGCCAAGAAGTGCGATCGGACGGTTGCCTGCCATCTGAAGACGTTTCATCAGGCAAAGTGCCATGAAATGTCCTACGTGAAGGCTGTCTGCGGTAGGGTCAAAGCCGATATAGAAAGTAGCTTTACCGTTGTTGACCATGTCTTTGATCTCATCTTCGTCTGTTACCTGGGCAATCAGTCCTCGTGCCTGAAGTTCTTCCCATACTGTCATAATAAATTCCTCCTGTTATGAGATGCAGAATGTTTTATAATATTATTTATTCTGCATACTATGGTATAAAAAAGCCCGGTTCCTGTCCGTTTAGGACGAGAACCGGGTCCCGTGATACCACCTAAATTCGCAGGAAAAGATCCCGCCTCATTGAACACGATAACGAGTGTCACTCCGTCGCAGCCTACTGAAATGTTCGGTGCGAAGCTCCGGGATGTATTCACAAAAGTTCTGCATGCGCCTCTCACCTTCCGGCTGCTCTCTGTCTGCGTTCCTGATGCTACTTCTTCCCTTCAAAGCCGTTATAATATACTTCTAAAAGTATACAAATTGAGAAAAAATTTGTCAAGAGTGTTTTTCTGGCCTTTTAACAACTTAAAGCGTAAAAGATTGCTGCACACAGGTAACTGCGAGATGTTACTGAGCAGCAACATCTGCTTCTGAAAGCATGGCACCCTGGCGAACTTTCTGCATCAGGCTTTTGGCTTTATCTACAGTTGTCTGATCAGGAACCATGACATAAGCTTTCTGACTCATTGAATATGGCTGCTGTGTATCGCCTGTTCCATCGGTGCTGTAGGAAAGAACCTGCCAGCTTCCACCTTTATCAAGCTGTTCCTTTACAAGCGAAGAAATCACATCATAAGGAATACTTGTTTCAAAACATCCGGAAATGCTGTCCAACAGAGAAAGATACGTCTTGAGAATATTAGGAGAAGTCGCTTTGTCGATAATTCCCTGAATTACTTTCATCTGATCTTTTCCTCTCTGGCGGTCGCCGGATTCAAACGCATATCGTTCGCGGCAGAAGGCAAGAGCCTGTTCGCCGTTAAGCTGATTGATTCCCTTGACATAATGGTACTGTCCGGTATCGAAGTCATAATCGGAATTGACAGTAATTCCGCCGAGTGCGTCAATAATCTGAATAAAACCGGCGAAATTCAAACGGAAATAATAGTCGATATCGATATCATACAGCATATCCAGGGTATCCATACATACATCAATACCGTAAATACCTGCGTGGGTAAGTTTATCCGGTTTGCCATCCGAAATAGACAGTGGTACGTAATAATCTCGAGGCGTGGAGATCATCAGAACCTGTCTGGTACGTGTGTTTACAGTCAGAATGATGTTCACATCACTTCTGCTGGAAGAGGTAATATCCCCCCTTGTGTCAATACCACTTACGTAAATCGTATAGATCTGATCTGTGACCGCAGCATCTTTATCTGCAGCGAAGGAACGCTCAGTCTGTTCTGAAAGCGAATTCTCAACAACACGTTCAATTTGTTCAGTAGTAATTAAGCGGATCTGTGATGAAAAATCTGCATAATTATCAAGTTCTTCAAACACATCTACATAAGCTCTGTTCAGAATAATTGCCTGACATTCATCTTTCAAAAGTCCGTCAGCCAGTTCTGTCAGACTTCCATATTCATGGGTGGAGACTTCGTGGTTGATCTCAGATGAGATTTTTTGCATGGCAGTATCCGTATTCTGGCGGTCAAGTTCTGAGAGAATTCCAAAAGAATAGTCTGCCGTATCCATCAGATTTCGGGCAGCATCGCTTTGCTTCACATATACATTGATCTCCGTGATTTCTTTGTTTGCACCGGTGATATCATCAAGAGCGCGGTAGGTTTTGATTATGTAAAAGCCTGCTATCCCGAGAACAGAAAGTATAATAACCAGTAAAAAGGTTCCAATCCAAAAAGAAAACCGTTTACGGAATTTTCTGATCAGAAGATGCTCAATCAGAAGTAAGACTAACAGTACTGCAAATATAATGCCGATGTATTTTGCTGAAAGCAGGTTGGTATAAAGAAGCAATAATGTAAAAGCTATGTCTGCAACAAAAAGCAGAACCGTTAAAATAATGCCAGGTAAATGATCCTGAGTTCTGGTGATTTTCATCTCTTCACATCCTATTTTAAAGTATTGTGTTTTTACCATAATACCCGAATATGAGCATGTCAACATCATTTTATATAGCTTTGTTTTTCACAGATTTGCAAATAAGTGGAGATTTTATCCCGAAAAATGTCAGTTGATATAAAAGAGTTAATCTATTGCTTTCTGGTACTTATTTGCATCCATGAGGATTTTATGAGGGTTTTCAATAAAAATCCGGTCGGCATAGGTATTGCCCTGTTTTTTGGAAATATACGCATAGGCCTTGCCGATTCTTGAAATACGTTCCTGTATTCCGTGACAGTCGGAGGCAACAAAGCTAAGCAGATCTTGCTTCATAAGCTTGCGGCAGTATCTTTTGACTGCGAATCCTTCTTTGCCGATAACACTGTCGGCATTGATCTGCATATATGCACCGAGATTCGTCAGTTCCTCGACAAAATCCAGGTCTTTTCGCAGACATTCACAGCGTTCAATGTGCGCAATAATTGGTTTAAAACCATGTGTGAGCAGTGAATACAGGCGGTCGTAAATATAATCGGCAGATGAAATACCTGAGAATTCGGTCAGAACATAATGAGAACCCGCCATGGTATGTACTTCGTTATTAAGAAGCATTTCAACCATCTGCATGTTGGAGTGAAATTCACATCCAAGATAAATATGAAGATCCGGTGCTATTTTACGTGCAAGTTGTTTTAAAGTTAAAAATTGCTGTTCCACTGTTTCAACGGGAGTCTCAAACATTTGAAATCGAAAATGTGGAGTGACAATAATATTTCGCACTCCCTGCTGATATTCCATCTGGAGCATGTGATAAGATTCTTCTATATCAGAGGATCCGTCATCTACAGAAGGAACAATGTGACAATGGATGTCATATAATCCTTTGCCGGACATAATGTATCCTCTCCTTTTTTGATAATTTATAATTAAAAACAGTATTAACATCCAAATTATATCTTATTTTATAATGCTTTTCAACTGCATTGCAGTAGAATAACATAACAATAATTATGTGAAAAGTTTTTTTGAAGTCATTTTTTTATATCCTGTAACGGATAAGATGTTGTTTGCATAATATGAAGTGTGAACAAAATCTGGAGGATTTATTATGAGTGATTTAGCTGCTACAAATTGCGGATGCGGTGATGAAAGATGTGGCTGCAGCAATAACTGCGGATGTGGCTGCAGCAATAACTGTGGATGTGGCAATGGAAACAGCCTGTTTGGAGATTCTTCCTGCAGCTGTATTCTCTGGATCATCTGCCTTATGTGCCTTTGTGGAAATAATGGCTGCGGTAATAACTGCTGTGGTAATGGAAATGATTCCTGCTGGATCATTATTGTGCTGCTTCTGCTTTGCGGTGGATGCGGAAATAATGGCTGCGGCTGCTGAACTGTGTCATGGGGCAGAGGTTAATTCCTCTGCCTTTTCTTATGCTTTGTCTCTTTCTGTTCGTCTTTGGAAATATCAGAAACTGTTGGCCTTTTCTTGTGCTTTTTCATGCAGTCCAGATCAATTTCATAAAAAGCATTGCCATCCAGTATAAGTCTTTCATTTTTATTTTCCATATAATTCATCCTTCTGATTTTTCTTATTGTTTATCTTATGTCAGTCCATGCTTCCATGTCATAATCTAAAAACAAAAAGCATATCTTCGTATAAAAAGGAGCCTTATTTTATGGAAGAAGAAATGATTTCCCAGACAAGATTTGATCAGCTTGTTTCTGATGATCAGTCACAGATGATAAAGGCTTTTATTCCATATCTGTCACCCAAAAGTCAGCGGCTTCTCTCGGTGTTTACAAAAGTCAGAGAATTATCGAATACACTGGCTTTGTTTCAGGGAAGACAGCCGGAAATGCAGATCTGTACGTCTCCTGCTGTCAGTCCGTCGGAGCTTTTGAACGACATTCGGAAATTCAGTTATGGAAGAAGCCGGGAACAATTGGATCAGATCAGTAATTTTATGGTTATGATGCAGATGATACAGATTATGAATGATTCTGAACCGGAAGAAGGTGATGAAAATGGAACAGAGCTGGCAGAATGATCCCAGATTAAAGAATGTTGATCCATCTAAGCTATCACTTCTCCAGAGCCTTGCCGAGCAGGGAAATGGTTATTCGCCCTCTGATATGCTGCCATTTCTGATGAATGCAGCAGCACAGGGCAGACAAAATGGACTTCAGTTTTCTTCCGATGAGATTTCTGCTGTACTGAGTGTTCTTAAATCCGGAAAATCTCCAAAGGAAGCTGCCAAACTCGATCGGATCGTCCGACTTATGAGCATGATACGATAAAAAGAGAGAGGGATAACTCGAACTGAGATATCCCTCTCTCTGATTTTGAACTGTCTGTTTTCAGACAATCCTTTTCTTATATGATTTGTTCTTTTTTGAAAATTATTCCTGCATAGACAGAACGGATTTGTTCTGCCAGATATAAGTCATAAGTGAAATGACGGTGAGTGCAAGAGAAATCCAGATAAAAATCTGTTCCAGAATTACAAATGCAGGAATGGTGTCAAAATGCAGGATCAGCAGAATGATCATGATCATCTGTGATACAGTTTTGAATTTTCCCCAGTAGTTTGCTGCAATGACAATGCCATTTTCGGCAGCGATCAGACGAAAGCCACTGATGATAAACTCTCTGCCGATGATAATGATCACAACCCAGGCCGGAAGACGGTTCAATTCGATCATACAGATCATGGCAGAGCAGACAAGAAGTTTATCTGCAAGGGGATCCATAAATTTTCCAAAATTTGTGACAAGATTGTTTTTGCGGGCAAGATGTCCGTCAAACCAGTCTGTAATACTTGCAACAACAAACAGAATCAGGGAAATGTAGCGATTGGCATCTCCACCTAATCCGCTAAGAAGAAAAACTACAAGAAAAGGTACGATAATCATTCTTGCAACGGTAAGTTTATTCGGCGTATTCATCAGCTAACTCTCCTATCAAATCGTATTCCAGTGCACCTGTTACTTTTACTTTGGCAAAATCGCCTGTAACAAGCATTTCTCCTGTCTGCACAAACATATACCCGTCTACCTTTGGCGCATCTCCGTAAGTACGTCCGATATACGCACTTTCTCCGGAAACTTTACCTTCGATCATGACAAGCAGTTCCTGTCCGATTCGGTCATTTCCCTTTTCGAGAGAAATCTCCTGCTGAAGTTCCATGATCTCATCACGGCGTTCTTCCTTGAGCTCTTCAGGAACCTGGCCTTCCATAGTTTCGGCAGGAGTTCCTTCTTCCGGCGAATAAGTAAAGACTCCGAGACGGTCAAATTCCATTTCGTCAACAAATTCCATCAGTTCCTGATGATCTTCTTCTGTTTCTCCCGGAAAGCCGGTGATAAGTGAAGTTCTGAGGACAATATCAGGAATCTCTCTGCGGAGTTTTGTGATAATATCGACCAGCTGAGCTTTGGAAGTTCTGCGTCCCATGCGTCTGAGGATCCGGTCGCTTGCATGCTGAATGGGAAGATCCAGATAGTGACAGATTTTCTTTTCCTCTTTCATAACCTGGATCAGTTCGTCATAGATCTCTTCCGGATAGCAGTAAAGTATTCGGATCCAGCGGATTCCTTTGATCTGACACAACTTTTTAAGAAGAATATGCAATGTTTTCTTTCCATACAGATCTGTCCCGTAAACGGTGGTTTCCTGAGCTACAAGGATCAGTTCCTTAACTCCCTGAGAAGCCATATATTCCGCCTGCTTCAGAAGGCGTTCTTCAGGAACACTTCGGAACTTGCCGCGCAGAGACGGGATGATGCAATAAGTGCAGTGCTTGTCACAGCCTTCTGCGATTTTAAGATATCCAAAATGTCCGCCGGTGGTGATGACGCGGCGGCCGGAATCTTCCGGAAGATCATTGATATCACGGAATTCCTGAAAGACATTTCCTGCCTGTGCTTCATTTAAAGCTTTGACAATATCACCATAAGAAGTTGTTCCGAGAACTGCATCTACTTCAGGAATTTCCTGAATGATCTCTTCTTTGTAGCGCTGTGCCATACAGCCGGTCACAATTAAGACTTTGCAGCTTCCGGAGGTTTTGTACTCTGCCATTTCGAGGATCGTGTTAACGCTTTCTTCTTTGGCATCATGAATAAAGCAGCATGTATTGATAACAATCG
>ERZ1034952.3701-NODE-3701-length-10087-cov-6.837321_pt1 | contig 10087 bp, 7 predicted proteins | sample MGYA00520625_ERZ1034952 | MGnify/ENA primary metagenome ERZ1034952 (study PRJEB33766, sample SAMN09781773) | gut metagenome | biome: gut microbiome | host: Homo sapiens | place: Madagascar | study: EMG produced TPA metagenomics assembly of the PRJNA485056 data... | reverse complement strand
AAAAAAATATATAAATAATAAAAGGAGTAAAAGCTATTAAAGTAACGGTATGTATAGGCAGCTCATGTCACATAAAGGGTTCAAGACAGGTTGTGGAGCAGCTGCAGTATCTGATTTCGGAAAATAATCTTAAAGACAAAATAGACCTCGGCGGAACCTTCTGCATGGGCAGATGTCAGGACGGAGTCTGTCTTACCGTGGATGGTGAGTTTCATTCCGTGACGCCGGAGGGTACAAAAGAATTCTTTAACAAGGAGATTCTTGCAAAGCTATAATAAACGACTAATAAACCGAACCGCCATGCAATGGCAGGATCTCGGTTTGTCGGCTTTGCGATAAGAAAGAGGTGTACCATATGCCGGATTGTCTTACCTTAAAAAAATCAAATTGTAAAAATTGCTATAAATGTATACGTCATTGTCCTGTAAAATCCATACGGTTCTCAGGAAATCAAGCACACATTGTCGGTAATGAATGTATTTTATGCGGGCACTGTTTTGTAGTCTGTCCGCAGAATGCTAAGCAAATAGTTGATGAAACAGAAAAGGTAAAGGTGCTTTTGCAGAGCGGCAATCCTGTCTTTGTAAGCATAGCGCCATCATTTGCCGCAAATTATGACGGTGTCGGAATAAATGCCATGCGAAGCGCTTTAAAGCAGCTTGGCTTTTTTGACGTTGAGGAAACCGCAATCGGTGCAACCATAGTAAAGAATGAATACGAGCGTATGCTAAAGGAGGATGAACGCGATATCATAATATCATCATGCTGTCATTCCATAAACCTCCTTATTCAAAAACATTTTCCGGCAGAGCTTAAATATCTCGCCGATGTGGTTTCACCTATGCAGGCGCACTGCCTGAATATCAAAGAGCGTTATCCCGATGCAAAGACTGTCTTTATCGGTCCGTGCGTCGCCAAAAAAGACGAGGCGGAGCATTATTCCGGCATAGTTGACGCAGTGCTCACATTTGAGGAACTTACCGCATGGTTTAATGAGAGCGGCATAGAGCTGAAGCGCGAGATGGACTCTGATATTCAAAGCCGCGCAAGGTTCTTTCCTACTACCGGCGGCATACTTAAAACAATGAAAACCGATAAGCCGGGATATACATATCTTGCGTTAGACGGCGTTGAAAACTGTATAGCCGCACTTAAAGATATTGAAAGCGGAAAAATACATAAATGCTTTATTGAGATGTCCGCATGTGTGGGCAGCTGTGTCGGCGGCCCCGTTATGGAAAAATACCACCGCATGCCGGTACATGACTATATGGCGATTGCAAATTTTGCCGGCGAAAAGGATTTTGATGTAAAGCAGCCCGAATCATACAATCTAAAAAAAGAATTTGAGTTTATAGAACGCAAGCTGCAAGCCCCGACCAAGCAGGAAATCACGGAAATTCTGCGGCAGATGGGAAAAATGAAGCCCAGTGATGAGCTTAACTGCGGCTCATGCGGATATGATTCCTGCCGTGAAAAGGCCATTGCCATATACCAGGGAAAAGCAGAAATATCCATGTGTCTTCCGTATCTTAAAGATAAAGCCGAAAGCTTTTCCGATAACATTGTAAATAATACCCCGAACGGAATCATTGTTCTTAACGAAAAGCTTGAAGTTCAGCAAATAAACGCAGCCGCGAGAGAAATCATGAATATACGCAGCAGCTCTGATATATTGGGTGACCAGGTTGTACGCATACTCGATCCGGGAGTTTTTATGGAGGTTCTGCAAAGCGGACGTGATTCCAAACCGCAAAGGCTGTACCTTGCCGAATACAAAAAGTATGTTGAACAAACGGTAATATACGACGGCTCTTACCACCTCTTAATTTGCATAATGCGTGACGTAACGGATGAAGAAAGTCAGCGCGAGAAAAAGGAGGTCATAAGCCGCCGAACCATAGAAACCGCTGACAAGGTTGTTGACAAACAAATGCGGATTGTCCAGGAGATAGCCTCACTTCTTGGTGAAACAGCCGCAGAAACCAAAATTGCACTTTCAAAACTTAAGGAGTCGATTTCTGATGAATGATTTATGTGCTGACATAGGATACAGAAGCATTAACCACTACGGAGAGCAGCTGTGCGGCGACCATATAGATATTGTGGATCAAGGCGAAAACTCTACCGTTATAGTTCTTGCCGACGGTCTTGGCAGCGGAGTAAAAGCAAGTATTCTTTCTACCCTGACCTCAAAAATAATCTCAACAATGATGGCAGAAGGACTTTCGCTTGAGGATTGCGTTGAAACCATTGCCGCAACTCTGCCTATCTGCTCTGTTCGGCATGTAGCATATTCCACCTTTACCATCATTCATCTTATAAACAATGAAACGGCTGAGATTATACAATACGACAATCCGCACGTAATATTACTGCGCGGCGGGAAAAACTTTGAATATCCAAAAACCGAGCTTAACATAGGCGGAAAAAAAATATATAAATCGGTAATACAGCTTTGCGAGGATGATATTTTTGTTGCAATGAGCGACGGATGTCCGCACGCAGGCATAGGTCTTGCATACAACTTTGGCTGGAAGCGTGAAGATATTATTGACTTTGTTGAAACTGTTTCGGTTGCCGGATACACAGCAAAAACTCTGTCAACCATACTGATAGACGAATGTTATAAGCTGTACGGCGGCAAACCCGGTGATGATGCAACCGCATGTATTGTACGCATACGCAAAAGAGAGCCGATGAATATGTTGTTCGGTCCGCCGTCCAACAGAGATGACTGTGACCGCATGATGTCATTATTTTTCTCAAAAGAGGGAAAGCATATCGTCTGCGGCGGCACTACCTCCTCCATTGTTGCAAAATATCTTAAAAAACCGCTCCGTACAAGTCTTAACTATGAGCAGTCGGATATTCCGCCAATAGCCGAGATAGAAGGCGTTGATCTTGTTACTGAAGGCGTCATAACAATAAACAGGGTTTTGACATATGCAAAGGACTATCTTGCTGACAATGAAAAGTATACTCAATGGAGCTGTAAGCGTGACGGCGCTTCACTTATCTGCCGTCTGCTTTTTGAAGAAGCGACCGACATAAACTTTTTTGTCGGCAGAGCAGTCAATCCGGCACATCAAAATCCGGATTTGCCAATTAACTTCAATATTAAAATGAATCTTGCTGCCGAACTATCAGATTGCCTTAAAAAAATGGGCAAAAAGGTCAAGCTGAGTTATTTTTAATAAATCAAGTCAAAAAGGGGGTTAATGTATGAGAAAATTTGACACAAAGGTTCAGCACCTCAAATACAAGGTGCTGCGCGAGGTTGCCAGACAGGAATGGAACGGTACTCTGCTTAAAAATCTTTTGGATATACCGAAAATCATTGTACCGGGAAACACACCCACCATGCGCTGCTGCGTATACAAGGAACGTGCGATATTGGGGGAACGCATAAAGCTTGCTATGGGCGGTCATGAAGAAAATCCGAATATTATTGAAGTAATAGAAATTGCTTGTGACGAATGTCCCGTCGGCGGATATGAGGTCACAAATGCCTGTCGCGGCTGTCTTGCCCACAGATGCGAGGACGTATGCCGCCGTGACGCTCTGTCTTTTGACGAAAACCACGTAGCACATATTGATAAATCAAAATGTGTAGAGTGCGGAGCATGTGCAAAGGTTTGTCCTTATACCGCAATAGTATGTCATAAGCGCCCGTGCCAAAATGCCTGCAAAATAAAGGCAATCAGTATGAATGATGATAGATCCGCCAAGATTGATAATGATAAATGTACTGCCTGCGGAGCGTGTGTTTATCAATGTCCGTTTGGCGCTATCACTGATAAATCATTTATTGTTGATGTTATCAAACTTCTTAAAAATTCAGAAAGTGACGGCTATAAGCTATATGCTGTGGTTGCTCCGTCTATATCAAGTCAGTTTACATATGCAAAGCTGGGACAGGTCATAACCGGACTTAAAGAACTTGGCTTTCACACAGTAATAGAAGCCGCACTCGGTGCGGATATGGTTGCACAAGCCGAATCAAAAGAACTTGCCGAAAAAGGCTTTTTGACCAGTTCATGCTGTCCTGCATTTGTTGCGTATATTCAAAAGGCTTTTCCAAATCTTTCTACGTATATATCGCACAACCTGTCACCTATGGCTACAATATCGAAGTATATAAAGGACACGACCGAAAACGCAAAGGTTGTGTTTATAGGTCCATGTACCGCAAAAAAGGCAGAAATTCAAAAGGATGAAGTAAAGCCGTATGTTGACGCCGCCCTTACATTTGAAGAACTTCAGGCTTTATTTGACAGCCGTGATCTGGATATAACCACGCTTGAGGAGGGCGTTTTGGATAATGCCTCGTACTTTGGCAGAATATTTGCACGATGCGGCGGTCTTGCTGACGCGGTTGCGCAAGGGCTGAAGGAACAGGGCTTAAACGATTTTGAACTTAAAGCCATATCGTGTGACGGTATTGATGAGTGCAGGACCGCTCTGCTTAAAAAGAGTAAAAACGTTCTTGTCGCAAACTTTATAGAAGGTATGGCATGTACCGGAGGCTGTATCGGCGGTGCAGGCTGTCTGACTCACGGGCCGAAAAGCAAATCAGATGTTGATAAATACGGGCGCGAAGCGCTGGAAAAAACAATAAGCGACGCGGTATCCGTACTTAAATACTAAACAAAAGCGGCTGCGGCAAAATGGAATTCATTTTGCCGCAGCCGCATTTATTCTACACATTATTAAATTTTGAAGGCGAAATACCTATTATTTCTTTAAACAGCTTAGAGAAATGTTTAATATCCGGAATTCCAACTCTTACTGCTGCCTCAGATACAGAAAGCGAATCATGCTGAAGCAAATTCACAGCAGTATTCATTTTGTATTCCAACAAATACCTATGCATAGATTTCCCGGTATGCCGCACCACAAGACTGTTAAGATAATTCGGATGATAATTAAAGTATAAGCCTATTTCTTCATTTGTCAGCTTACGATAGTAATTCTGTCTTATATAATCCAGCACAACCTGTGCAAGACGGCTTGACTTACTGTCATGCGGATTTTTTACCAAACGCATACTGTCAATCAAAGCTTCTTTCAGCATGGCTGAGATTTTTTGCGCATAATAAATCTGTTTTCTGTCATATTCATCTGCTATCGCCAAAAATATATTCTTTATCTTATATGCTTTACACGCAATAAACGACCGGTCAAAAACATCAGTATCTTCAAAGCTTACATCCTCAAGACACACTATGTCCTCTCCGCTTTTCACAGGTCCTATGGGTGATGATAAATCCCTGTGCTCTTGTGTAAAATCAAAATTACACCCTGTTATAACCGCACTTCTATCACATATTACTCTATAATTCGTTCCCGATTTCCAATATATAATGTCGCCGCCGCTGATATTATACTTAACTCCCTCAATATAAACCTCTGCCGCACCTTCTTCGCAATAGAAAATTCTATGATCGCAGGCGACAAAGGTATCCTCGGTAAAACCATGCTCACTTCTTCTTGCAAATCTTACATATGGGTTAATATCACTTATAAACATATAAACCATCTCAAAATCTTTATTTTATACGAATTTATTTTTAGAATTTGAGTTCAGTTTACCATATAATTGTGATATAGTCAAGAAAAAGATTAACACAGGAGGTTTATTATGATAGAAAGAAAAGCCAAAAGGCATGCAAAAGCCGCAGTATTTGCCGCAGCACACGCAAAATATTGGGAGCAATTTGACGGTCTGTATGAAAAAATAATCGGCTATCATTCGGAGCTTCTCGCACTTGTACGCGAAAATGATATTGAAGTTATTGATTTCGGAATAATTGACAGTTCCGAAAAATCTTATGCCGCAGCAGATAAAATCAATGCCGCAAATCCTGATCTGATTATATGCAATATGGTTACATATGCGACATCATCCGTCTTTGCTCCTATTATGCGCTCTGCAAATGCGCCGGTCATACTTACTGCACTTCAGCCACTGAGCAAGCTTGATTACAGCAAGGCTTCAACCTTTATGCAGCTTGAAAATGATAACATTTGTTCCGTCCCGGAATTTACCGGAGTTGCCGTAAGGCTGGGCAAAAAAGTAAATGATGTAATACTCGGCAGATTATATGATGATAATGAAGTAAAATCCGAAATCAAAGAATGGTGTGACATTGCAAAGGTTTTAAACAGCTTAAAGAGCGCCAGAATAGGTCTTATGGGACATGTAATGGAGGCTATGTATGACATGCACGCCGATCCGACAGCAATTTCGGCAGCCTTTGGACTTCATGTTCCGCTTTTGGAAATTGATGATGTCACAGAGCTGTATGACACTGTAACAAATGAAGAAATACAGAAAAAAATCTCTCTTATAGACTCTGAATTTGATATGCCTGAGCCACAGTCCGATCCCGTAACCTCTAAGCTTACCGATGATGACAAATATCAGGCAGCCAAAACCGCTGCCGCTCTTGATAAGCTGGTTGAAAGGTATAACCTTACCGGTCTGGCATATTACTATGAGGGACTGCCGGGAAGTATTCAAAGAAAAATTGCATCATCCTTTATTGTAGGAAACTCTATTCTTAACGCTCAGGGAATCCCTATGTGCGGCGAGTATGATATAAAAACCTGTATCGCCATGCTTATTATGGACAGATTGGACATTGGCGGAAGCTTTGCCGAATTTCATCCGTTTGATTTTGAAGAAGATTTTATCCTTGTGGGACACGACGGTCCACACCATTTAAAAATTGCTGACGGGAAGCCTGTTTTGAGAAGTCTGAAAAAATATCACGGCAAACCGGGCAGCGGTGCTTCGGTTGAGTTTAAAATCAAAGAAGGACCAATTACAATGCTTGGTATAACACAAAAAGCAGACGGAAAATTTAAGTTTGTCATAGGCGAAGGAATATCCAAGCATGGAGCAATTCCGCCGACCGGAAATACAAACACAAGAGGATTCTTTGCCCCTGCCACAAAAGAATTTATTAAAAAATGGGTAATGGAAGGTCCTACTCATCACTATGCGCTTGGGATAGGACACCGCGCTTCTTCAATTAAAAAAATTGCCGATTGTCTTGGCATAGAAAGTGTGATAGTAAAATGAAGAAAATAACCTTAGAAATGAGTCTTAAACCGTTTAAAAAAACAGATTCCGATTATATACGCAATGTCTGCCGCAAAATGTTTCTGCAATGGATGCCTCTGCTGAAAGAGGTAAATGAAATCAAGGTTATGCTTTGGACTGCCGATGGCAGTGAAATACTTGATTACAGCGGAAATCCTGATGATAAATTTGAATGGTGCTGTTATCTCGGCACTGCAAACCTTGCACTTGCAGGCAAGCAAGACAGACCTGACCTGTCACTGCATCAGAAAAAACGCTTTTACACGGATAATCCCCCTGTCATGACATATCGTATATTAAAAAACATTGTAAACATACTTAAAGAGGAGGGCAGCAAAATCTTTCAGGATAGTATTATCCGCGTCGGAAATACATTTGATATAGGCCCTGAATTTGCTGTTTCTGATTTTAAGTATAACAGACACCGCGAAATCTGCTCCGGCACAAAGCTTGATCGGTGCGGCTTTATAGATTCTACTTCACATTTAAACGGTGATAATCACAAATATGCCGCATATCCGGACGGAATTCCTGACAATACGCCATTCGGACTTTTTCTCGGCAAGCAGTCTGATATATTTTTAAGGGATATGGGCTTTGATTTTTTATGGCTGTCTAACGGGCTTGGCTTCAGCGCCGAGCCCTGGGCGCTTACCGGGAAGGTATATGACGGAAATAAATTCTATCCGGATAACCTAAAAAAACTTAAATCAGAGGTTTTTGAATTTTGGAAATACTTCAGGCAGGGCTGTCCGGATTATCCGCTTGAAACAAGAGGAACAAATAATTCGGCAGGCATAGACTATGCAACCGATGGTGTGCCACTGTACGAGATATATAACGGCGGCTTTGATATAACGCCTCCGCCAAACTCTCCGTGGGCAGCTCTTAACGGAGATTACGGTCTTGAGCTTATGGGACATATGAGCCGAATATGCGAGCTTCCCGGAGATCACTTTATATTCAGATATTACATACATGATCCGTGGTGGGTGAACTCGCCATGGTATGACAGGTATCAAGGATACCCGCATGACATATATTTGCCGATGGCTGTTTCAAGAATTACAAAAACCGGCAGCGTACAATCAGCGGAGCAGTTAAATATTTTATCGGTTGATAATTCTTACGGCGATATGCCCGACTGCTGTGTAAACGAGCCTCTGCCGCATATTTTAAAAGCCATAAAAGATAAATCTGACGAAATCCCTCCGCTTGTGTGGATTTATCCTCTGCGTGAGTTTACGTCATGCACCTCCGAATCCGATTTGAATGAAATGTATTTCGGCGACAGCTTTATAAAGGATTCGATAAATACAGGACTGCCGTTAAACTGCGTTGTATCGACAGATAATTTCTGCATACACAGCTTAGACCTGTATAAAAAAAGCATTATAATATCACCAATACCGCTAAGCAGCAATGTCCTTGATAAGCTGAACACAGCTGCAGAAGCAGGCATACCTGTCATAGTATACGGAACAGGCGAGAGATTAAACAGCATAGCATTTAATAAAAAAATAGTAAAAGCATCGCTCTCAGAGGCATGTCTGCCGGATCTGTTAAGGATTTTCGGTTATAATCTTACATGGTCAGGTGAAATGACATCATACAAGCATGCCATGACAATAAACAGATCCGATAATGCTTTTATTTTTTCTGTATACAACACAGATACCACAAAGGATTGCAGTATGAAATTTCCGCTTGGCGCGCCGATTCTTATGAACTGTGAAACAGAATTATCAAACGGATATTCAATCTATCGTTTTGCACGGAGCGAGCATAAGGAATGCCGGATATTTATAGAGCAAAATAACGGGCATATTTCAGCAGCAGAGCATGTAAGTGTAAATGATTATATACGAAGGCAGATTAAACTCTGCGGACTAAGCAATGCAACAATCTGCTTTTTCCCTGAAAAATACTGTATCGGTCATACAATGGTCAGCAGCGGAAATATTCAGGATTGGGAAACTCCCGTTTATATCTCCGGAGATGAATGGAATAAAAACTGGTCATGGGAAAATGATGAAAAGGGTACATATTTAAAAGGCACAAACATCAGCGGCGATATAATATTCTATATGCCAAGAGCCAAGTATATCAAATAAGACCTAAAAGGAATGATTTTATAAATGAATATTATAAAGCTAATTTCAGACAAGACAAAGAATAAAGCCGAGGCAAAAACACCTGTCATAGCGTTTTTGGGTGATAGTGTAACGCAGGGATGCTTTGAGATTTACCGAAAAAACAATGCCGAGCTAAAAAGCCGCTATGATAAAAGCTGTGCTTATCATAACTATATCGCAAGGATATTTAATTTAATATTTCCGGAATCACCGATTACAATTATTAACGCCGGAGTCGGGGGTGACACCGCTGCCGGCGGTCTGAAGCGGCTGGAACGTGATGTTTTGGCATATAAACCTGATTTGACCGTAGTCTGCTTTGGACTGAACGACTGCGGAAATAGTATTGAGCTGTATACAGAATCGTTAAGGCGGATATTTATACAGTTGAAAAATTCAGGCAGCGAGGTTATTTTTATGACTCCCAATATGATGAATACAAGCATAAGCTGTCACACCGACAATACCAAAGATTCAGAGCTTATATGTATTGCAAGTAAAACTCTGAGACTTCAAGCGGATGGGATAATGGACAGATATATTGACGCCGCAAAGCGTGTTGCTTCTGAATATGATATACCGATATGTGATGTATATAAAAAATGGAAAACTCTTGCCGAAAACAATGTTGATACCACAGAGCTTTTGGCAAACAAAATAAACCATCCGATACGGGAGATGAATTGGCTGTTTGCATATTCTCTGATTGAAACAATGATGCAATAATTCACGGGCTTTAAATCACTATTATTAAAATGTTGTACTTCAAATTTACTTACGATAAACATAAAAATTCACGCGTTTTAAAACGCGTGAATTTTTGTAACTAATTATAATACAA
>ERZ1034952.3698-NODE-3698-length-10097-cov-4.333898_pt1 | contig 10097 bp, 7 predicted proteins | sample MGYA00520625_ERZ1034952 | MGnify/ENA primary metagenome ERZ1034952 (study PRJEB33766, sample SAMN09781773) | gut metagenome | biome: gut microbiome | host: Homo sapiens | place: Madagascar | study: EMG produced TPA metagenomics assembly of the PRJNA485056 data... | reverse complement strand
CTCCTTTTCAGTAGGTCGAGGCTCCGGATGGTCAGTCTGCACAGCGCAGACCGCATTCCGCAGCTCTCCCCTTGGATAACTTTATTATATCCCACTTGCCATCGTGCTTCAAGTGGGGATTTCATTTTTAGCGTACCGCCCAATTTTTGCATGTCTGTTTGGTGAAAAGTGCAGGAAATCACGTGCAAAAACGTGCAAAAAGGCCGTGCGTTGTGCAAAAACAAAAAATGCACAACCGAATGCGACAAATTCGCGCGCAGTGTCTAAAATGCACAGAATTGCTTGTGAAGCTTTGTTTGGTATGATAGAATAAACTGTGCAAACGTGAACTAAAATGCACAATTCACCGTGATTTCGTGCTGTGAACGAAAAAATGCACGAGAGAGTAAAAGGGAGATTCCTGCTATGAAGGTAACTGCACAGTGGATCGCGGATCAGTGCGGCGTATCGCGCGGAACGGTAGACCGCGTGGTGAACGGCCGTCCGAACGTCTCGCCCGAGGTGCGCGAGCGCATTCAGAAGCTGATCAGCGAATACGGCTACAAAACACCGACGCAGCGGCAGGCGGCCCGGGCGGGCCGCGGCGTGTACCGCATCGGCGTCATCCTGCCGAGCTGGGATGCGTTCTTCATCCGCCGCATGCGCGACGGCATCCGCACCGCGGTGCACAACCGCGGCCTGAACGACGTGACCGTGCTGGTCGAGGAGCTGAAGAACCGTTCTCCGCGCTCGTACTTCGAGGCGATCGGCCGCATGGAGGAGCGCGGCATCGACGGCCTGATCGTTACCGCGCCCGACACGCTCGTCATGCGCGAGGAGATCGACCGTCTGGTCGCCTCCGGCGTGCCGGTCGTGACCTGCGACTCGGATGTCTGCCAGAGCCGCCGCCTGTATCACATCGGTCAGGATATGGTAAAGTCGGGCCGCGTCGCGGCGGGACTGATCGCGCCCTATGCGGAGGGCGGCGAGATCCTCGTCGTTACGGGCAACCGCGAGTTTGCGGCGCATGACCTGCGCGTGCGCGGTTTTCTTGACCGGCTGCACGAGCTGCGCGGCGACGACGTGGTCGTGAACGTCATCGAGAGCGTCGAAAAGTACGAGCTGACCTATGACGGCGTGCTGTATTACGCGAAGGGTCATCCGCGCCTGCGCGGCATCTACATGGCGAACGAGTCCGTGCGCGGCTGCATGGACGCGCTCGAGCGCGTCAGACCGGCGCGCCGTATCCACGTGGTCTGCCATGACCTGACGCCCTATGCGCGCAAATACCTCGAGGAGGGGCGGCTGGACTTCATCATCGACCAGGACTTCTCCGCCCAGACCACGCGCGCGATCGAGGTGCTTGCGCAAACGCTGCGCACGGGCGAATCGCCGCGCCGGAGCATAGAATATATCCACACGAGCATCATCACGAGAGAACTGCTTTAATATGGCAAGAGCACGCTTGGGGGCGCGCGTTCTCCGCAAGCGAGAGGAGAGACAAGGTATTTATATGAAACGAAAAGTCATCAGCGCACTGCTCGCCTGCACCCTGCTCGCAGGGTCGGCCGTGCCGGCGCTCGCGGCCGGGGAGACGGCGGCGGGGCAGACGCCTGCCGGCATCGGCGCGGAGGCGCCCGCGCTCAAGGTCCGGCAGATGGGCGTGCTGGCCGTGAAAAAGGCGGTGCAGGAGGATAACAGCACGGTGCGCATCCTGCGCAAGAACGCCTCCGCCATCGAGGACGCGGCGGGCGGCTCGTCGTTCGGTTCGGCGTCGGTCAGTCCCGGCGCGACATACAGCGAGCTGGCGGACACGCTCGAGAAGATCCTGGAGAGTGGAACGCTGGACGGGGACACGAAAAAGGTCTATGAGGCGCAGATCACCGCGCTGCGCGGCAATGCGGAGAACATGAACCTGTCGGTGAGCGTGCAGTATCAGAGCGCGCTCGCGATGCTCTCGCAGCTCGACGATCAGGTCTATCAGCTGCGCCGACAGGCGGACAGCATCGCCAATCAGATGGCGATGGCGGCGCAGAACCTGCTGTATACGATGGAAACGCTGGACTGCCAGATGGAGAGTCTGAAAAACGGCATTGCGACCCTCGACCGCAATCTCGCGGTGATGAAGGTGCAGCGCAGCCGCGGCATGATCGGTCAGCTCCAGCTCGACACGGTGGAGAACCAGCGCGTGCAGCTGGTCAATTCGCAGCAGACGCTCGCCAATATGCGCGAGCAGATCGGTCTGTCGCTGTCGCAGCTGTGCGGACTGGACGCGGATACGCTCGTCGAGCCGTCCACACTCATCATGCCCTATGAAGGCGAGCTCGACCGGATCAATGCGAAGACCGGCCTCGAGAACGCGAAAAAGAACAGCTTTGACATCTGGAGCAGGCGCGTGTCGCTGCGTGCGGCGCAGAACGTCTATGACAAGAACATCTCCGGTACGGCTGAGGCCGTGAAGGCGGCGGAGGATCAGCTTACGGTGACGCAGGAGTCAGTCGAAACGGCCTACGCCACGGTCATTCAGAACATGAAGGACAGCCGCGTGTCGCTCACGGCGGCGAAGAACGCGCTGACGCAGGCGCAGGACGATCTCCGTCTGGCCTCCGTCAAGTATAAGCTCGGCACGATGAGCCGGCTCAGCTACCGGTCCGCTGAGGACGCGGTAAAGACCGCCGAGATCAACGTCAGGCTCGCAGAGCTGACCGTTGCGCAGAACTACACGGCGTGCCAGTGGGCCGAGCAGGGCGTGCTGACGCTCCCGACCGGCGTTTAACGTTTGATAAATTTATAAGAAAGGTTGATACATATATGAAAAGAGCAGCTGCCGCAGGACTTTGCGCGGCTCTGCTGTGCGGCATGTGCGCCCCGGCCTACGCGGCGGACGCCGCCGCCGCACAGACTGCCGCCGCGGCGCAGACCGCCGTGCAGACGCCGGTCAGGCTGACGTTCGATACGCTCGAAAAGACCGTGCGCGAGGGAAACGTTTCCATCCGCTCGTATCAGCAGACGGTGGAGAGCGCGGAAAAGACCGACGTTTCCGACCAGTACATCAACAAGTATTTCAATCTGTCGCAGCAGATCGACGCCTATGACCGGCAGATCAGCGAGCTGAAGAAGTCGCGGGACGGCATCACGGACACGGCGCTGCTCGGCACGATCAACACGCAGATCAAGATGCTGCAGGCGCAGCGCGCGAGCCTTTATCAGCAGTATAACGATCTCGACGACGACGAGGACGACGCAAAGGACGAGCAGAAGAATACGGTCAACTCGACGCGCCGTCAGATGCAGAACAACGCGGACACCATCTGCATGTCGGCCGAGAACAATTACATCTCGCTCGCGTCCATGCAGTATTCGCTCGCACAGACCGAGCGCAGCCTGCAGCAGCTCGACCGCACCATCGCGCAGACGAAAAAGCAGGTCGCCCTCGGCATCGCCACGAAGAACACACTCTCCAGCCTACAGAGTCAGCGCGAGCTGCTCGCGGCGCAGCAGAAGAGCGCGCAGACCTCGGCGGACAGCCTCAGGAACACGCTCGCCATTCAGTGCGGCTACCCGACCGGCACCGAGATCACCATCGAGGCGCTGCCGGGCGTGACAAATGAGCAGCTCGCAGCTGTTGACTACGAAAAGGACCTCGCGTCCGCGCTCGAGAACAGCTATTCCATCTGGTCCGCCAGCGACAGCGTGCGCAAGGCGTCCGACGACTACGAGAACGACGTCACCAACAATCTGCACGCCTATGAGGCGGCGAAGATTCAGCGCGACGCGACCGAGGAGAGCGTAAAGAGCTCGTTCCGCAAGCTGTACAAGACCATGCAGGAGAAGGTCACCGCCATGACCGCCGCGCAGGGCGACCTGACGCAGGCGCAGAAGACCTTCGCGGTCTCCGAGCTGCAATATAAGCGCGGCATGATCTCGCGGCTGAAATACGAAGAGGCGCAGGACACGTATATGACCGCGCAGGAGACGGCGGAAAACGCGCGTACCGACCTGCTGACCGCATACAACAATTACGAGTGGGCAACGCGCGGCGTGATGTCGAGCGCGAACTGAGGAGACAGGCAAATTCTAAGGAGGAGACCGATGAAAAAACGTGTTTTAGCGGCGCTGCTCGCAGCATCCATGGCGCTCTGCGCAGGCTGCGGCAGCCAGACGAGCGACGACGGGGAGGAGCAGACCGCAGCAGGCACCGCCGTTGAGGTGGCCGAGGTGACGAAGGGCGCGATGAGCACCGAATACTCGGTCAACGGCAAGGTCGCTGCGGACAACGAGGTGCAGGTGTTCCCGATGCTCGCCGGTCAGGTGCTGACGCTGAGCGTCAGCGAGGGCGACAAGGTCACGAAGGGGCAGACCCTGCTGAACGTGGACACCTCGTCGGTCACCTCGACCATGTCCTCGCTGCGCGAGTCGTACAATGCGACCAAAACCGCGACCGAAAAGGCCATCGAGAACGCGCAGATCGGCGTCGAGCAGGCGCAGCTCGCCGTCGAGAACACCGAGGCGCTGCTCGAGGCAGGCGCGGCCGCTGAGCAGGATCTGACCAAGGCCAAGCAGGGCCTTGCGCAGGCGCAGGCCGGCGTGCAGCAGGCGCGCGCGCAGCAGGCGGCGTCTCTCGCCCAGATCCAGGCGAGCATGGACCAGATCAACAAGCAGGCCTCCTACGGCACGGTGACCGCGCCCTGCGCGGGCACGGTCACGGCGGTGAACGTCGTGCAGGGCGGCATGGCCTCCTCCGCACAGCCGGCGGTCGTCATCGCCGAGGACAGCCGCGTCAAGATCAACGCATCGGTCTCTGAGGATGTGTTCGCCGGTCTGCACACCGGCGACAGCGCGGGCGTGCAGATCTCCGTCCTGTCCGACGAGGTCAAGAGCGCGAAGATCGTCTCGCTCCCGGCGGCGGCCAACCAGCAGACCAACCTCTATGACGTATCGGTCTCGGTTCCGGACGGCACCGAGCCGGCCATCGGCGCGTTCGCGACCGTCATCTTCTACACCGACCGCCGCGAGAACACGCTCTCCGTTCCGACCGAGTGCGTGCTGACCGGCAACGACAACGAGCGCTACCTGTTCACCGTCGACGAGAGCGGCACGACCGCAAAGCGCGTCACGGTTGAGACCGGTCTGGTCGGCAAGACCAACACCGAGATCACCTCCGGCCTGAGCGAGGGCGACCGCGTCGTCGTCAAGGGTCAGTCCTATCTGTCCGACGGCTCTGCCGTCCGTGTCGTCACCGGTGACGGCGGGGAGGGTTAAGACCCGATGAAAGTAGCAGCAACCTTTATCAAGCACAACGTAATGACCATCCTTCTGTATCTCATGGTCATTGTGTTCGGCTTTTACAGTTTTTCTACCCTGCCGCTCGCGCTGATGCCGTCCATGGAGGTTCCGGCGGCGATCGTGTACGCGACCTATCCGGGCGCGGGCCCGGAGGACATCGAGCAGCAGGTCGCCAAGCCGCTCGAGAGCGCGGTGGCCGGCCTGTCCGGTCTGGATACGCTCCAGTCTACCTCGTCGGAGAACATGGCGATGCTCATCGTCCAGTTCACCGACTCCACCGATCTCGACGACGCGATGACCGACCTGCGCGACAAGGTCAGCCAGGTCAAGAGCCAGCTTCCCGACGATGCCTCCGACCCGACCGTCATGAGCATCGACATCGACTCCATGCCGGTCGTACAGGTCGCGCTGCGCGGCTCTGATCTCGCGGCGCTCCAGTCCATCGCGGAGGACGAGATCTCTCCGGCGCTCGAGCGTCTGGACGGCGTAGCGTCCGTCGATGTTTCGGGCGGCTATGAGGACGAAGTCGCGGTCAAGACCAACGCCGCGCGCCTCAAGGGCTACAACCTCACCATTACCTCGGTCGCACAGCAGCTCGGCGCGGATAACATGGCCATCCCGGGCGGCGACCTCGACAACGGTTCGCAGACGCTTGCCGTCCGCACGGACGGCGAGTATTCCTCGCTGAACGACGTCAAGAACGCGCTCATCTCGCTCCCGGCCGGCGGCACGGTCCGTCTCAGCCAGATCGCGGACGTTTCCATGCAGCCCAAGGACCGCTCCACCATCGCCAAGGTCGACGGCGAGGAGTGCATCATGCTCTCGGTCAACAAGCAGTCCGGCTCGAACACCGTCAAGGTCGCGCAGAGCGCGGTCGACCGCCTGAACGAGGTCATCGCGGAAAACGATGCGCTTCAGGCAGACGTCGTTATGGACCAGTCCGACTACATCAACATGACCGTCGACAACGCGGTGCAGAACATCTGGATGGGCGTGCTGTTCGCAGCGGTCGTCCTGCTCGTGTTCCTGCGCGACCTCGGCGCGACGCTGTCGCTGACCATCGCGATGCCGTGCTGCATCCTGTTTACCTTCCTTATCATGAACGTGTGCGGCATCACGCTGAACATGATGTCGCTCGGCGGCATTACGCTCGGCGTCGGCATGATCGTCGATAACTCGATCGTCGTTCTGGAGAACATCTTCAGCTACCGCGCGGACGGATACAGCCGCTGGGACGCCTGCACGAAGGGCACGGGCGAGGTCATGACCTCGGTCACGGCGTCCACCCTGACCACCATCGCCGTATTCCTGCCGATCGCGCTGTCGGGCGGCATGACCGGCATGATGTTCCGGGAATTCTGCATCACCATCGTCGCGCTGCTGCTCAGCTCGCTCATCATCGCGCTGACGCTCGTGCCGCTGCTGTGCTATATGCTGCTCGGCGCGTCCAAGGTCAGCAAGGCCGCCTCGGCGGGCTCGGATGAGCTCAAGGCCACCACGATCGTGGAAAAGCCGCTCATGCGCCGCTACCGCAGCAGCCTGAAATTCCTCATCACCCACCGCTGGGCCGGCCTCGCCATCACGCTCGCCATCTGCGTCGTCAGCGTCATCAGCATCGCCATGGCCGGCATGGAGCTTATCCCGGAGATGGACCAGGGTCAGATTTCGGTCTCGGTCTCCATGCCGAACGGCTCGACCATGGAGGATACCGCGGCCATCCAGGACCGCATCGCGGGCATTATCATGGATAAGGTGCCGGAGACCGAGCAGATCTACTACTCGACCGGCGACTCGACCTCCATCATGTCCTCCGCCTCCGGCGCGAGCGTCACGGTTTCGCTCGTCGACCTCGACAAGCGCGACCGCTCCGCGCAGGATATCACCAAACAGCTCCGCCGCGACCTTGCGGACATCGCCGGCTGCGAGATCACGGTCTCCGCAAGCGAATCCATGAGCATGTCCACCGACTCGGACATCAGCGTGGAGCTGACCGGCGACGACTATGACCAGCTCGCCGCGACGGCGGACGACCTCGTGGAGAAGCTCTCCGCCATCCCAGACGCGATCAACGTCGAGTCCTCTGCCGGCGAGCAGACGCCGCGCGTCGCGGTCAAGGTTCGCCGCGAGAACGCCTCGCGCTTCGGTCTGACCCCGGCCGCCATCGGCGGTCTGGTGCGCGGCGAGCTGACCGGCTCGACGGCGACCACGCTGCGCATGAACGGCGAGGAATACGACGTTACGGTATCGGGCGACGCGGACGTCGCGACCAGTCTGGACGCGCTGCGCTCGATGCAGCTGCCGACCGCAACGGGCGGCAATGTGCCGCTGAGCTCGGTCGCGGACGTTTATACCGAGCTGAGCCCGCAGTCCATCGTCCGTAAGAACCAGAAGGAGACCGTCACCATCACCGGCGAAAGTGAGTCCGGCGACGCGAACGCCATCACCGAAAAGGTAAACGAGGTGCTCGACTCTTACGAGACGCCGGACGGCGTGGAGATCGGCGACGGCGACACCATGGCCTCCCAGATGGCTGAGACCACCGGCACGCTCATGCTCGCCCTCGCGGTCGCGATCGCCCTTGTCTACTTCATCCTCGCGACCCAGTTCAACTCGTTCGCGCTGCCGATCGCGATTATGCTGATCCTGCCGATCGGCCTGCTCGGCTCGATGATGCTGCTCGCGCCCAGCGGAAACCACGTTTCCATGGTCGCGCTGCTCGGCGTTATCATTCTGGCCGGTACGGTCGTCAACTCGTCCATCGTCCTGATCGACTATACCCTTCAGCGCCGGGAGCGCGGCGAGGACAAGAACACCGCCATCCTCAACGCCTGCCCGCGCCGCGTCCGTCCGGTCCTGATGACCGCGATGACCACCATCCTCGGCCTCGTGCCGATGGTATTCTCGAACGGCGAGGGCTCGGAGATGATGAAGCCGATGGGCATCGTCATGATGACCGGCATGGTCATCTCGACCGTTGCAACGCTGTTCATCACGCCGGTCTACTACTCGCTGACCGACAGCATCGCAGAGCGCCTGAAAAAGCTCGTTCACCTGCCGCACCGCAAGGGCGGCAAGGGCAGAAAGGGCGGCGGCAGCGGCGAGAACACGGAGGAAAACCCGGCTTCTGCCGAATAAACCCGCCAGATTACCGTTGCAAAAATCAGTAAAATACTGTATGATAGGTGTATCAACGCCCGAAAGCGGAAACGGCTGCGTCAGCGCAGCCGTTTTTCCGGTCTTTCGGCAGATTTTGAGAGAGGGGAGACCGCAGTCCATGAAACGATGGTCTGTTGCCGCCGCACTGCTTGCGGCATGCCTTACCGGCTGCACCGGGGAAACGACCGCGACCGTCAATCCGCAGACGCAGGCGCTCGAGCGCGCCGAGCAGGCGGGATTGCTCCGGGAAGAGGAGAAAAAGCCGCAGCTGCTCAGCGTGTATGAGGCGCAGAAGCTCGCGGGCGAGCAGTTCGACAGCGAAAGCTATGCGGTAGCGCCGTCGCGCGAAACGCTGGAATGCGAGGTCGAGGGAGAAACCCATTCGTTTGCCGTGTTCGACGTCAGCCGCCGCGCGGACGGCGGCGCGGTCGGACAGGTGGCCGTGGACCGCGTGACGGGCGACCGGTACAGCTATCACGGCGAGGGCGTTCTGGGGGAGTATGACGCCCTGCTCAGCGAGCCGGGGGACACGGAGACCGACTGGGCGGGCTGCTATGCCGCCTCCTCGGGCGCGTCGGTCACGCTCGAGCAGACCGTCGAGGGAACATTCACCTTCACGTTCTCGGACGGCGTGACGGGCACGGCCTCGGCCGACCGCGACAGCGCAGCCTCCGAGGACGGCGAAACGCGCTTCCTGCTGCATGAGGATGTGCTGACCGTGATCGGTAGCGGCGAGACCGGAAACTATACGCTGGTCGAGCCGCCGGAAGAACAGTAAAGAGCAGAAAGGACGCAGACCTGCGGGCTGTGTCCTTTTTTGTGACAAAAATTCGTCGGTATTTTTGGCTATTTTATGAAAAATGTCGAATAGCATTGCCATCGGCCGAGGGCGTGTGCTATAATGTTCACAGATGAATTGTTAAGATTTTGTCAAAAAACAGAAGAGAGAAAGAGTAGCAGCAAGAGGAGAAAAAGAGATGAAGAACCAGTTCAGAGAACGATTGTCGTTCTGCGCGACCATGATCGAGATGGTGGTCGGCGGCCTTATCCTGATCGGATGCATCATATCGGGCATCGGTCTGATCGGCACGACCAGCATCGCCGAGCTGCTCGGCGACGCGCATTACCTGCAGGACCGCATGAGTGATGCCTGCCTGATCCTGATCGGCGCGGAGATGCTCAAGATGATCACGAGCTATACCATCGACTCGGTGGTCGACGTCATGCTGCTCGCGATCGCGCGTCAGATGATCGTCGAGCATACCTCGCCGCAGGAAAACCTGCTAGCGGTGCTGTCGGTCGGCGTGCTGTTCGTCATTCGAAAGTTCCTGTACATCTCCCGTCTGGACAAGCGGCGCGAGCTGGAACGGAAAAAGAAAGAGGACAAACAGAAGGGAAGCGCGCCGTCGCCCGCCGCAGAGAATGCGGAAGCGCCTGCTGCGGAGCCTCTCCAGAGCGACGAGATGCGCAAGCGCGACGAGTTTCACATCGACGAGGAGCTGGAGGAGCTGGAACGGCTCAAGGCCGCCGTCGAGCGCAAGGCGGAGGAAGAACTCCGCCGCATCGAGCAGATGGAGAAGAACGTTATCCACTGAAGCTGCCGCGCGGCTGCTGTATTTACGGCAACACCGCACAATTAAAGCTGCGGCGCTTTGCGGAAATTTTGTGCCCTGACT
>ERZ1034952.3694-NODE-3694-length-10105-cov-4.830050_pt1 | contig 10105 bp, 9 predicted proteins | sample MGYA00520625_ERZ1034952 | MGnify/ENA primary metagenome ERZ1034952 (study PRJEB33766, sample SAMN09781773) | gut metagenome | biome: gut microbiome | host: Homo sapiens | place: Madagascar | study: EMG produced TPA metagenomics assembly of the PRJNA485056 data... | reverse complement strand
CAATGAGCAGACAGAAGAATGCTAAATTTATATTGATTAGTATTATCTTCTTCATCGCCCTCGTTGTAATAATTCATTGCTTCCCGAAGTGAATCAAGAGCATTTTCTACCAACCCATATTCCAGTTCCATACAACACCTCTTATATTATTTCTTTGAAGGTGGAGTCCAACCTTCATCATAGCCAACAGTGTGAAGAAATGCTTTATCTGTTTCCAATATCAGATATGTCTTTCCATCACGAACAACGATTGACCGATTCTGCTCGTCCTTCGTAAGTTGTAACGGTATGTGTCGCTTTCTGCTTCACCTCATCCACACCTCCAGCCTCAAATGCATCTGCATTATACTGATACTCCTGTGGTTCAGCAACCATTGGAGAGTATACAACCTCTGCTTTCACTGGCTCAGCTTCTGCCCTCTCCGTTTTGCTCCCATAAGCTTAATCTTTCCCGTCACATATGTTATATCTCCCATATAGATCGCCATACCCTTTTCACACGCAAGCACCTTGCCCGGATGGAGATCCTCATACTGATACTTTCTGCCACCAGCTTCATCATCCATGACCACCAGCTTATCAAAACCCGCCGTTGCCACACCCCGCCATGGAGTATCGTAGGAATTTTCAGAGAAAAAAGCCCACACGGTTCCGGGACACACCATCGGCTCATCACCGCCACCAAACATAAATGAGTCTCCGTCAGACACCATCACAGGTCTCACTCTTCCGTTAAGCCCCCCGGTAAGCTTCCTGCCATTCCTAAAGGTTCTGTTCGTTGGATTGTAATCCATGTAGAACCATATCCCATCCATATTCTGAAATTTACCCTGCCTGCGGCTGACAGTTGTGGCATGCATGGCAATGTCAGGTGTATTATCCTTTGACAGCCTGCCCACCTCCCAGCTCACTCTGGTATCAAGCAAATAAGTATTTAATTGACCATTTTCAATTACAATCAGATTATTTTTCATTCCAATATATCCTTACATATCAATATTAAGCTCCGATATGAATGTATCAACCTCCGGAAGATCAAGTCCGCTCAGGACCTCCTTCGCATACCTGCACAGTTCGTCCGGGTCAAATTCCTCCGAGTCCGTATCAAGTATGTTGTTAAGACTGGCATCCTCCAGTATAAAGATGATCACGCTCTCAAAGGGGTTCTTGGCGCACAGCGGTTCCATGTGTGCCAGCGTCAGCATTTCATCAATCTGCTCCCGATCCATACTCAGGTGCAGCCCCAGGGACAGTATCTTATTTCTGGTGGGATACCATTTGTTCTGTCTTATGGCAGACACGCACTGCTTAAGGGATGAGGACCACCCCTGTCCGTCCGCCAGATTGGCAATGCTTGATGAGTATCTCTGATAATTTATAGTTACATACATCTTCACATATGCATAGAACTTCTGGTACGCTGTGGAAAAAGCTGCAATGTTATCATAGATAAACTGTGCCAATGCGTCCTCACCATGAACCTGCGCCAGTCTCTCCGCGAATTGTGCCGTGCATATATCAGGAACAGGCATAATCTCGTCCTCCACCATATTGGTCCTGATCCGTTCCAATATGTAATCATAGCTCTCCACCATATCAACATCTCCGGGGCTGCTTATGACATATATGCACACGCAGTCCTCAAGGCTCTTGGAATAAAGCTCCGGATATCTGCCGTATCTGGCAAGAAGCTGATTCATTCTTGCCAGGTCATAGCCTGCTGCAAGGCCTATCCTTAAAAATGTCTCTCGGTTTCTCGGAACCGCGCCTTTACACCATTTATCCACTGCCACCCGGCTCACATTGCATTTCTTTGCAAATGCTGTTTTGCTGCAGCCGCTCTCTCCTATGACCTCCCTTATCTTCTCTGCCCACAACTCCTGCTGGGACTTAAGCATTGGAAGTATCCTTTCCTTAAGGTCAGAAAGCTCCTCACATTTTTCAATTTCTTCTTTTATGTATTTCGTTTCTGTACTTTTATCCATACCGGACCTCTTGGGTTATTTACTCCATCATCTGTTCTTTGTATGCCTTCCTTACAGGTATGATCGGCACAAATATAAATATCATGATAGAAAATATAAATGCTACGATTCCTGTCATGATATCATAAGGAAATGGCAGTATCAGCCAGCCCCATTTTGCTATCTTTCCTGACATCCTCACTGCTGTTCCAAAGCCTCCGAAGAAATAGGAAACCATTCCTCCCATAACGCCAAGTCCCATCAGCGACACAAAAAAGTTTGCTCCTGTGATCTTCGCCAGTATAAATGATATCACCACCAAACATGTTGCTCCTACTGCTATGTACTGTGCGATCTCAATTCTCTTCATCTTCTCTTCTCCTCCTGATCATATATAAAAATATCTTCAGCTCCTGCTGATGTACTTATAATACAAGAACCAAAGAGAAGTGTTTTCAGGTGAAGTTTACACTTGCAGGGATTTCGCTTCTGTGCGAAATATACACCTGTATGAATTTTACTTCCGTGTGAAGTTTACACCTGTATAAAATTTTCTTCCATGCGAAGTTTACACCTGTATGAAATTTGCTTCTGTGCGAAGTTTACACCTGTATAAAATTTTCTTCCATGCGAAGTTTACGCAGGTGTGTGCTTTAAAATCTCCCGTCACTGTCAGGTATGGACGGATCATCCGTCAATATTGTTTCATCGGAAAATAAAGGCTTCCACTCTAACCCGGTATAGGAATATTCCTGCTGCTTTTCATTCCACTGTGCCTCGGAGATCTCAGTATAATAACCGCTGAAATAGTCATCGTTAATATGATCTATAAGAAAATCATGATCGCAGTTTTTATAATTCACCTCTCCGAAGCTTCCTCCGGTTTCATTTCCTGTAGTGATGTCTGTGGCTTCCACGTAACCTACATTATAATATCTCCATGACCCATCCTGTAATATCTTAAGATATGAGTCATCGTCATACTCACTATCATGCTTGTATGTAACAAGCTCATAATCATCCTCCCGTCTCACGAAAACTGCCAGCTTTGTATCGCCGCAGTAGTAGGTCATGTCCTCATGGACTGTAGTAGTATCCTCATATATTATATTGCGAAGCTCCACCTGGCGGGACTCTTCATCCCAACAGCCAAGCAGCAGCTCATCCTCGCCGTCTCCGTCCACATCATAAACTGCATAGAGGCAGTCCTTCTTTGGATCCTTATATACCATATAATAGTCATCTGTTTCACCGGTCTGCTGATATCTCTCCACTGTGTCTCTGGCCTGATCAAGCATACCCTCAAATCTGGTCTTTTCACCATCCTCTTCTATATCTTCCGGCTGATCCTGAACCCACCGGTCAGATGTGTCACCGGTATCAGCCTCCGGAAGTATCGTACCCACATAGTCTTCCCCATTTTTACCTGCACTGTTTTTATCTGAGTCATTTTTGTCCGTCAGGACATGATGAACACCCACGCCGATAGCCACCAACACCGCAGCAGATATTACTCCCACCGTGATCTTTCCTCCGAGGGTTCCCATCATCCTGCCAAGCCCATGAGCACTTTTTGCCATGCCGGAAGACACCTGTCCTGCAGCACCTCCCGAAGCACTACCCGGTGTCTGTCCTGCAGCACCTCCCGGAACACTACCCGGTGTCTGTCCTGCAGCGCCTCCCGGAGCACTACCCGGTGTCTGTCCTGCAGCGCCTGAAGTCACGCCTGAACTGCCACCTATCCCCATCATAAACTCTGACAGTCCCACATAAGGAAGCCCCACTGTTCCTGCCACGTTATTCCGGAACATGATCCACAGCCACGGAACATTTTTCAGGCTGTATTTTTTTTGTTCGCCTGTTTCCTCAGTAGCTGTATCTTCAATAGCTGAAACTATTGCCGTCCTTGTGTTCTTCAGGATATTTTTTACGACTGCATTCGTCAATCCTGTTTTCGCGGCAATGTCTCCTGTCCTCTCACCAAAGTAATAGTATTTCTGGAACACTATCTTCTCCATAGGTGTAAGTCCATCAACTATCTGCTGTAATCTCCCTGCAAATGTTACATCTCCTGCCTGTTCTTCTGTTATGGTAAGAGCCTCATCCTCTGCCGCATAGTCGAAGAAAGCTTCCTCTCCTGAAGCTTCATCATATACACTTTCATCACATGTACTTTTATCATTTGTACTGCCATCATCTACATTACCATCACCGGAAATATCTGTATCAACACACTGCAATAACACATCATTTACCTGCTTTCCCATCCACTCATAGAAAAGCTCCGTACGTTCAAGTTCATTTACATTTTTATACATACTGTCATAAACAGCCGGTATCTGTGCCAGTGCCATCTGCTCATCCGGGATGATGGTGCGGAGCATTGTATAGGCCGTCCTCACCGTCTCATCATAGAACTCCTGATAGCCGCTGAAATCTCCCATCTTGAATTTTTCTATCTGCCTGCTAATAGCTGAATCCATACGTTTCTTCCCTTCCGTTATTTATCTGTAGAACACCGCGAAAAAATATGTTCCGTCATCTGCCCGGGCAACTCCAATTCCCAGACTTTCACAGTTATCAAGAGTCAGTGCTCCGTCATTTTCCTCATTCATATTATCTACATATCCGTCAAGAGCCGCCTTTACTACCTGCACATCTGTCTTCTCTGCAAATGTATATATCAACCAGCCTGCACTGTATTCTTTAAACTCCAGCAGTGCTTCATTTCCTGCCTTTCTTAATATCGCATTCAGTTCAGCTTCATTGCTGTACCCGGAAGCCTCCGCTTCACTGACAGCAGCTTCCGCTGCCCATTTTGCCGCCGCTTTAAGATTTTCGTCCCTGACAAATTCTATGTCATTGGCATTATGAACATCCTGATAGAGGGCATATACTTCTTCACCATATTGTTCCATGGCTTCGGAAGTCACTTTCTCATCGACGGCTTCGTTTTTTTCGTAACCACCTATTTCTTCACCATCATCTATACCTTCATCGTTATCATCAACTTCACTGTCATATGCAGTTTCACCATTATCTGTATCCTCACCGTCATCTGTATTTTCACTGCCGCTGTCTTTTATTTGTTCAATACTGCCACCCTTTTCATGTTCAATATCATTGGGGGTTCTATGCAGAAAATGCCATCCGCCGGTTACCAGAAACAGAACCACCGATGCCACCAAGCCAACTGCAATTACAATTCCGGCAACCCTCTTTTTCTTCCGGTCATTTTTCTGATCCTGCTTCACATCAGCTATCATCTTATTTACCGCATTTACTACCCCGGTATCTTTCTGTGTCTTTGATGGAGCTTCTTCATACAAAAGCTTATACAGGTCTTCTCCATTCTGTGCCCCTCTGTTCTCCGGATACAATGCCAGCCCCTTCATTATGGCAGCCTCCACAGATGGTTTTACAGCAATCCCCAGCTTGGAAAAAGTCTGCAGATCGTCATGCCTAAGTCTTTCCCTGGCAGGCGTAACCATCCTGCCTGATATACAGGTGTACATGGTTGCACAGACGGAATATATGTCTGAATACGGTCCCACCTGGCCATTTGCAGATACCTGTTCAAGGGGCGTGTAGCCCCCCTTAAAAACCTTGTCCTCGTTATAATCCCCATACTGCCTTGCCGCTCCGAAATCAATTAACTTAACCTTCCTGTCAGCAGTTATCATAATGTTATCCGGACTTATATCACGATGTATGACACCTCTTTTATGAATCCCTGCCAGGGCATGTATCACAGGCTTCATTATGGCAAGAGTACGGGAAACAGAAAGCTTTCCCCCTCCGGCTTTCACATATTCATCAAGAGACTTCCCCTCCACATATTCCATCACCAGATAAGCTGTGTTATTCTCCTCTGCAAATGTATATACATTCACCACGCCTGCCTGTTCTCCAAGAAGTGCCAATACCCTGCCCTCCTTGACGAACTGTGCCTTTGCTTTTTCAAACACAGCCTTCTTTTCATCACAGGCGTATACCATAAGACTTCCGGATCTCCTGTAGCAGCAGCCCTTCAGGTAAAATTCCTTGATAGCGACCTTCCTGCCAAGTCTCTCGTCGTACCCAAGGTATGTAATTCCAAATCCACCATCACCAAGAACCTTTTCAATGCGGTATTTGCCGCCATCAATACAGATTCCCGGAGCCAGCCAATATTCTTCCATAGGTTTAATTTCCTTTTATCTTTATACGTTCATCAGCCGTTTATATTGCAAGTCTTCCTAAATCTTTATTTTACTATGCTTTTCTGCATTTGGGTAGCAACAAAACACGCTTTGTGAGTTTTATCTGCTGATAAGCAGTCGCCAAATTCAAACTTGCAGCCATGCTGCAGCATTCTCGTTACCATAACAAAATAAAAAGAAGGACGTTCGTCCTTCTTTTTATTCCCCGCTATTCTTAGTCTCTTAACATATGGAGCTTCTTCGCAAGCTTAACCACAAGATTTCCCTTTGGAAGTCTTAAGAGGTCTTCCTCCTTATACACTCCAAGTCCAAGTATGCACATAAAGTAGAATACAATGGCAATGATCACCGCAATGATCAAGGATACCGAATTAATGTGTACGATCCTGTATATAAGCTGGTAGCTGCCCCAGGCTGCAATTCCCATGAACAGCGAAGCTATGGCAGGTGCCACGAATATCTTCTTCACATCCATGACAGCTCCGATGGATTTCTTCACCGAAATTCCATTTAACACACACATTATAAATGAATATGCCACAGTTCCTATGACCAGTGCATATATGTTAAGCTCCGTTGCAAATAAAAGTGGAACAAGTATTATTATGTGTATCACCAGTGCAAAAGCTGAATTTATGACCGGCGCCATAACCTTTCCTATTCCCTGAAGAACACTGTTGGTCACAGTTGACATTGCATAAAATACCACTGCTATTGCACCTGCAGTCAGAGCATTCGACGCAGTCTTTGTGGCCCCGCGAAACAGCAGCTGTACCACCGGTTCTGCCAGCACTGCCATACCCACTGCACATGGTATGGTCACGAGCATTGTCATACTTAAGGACTGATTGAATACCTTTTCCGCACTCTTCTTATCTCCCTTTGTATATTCGGCAGAAATACTTGGTATAAGTGCCGTACCTACTGCCGACGCAATAGATACCGGAAGATTTATCAGCACAGCGTACTGTCCTGAGAAGATTCCGTACATATTTGCAGAGTAAACAGTATCCACATGCTTGGTGTTCAATATTCCGTAGAAAATCTTCATATCTACAGTTGTTGTTATGTTGTAGACAAATGAAGCGATTATTATAGGTGTAACAATGAAGAATATCTGTTTGAGCAGACGTGTATATGACTCCTCCTCATGCTTTGTGTCCATCTCTACCGTCTTCATTATCGCTTTTCTTCTGCTGCCATAGGCAATAAGAATAAAGATAAGACCTGCCACAACTCCCATTCCGGTTCCCAATGCTGAGCCCTGCGCGCCATGCATGGCGTATTCTGTGGTTCCCTTTGTGAATGGAAGTGAAAAGAAATACGCTGCTACCACGCTGACAACAGCATTTACCAGCTGCTCTATAATCTGGGATATGGATGTGGGCACCATGGTGTTGTACGCCTGAAGATATCCTCTGTATACTCCGAGAAATCCCGCAAGGAATATGGTAGGTGCAAATAATTTCATACAAGGCAGTGCATTGGGCTGTTCTTTAACAAGCACCGGTGCAAATATATATGTGAGTCCCGCCGCAACGGCTCCCACTACAGCCACATAAACCAGTGAGCACTTAAATACCTGTCTTGCACTCTTGTATTCCTTCATGGCAAGCTTGCCGGATATGATCTTGGAAACTGCCGTAGGAATACTATATGTTGATACCATAAGGATCATGGCATATATTGCATACGCGGATCCATAATAACCATTTCCTTCATCTCCTATTATATGGAACAATGGGGAACGATACAGTACTCCGATTATCCTTGATACAATTCCTGCTCCCGCAAGGATTGCCGCCTGGGCTGCAAAGCCTGACGCCCGCCTCTCTTTATTTTTTGATGTATTATCGCTCATTACACATGTCTCCTGCCAACAATTAATTCTGAAATAATCCCCGAAGCACATCTTTCCCCTTAACATCAGACCAATTAAATGGTATATATGTATTATGCTACATTGAAAAATATATTATATGTATCAGCATAACACATGCAGTTGGAATTATCACACATATATGAAAATACTTCAAGTGTATATTTTTATTAATGTATTTCCTGCCATATCTGATTTATGCATGATACCATAAAATAAAGTTATAAAGGAGAAAAACATGAACTATAAAGACCTTCCCAAAGATCCTATGATACTGCTAAGCTTTGTAAACACCAAGCTGAGGGACGACTTCCCTTCACTGGAAGCCTTCTGTGAAAATTTTAATGTTAAGCCTGAGGATATCTCATCCGCACTGTCCAAGATAGATTATGAATACGACAGCAGCCTTAACAAATTTGTGTAAATCATTCGGCATGATCAATTAAATGGAACAGCAACTATTCTAAATGTGTCTTCGGCACTTGGTACTTCCTACGACAAGGCTTGCTGCGATGTAACGATGTTAAAGACATCCTTACAGAAAAAGAGGTGGGTCTGATAAAACAGCCCCACCTTTTCTATTAATTTTCTTTTTCTTTATGCTCTACGGCTTTCTTAGCCTCATGATGCGCTTCCATCTTGTGGATCTGATTCTTGATCTTACCTGCCATTGACGACTTTTTCTTTTCTTCCTTAGCAAGCTTTATGGCTGCCTTTTCTTCAGGAGTCTTCTTCTTAAACCTGATATCAAGCTCTTCCTCTGTCATATATATTCCATCACCGGTAGCTTCGTCGATTCTCTTAAGATTTTCAAAGTCTGCGGTATTATACACATTTGTCTTCTCCATAAGTTTACCGGTACACACCCTGTTTATGTACATGTAGCAGCAGGCAAACACAGGAACACCAAGCAGCATTCCGTAAAAGCCAAATAACCCGCCTCCCACAACGACTGATGTGAGTACCCAGAAACTTGAGAGTCCCGTAACATCACCTAAAATCTTAGGACCCAGTACATTTCCGTCAAACTGCTGGATTATAAGAATGATGATCAGAAGTATGACACTCATGATAGGATCCGCAATCAGCACTATGATCACACAAGGTACCGCACCTATGATCGGCCCGAAGAACGGAATTACATTTGTAACTCCGACTATGGCACTGACCAGAAGTGCATAAGGTATACCCACAATAGTAGTGACAACGAATGTTATAAGTCCTATTATTATGGAATCGAGAATCTTGCCACCGATAAACTGGCTGAATATCCTACTTGTACACTCAACGCCGTCCATAACAAGATTTGCTTTCTTAACACTGAAGGCTGCATAAATGATCTTCTTCATTCTTGTGGAAAGATATTCTTTGTTGAACATAATGTATATGGAAGCAATTATTCCGAGGAAGAAGTTGTACACGAACTTTAGTCCGCCCATTAGTCCTGTTCCAAGCTTAAGTGCTATCTGATCAAGATTCGGAAGAAAGTCTTTATTTATCCAGGTGTTCATCTTCTCATATACGGTATTTACAACCTTCTTAAGATCACTCTCAGGTATATTTGTTTTTTTGAACTTGGCATACAGCATATCAATATTTTTCATTATATTGTCATAGTATGTATCCATGTTACTGATAAGTAATTTTATACTCTCATATAACTGTGGAATAACCATCCACAGGAGTCCCGCTATTATACCAAGAAATAGTATTACGGTAACTATTACAGAACATATCCTGGAAACCTTCTTAGCCTTCTCTCTTGTTTTTATAAGCCTGCCCTCAAACAAAGTAAGAAACAGCCTGTCAAAAAATACCAGTACAGGATTCATACAAGCTAAATTGGATTCATCAAAAAAGCAATAACCGCACCAACAATGATAGGTGCCGCAGCACTGGTGATCTTGCTTCCGACCGCCCTTACCCCCGTCCAGGAATCCAGCAATTTATTAATTACAAGTGCAGCAACTATAACCCCTAAAATAGTAACTGCCACTCTGAATATGCTCTTTTTTCTTTCTTCTGACATCTTTTCACTCCCACAACTAAAACACTTTTAT
>ERZ1034952.3683-NODE-3683-length-10129-cov-6.582887_pt1 | contig 10129 bp, 9 predicted proteins | sample MGYA00520625_ERZ1034952 | MGnify/ENA primary metagenome ERZ1034952 (study PRJEB33766, sample SAMN09781773) | gut metagenome | biome: gut microbiome | host: Homo sapiens | place: Madagascar | study: EMG produced TPA metagenomics assembly of the PRJNA485056 data... | reverse complement strand
AAAATGATGTTATAATAGACAGAACAGCGGAAAAACTTAAGATAAGCGAAACGGTATCGGATATAATCTCGAATGTCCGCAGAAACGGTGATAAAGCGCTGCTTTCTTATGCCGAAAAATTTGACGGTGCCATGCTTTCCAATCTTGAAGCTTCAAAAGAAGAACGCGAAGCTGCACTTGAAGAAACGGGTGATTTTGCCGATATTCTGCACGAAGCCGCCGAAAATATCCGCTCGTTTCACATAAATCAAAAAAGGAGCGGTTTTGTGTGCGGCGGTGAAGGAAAAATTCTCGGACAGAGAGTTTTGCCTTTGCGCAGAGTAGGTCTTTATATCCCGGGAGGAACGGCAGCATATCCGTCAACGGTGCTTATGAATGCAATTCCGGCTAAAATCGCCGGAGTGCCCGAAATTGTTATGATAACGCCCACAGATAAAAACGGGAAAATAAATTCGGCAGTTTTGGCTGCGGCTGAAATTGCAGGTGTGGACAGGGTATTTAAATCAGGAGGAGCCCAGGCGGTTGCCGCACTTGCATACGGAACAGAGACAATAAGACCTGTAAATAAAATTGTAGGTCCCGGAAATGCTTTTGTTGCGGAAGCAAAAAAACAGGTTTTCGGCGTTTGCGATATAGATATGATTGCAGGCCCGAGCGAGATTCTGATTATTGCCGATGAAACATGTGATGCGCGTATTGTTGCGGCTGATATGCTTTCTCAGGCGGAGCATGACCGCATGGCGTCAGCTATTCTTATAACAACATGCGAAAAACTTGCCGCAAAGGTGTCGGAAGAACTTGAAAAACAGCTTTGCAGCCTTGAAAGAGAAGAGATTGCGCGTGCTTCGATAGATAATCGCGGAAAAATTATTATTGTTTCTTCAATTGACGAGGCTATAAAAATATCAAACGATATTGCGCCCGAGCACCTTGAACTCTGCACGGATAATCCTTTTGATTATCTGAACTCAATAGAAAACGCAGGTTCCGTTTTTCTCGGAAAGAACTGTCCCGAAGCGTTGGGCGACTATTTCGGAGGGACAAATCATACACTGCCGACGGGCGGCACGGCAAAATTTTCAAGTCCTCTGTCGGTTGACGATTTTGTTAAAAAGTTTTCATTTACATATTATACAGAGGATGCTCTGCGGTATGCGGCACCGAAAATAGATGAATTTGCAAGACGTGAAGGTCTTACGGCTCACGCGAAATCGGCTACTGTGAGGTTAGAAAAATGAGTATATTTTTAAACGAAAAATACGCATCTCTTGAAGCTTATGTGCCCGGAGAGCAGCCTCAGGATAAAACTTACATAAAACTTAACACAAACGAATCTCCCTATCCGCCGTCAGACGGTGTTATAAAAGCTGTCTGCGCTTCGGAAGGCGGAAAACTCAGATTATATCCCGACCCGGACTGCAAAAAGCTTTCAGAGACTTTTGCGTGCGCATATGGTATTGAAAGCAAAAATGTTGTATTCGGAAACGGATCAGATGAGATTCTGTCTTTTTTATTCGCGGCTTTTTTAAGTAAAAACGGCGTGAGCTTCCCGGATATAAGCTACGGATTTTACAAGGTTTTTGCGGAACTTTACGGTGTTTCCTATAAAGAAATTCCGCTTCGCCGGGACTTTAGTGTGTCTGCAGATGACTACGCTAATATAAGAAGGGGAGTGGTTATTGCAAATCCAAATGCACCTACCGGGCTTTTTATGCCTCTTAAAGATATAGAAAAGATAGCCGCTTCAAATCCCGATAATATAGTTGTAATTGATGAGGCATACATAGACTTCGGTGGTGAAAGTGCAATTGCTCTGACAAAAAAATACAAAAATCTTATAGTTACCGGAACTTTTTCAAAGTCGCGTTCCATGGCGGGAGCAAGGCTCGGGTTTGCTGTAGGTGATGCAGATGTAATAGCGGATTTACAAAAGATTCGCTTTTCAACAAATCCTTATAACATTAACAGAATCACACTTTTGGCAGGAGAAAAAGCAATTGAAGACTCAGATTATTATAAAGCGCGCTGCAAAGATATTATAAAAGACAGAGAATATCTTACCGACGAACTTCTGAAACGCGAATTTAATGTACTTCCGTCTATGGCTAACTTTGTTTTTGCCCAAAATAATAATATTTGCGGCAAGGATATATATTCGCGCCTTAAAGAGCATGGTGTACTTGTCAGATGGTTTGACAAGGACAGAATTCGTGATTTTGTGAGAATAACAATAGGAACGCATGATGAATGCAAACAGTTGCTTTCTGCAATAGATAAAATTTTAAAAGAGGTGTTTTAAATGAGAAAATCCGAAATTCAGAGAAAAACGGCGGAAACGGATATAAAACTTTCAGTGTCGCTTGACGGGGAAAAAAATGCGGACGTTCATACAGGATGCGGATTCCTGAATCATATGCTTGAGCTGTTTTCGTATCACTCCGGTTTTTCACTTTCCGTGACTTGCAGCGGAGATTTTGATGTGGATTTTCATCATACGACGGAAGATGTGGGAATTGCGTTGGGTGAGGCTTTAAAAGGTGCTCTTGGTGACAAGCGAGGAATAAACAGATATGCCGATATTGTGCTTCCGATGGATGAAACGCTTGTGCTTTGCGCTCTTGATATTTCGGGACGTGCATTTTTAAACTTTGATGTTTCCATACCGGCTCAGAAGATAGGCGATTTTGATTCCGAACTCTGTGAGGAGTTTTTTGCGGCATTGGTTCGCACATCGGGTATAACACTTCACTTTAAGCTTCTTTCAGGTAAGAATAGCCATCATATTGCCGAAGCCGTTTTTAAAGCGTTTGGCAGATGTATGAGGCAAGCTGCGGCTCAAAATCCGAACATGATTTACGAAATTCCGTCAAGCAAAGGAGTTTTATAAGGAGAAAGATTATGATAGCTATTATAGATTACGGGGTGGGAAATATATTTTCGCTTTCGGCATCTCTCAAATACATAGGAGAAGAGGCGTGTCTGACGCATGACAAAGACATAATACACCGCGCAGACAGAGTTATTCTTCCGGGAGTGGGTGCCTTTGCCGATGCCCGAAACAAGCTTTTGCAAAGTGGAATGGACAAGGCTGTGCAAAGCGAAGCCTCAGACGGCAAGCCGATTCTCGGAATTTGTCTCGGCATGCAGCTTATGTTTGAGAGAAGCTTTGAGTACGGAGAGTATGAAGGACTCGGACTTATCGGAGGAGATGTTGTGCCGATAAGAGATGTGTGCAAAGACAAAGTCAAAATACCTCACATGGGGTGGAACAAACTAAGTTTCCCGAAAAAAAACGAATTGTTCTCACTTTGCAGCGAGGGCGAATATGTTTATTTTGTTCATTCGTACTGCGCTTCAAATTGCAGTGATTATGTCATTGCACAAACCGATTACGGTGCGCCCGTTACTGCGGCAGCAGCAAACAAAAATGTTTATGCCGTACAGTTTCATCCTGAAAAAAGCGGTGAGACAGGACTTAATATACTTCGCGCTTTTTGCAGAATATAGGAGGACGCTATGAAAATTTTCCCGGCTATTGATTTAAAAGATAAAAAGGTAGTAAGACTTCTTTTGGGGGATTACGATAAAGTCACTGTATACGGAGATGATCCGCTTGCTCAGGCGAAACACTTTAAACTTTGCGGAGCGCAGAATTTACATGTGGTTGATTTGGACGGCGCAAAAAGCGGAAATAACCCCAATTTTGATATTATAAAGCAGCTTTCGGAAAAAAGCGGACTGTTCCTTGAGGTCGGCGGAGGAATCCGTGATGAGGAGAGGATAAGGAATTATCTTTCGGCAGGGGCAGGACGCGTTATTCTCGGAACGGCAGCCGCCGAAAATCCGCAGTTTCTTGCAGAAACCGTAAAAAAATACGGCGATAAAATTGCTGTGGGAATTGATATAAAAGAAGGTGCTGTGGCAACGCACGGCTGGACAAAAACAAGCGGCATTTCCGCGTTTGACTTTTTTGACGAAATTGAAAAAATCGGTGTTTCAACAGTTATTTGCACCGATATTTCCCGTGACGGTGCCGAGCGCGGCACAAACCTTGACCTTTACAAAGAACTTTCCGAAAAGTTCAGTATGAATATTATAGCATCCGGAGGAGTAAGTTCAATAACCGACATAATAGAGCTTAAGAAAATGAATATATACGGAGCTATAATAGGTAAAGCACTCTATACAGGTGCGATTGACCTGAAGGAGGCGCTCATGGAGGCGGAAGAATGATTACAAAAAGAATAATACCGTGTCTTGACGTGCGCGACGGTATGGTTGTCAAAGGCACAAATTTTAAAAACCTTTCCGAAATTACATCTCCGGCAGAGCTCGGAAAGTTCTACAGTGAAAACGGAGCGGACGAACTTGTTTTTTATGATATAACGGCGTCTTCAGACGGAAGAAAGCTTTTTACAGATATACTGCGCGAAGTTGCGTCCAATATTTTTATTCCGCTGACGGTTGGCGGAGGAATTAATACACTTGAGGATTTTGATAGGGTTTTAAAGTGCGGGGCAGACAAAGTAAGCGTCAATTCCGGAGCAATTAAAGACCCCTCTCTTATTGAAAAAGCGGCAAAAATGTACGGTGATCAGTGTGTGGTTTTGTCTGTTGACGTTAAAAGAGTAAACGGTAAATTTAAGGTTTTTGCAAAAGGCGGACGAGAAAATACCGGGCTTGACGCTTTGGAGTGGATAAAAAGAGGAGAAACTTCCGGCGCGGGCGAAATTGTTGTAAACAGCATAGATACCGACGGAGTAAAAAAAGGGTTTGACATTGAAATGCTTGAAGCTGTTACCAATATAACCGATTTACCCGTTATAGCTTCGGGCGGCGCCGGAATCATGGAAGATTTTTACACACTTTTTTCCAAAGTGCCGGGAGTTGATGCGGGGCTTGCCGCTTCTGTGTTTCACTACGGTGAAATAAGCATAAAAAAGCTTAAAAAATATCTTTTTGAAAAAAATATTTCGGTTAGGAGATTGACATATGAAGATAAATGAGTTAAAATTTAATTGTGACGGACTTATTCCCGCAATTGTTACCGATTTTTATACTAAAAAGGTTTTGATGCTGGCATATATGAACGAAGAAAGCCTTAAAATAAGTATGGAGGAGGGGAAAACCTGCTTTTTTTCCAGAAGTCGTCAGAAGCTGTGGAGAAAGGGAGAGACCTCCGGCAATTTCCAGCATATTCAGAGCATTAAAACAGATTGTGACCGCGATACGCTGCTTGTTTCCGTTATAAAAGACGGACCTGCGTGTCACACGGGCTCCGAATCCTGTTTTACAGAAGATATATGGAATGCCGGTGAAAATTCGGACTTTTCCGTTGAGGCTTTGTATGAGCTGATTCGCGGAAGAAAGGTTAATAAAAAAGAAGGGTCTTATACTACATATCTTTTTGACAAAGGGCTTGATAAAATTCTTAAGAAAGTCGGCGAAGAATCAACTGAGGTTATAATTGCCGCAAAAGACAGCGATAAAGGCGAAACGGTCTATGAAATTGCGGACCTCATGTATCATGTACTTGTCTTGATGGTTGAAGCCGGCATAGATATAAAAGATATAATGTGTGAGCTTCAAAAGCGCCATGTTATAGATCACAAGGTTAAACAGGAAAAGTCTGTGGCTGAAATAAATAACTAACAGGAGTTGAACAAAATGAAAAAATTCATGGATGAAGATTTTATGCTTCAAACGGAAACCGCTAAAAAACTCTATCATGAGTATGCTGAGGGACTTCCGATAATTGACTATCACTGTCACTTAAGTCCCAAGGAAATTTGCGAAAACAAGAAGTTTTCTTCCATAACGGAAATAATGCTCGGAGGGGATCACTATAAATGGCGCGCAATGCGTTCAAACGGTATTCCGGAAGATTATATGACGGGAGATAAATCCGATTTTGAAAAATTTGAAGCATTTGCAAAAACGCTTAAATATGCTATCGGAAATCCGCTTTATCACTGGACGCATCTTGAATTGCGCAGATTTTTCGGTATATATGATATATTAAACGAGAAAAACGCAAGAAGCATTTTTGACAAAGCAAATAAAATGCTTGAGGGCGATGATTTTTCCGCGCAGTCACTCATAAACCGTTCAAATGTTGCGGTTATATGCACAACGGATGACCCTGCGGATTCACTCGAATATCACAAGAGAATTAAAGAAGAAGGAAAGCTTTCTGCGAAGGTTTTGCCGACATTCAGACCTGACAAAGCAACGGAAATTGCAAAGGAAACATTTATTCCGTATATTAAATTGCTTTCCGATACATTCGGCAAAAAAATCGATTCTATTAAAGCGCTTACAGAGCTTATGAAAGAAAGAATTGAATTCTTTGCATCTGTAGGATGCCGCCTTGCGGACCATGCTCTGGCAGGTGTGCCGTTTGAAGCGTGCACGGAGGAAGAGGCGGACGCTGTATTTAAGAAAGCGCTTTCCGGAGATTTGCCGTGCGAAAAAGAAGAAAATATATACAAAACATTTATGCTTGGATTCTTTGCTTCCGAATATGCAAAACGCGGATGGACAATGCAGCTTCATATAGGTGCTATGAGAAATAATAATACTACAATGTATAAGAAACTCGGACCTGATACAGGTTTTGACTCGATAAACGATTTGTCCATTGCTGAACCGCTTTCGGCTCTTTTAAATTCGTTTAACGAAAAAGGCAATTTGCCGAGAACAATTCTTTACACGCTTAATCCCAAAGATAACTATGTCCTCGCAGCAATGCTCGGAAACTTCCAGGGCAGCGAAGTCCCCGGAAAAATACAGTTCGGTTCCGGCTGGTGGTTTAATGATCAGAGAGACGGCATGGTTGAGCAAATGAAAGCTTTAGCAAATCTCGGTCTTTTGGGAAGGTTTGTCGGCATGCTCACAGATTCAAGAAGTTTCCTGTCTTACCCGAGACATGAGTATTTCAGAAGAATTATGTGTAACCTTATAGGCGGATGGGTTGAAAACGGAGAATATCCCGATGATTTCGAAGCTTTGGGTGACATAGTGCGCGGTATAAGCTACGAAAATGCCGAAAAATACTTTGGTTTTTAATGCGGATAACATTTTATTATGAATGAAAAACTTGAAAAAATAATAGACGAAAGCAATAATATTGTTTTCTTTGGCGGTGCGGGGGTTTCAACTGAAAGCGGAATCCCCGATTTCCGCTCGCGCGACGGGCTTTATAATCAGAAATACAAATATTCGCCCGAGGAAATTCTTTCGCATACTTTTTTTATGAACAACACGGAAGATTTTTATAATTTTTACCGTGATAAGATTATAAAGTATGATGCAAAGCCGAATGCGGCACATATAAGGCTTGCTGAACTTGAAAAAGAAGGAAAGCTTAAGGCTGTTGTTACACAGAATATAGACGGACTGCATTATGATGCAGGCAGCAAAAATGTTTTTGAACTTCACGGGAGTATTCGCAGAAATCATTGTATGAAATGCGGAAAATTCTTCACGCTCAATTATATAAAATCTTCTGAAGGTGTTCCGAGATGCGAATGCGGCGGAGTAATAAAACCTGATGTTGTTTTGTACGAAGAAGGTCTTGATGACAAAACGGTTGACGAAGCGGTTGCGGCAATTCAAAAAGCCGATGTTCTTATAGTTGGCGGAACAAGTCTCACGGTATATCCGGCCGCCGGTTTTTTGCGGTATTATAAGGGAAATCATCTTGTTTTGATTAATAAAACAAGAACGCCCATAGATGACAAGGCAGAACTTGCACTGTACGGAAGTATTGGAGACATTTTACGAAGACAAAAAAATCCCATTTGAAAAAATGGGATTTTTTTTACTTTTTATTGATTTTTAAACAAAAAGAATATATAATAAAATACGTATTTTAAGTTTTTAAGCAGTGAACGGAGAGTTATATGGATATTAATGTTGAAATTAAAAAAGCGAAATTTGTTGCTGCACCGAAAGAATTTGCAGCGCCTGTTATTTTACGAGAATTTAACATAAAAAAAGCCTCTGATATTAAAATTGCAATAAGCGCACTGGGCTTTTTCATTCCTTTTGTAAACGGAAGACGCGTCGGTGAAGATTATTTTCTCCCGTCGCAAAGCTTGTTTGCACCACGAAACTCATCTGCTTTTACATATCCGGTGCATGATAAGTTTACCTATAGGTGCTATTATACGGTGTATGACATAACTGATTATATTAAAGACGGTAAAAATGTGCTTGAGGTGATGCTGGGGGACGGAAGGTACAGGCAAACAGAACGCACAGCGGAGGGAAATGTTTCTTTCGGTGATTCACTTGCGGCAATCTACGCAATATGCATAACAGATGAAAGAGGTGAACATGTAATACATTCGAATGGCAGTGAAATGTGCAGAACTTCAGAAATTACATCGTGCAATCTTTTTTACGGTGAAGTTTATGATTCACGGATAAAAGCCTTTAAAACCGAAAAATGCAGTGCTATTTCAATGCCTGAGACAATTCTTTCACCGGAAATTGTTTCTCCGGACAGAGTTATAAAAAAGCCGGTTGCCGAAATGATATGTGAAAATGGTGGAAAGAGAATTTATGATGTAGGCGAAAATATAAGCGGTTTTGTTAAGCTTAAAGTGCATGCCGGGAAAAACGAGCGCGTGAGCATACGTTTTGCGGAGTCATTAAAAGACGGTAAACTTGATTTTGAAAGTACAGGCTCTTTTTATAAAAATCCGAAAGGTGCACCGCAGATAATGGAAGACATTTTTATAGGTGACGGAAATGAACACATGTATGAACCGCGCTTTGTGTGGCATGCATTCAGATATTTTGAAATTTCGGGAAGCGCAGAGCCTTGCGAAGTTTGTTTTATTTGTAATGACTTGAAACAAAATGCCGAGTTCAAATCTTCTTCCGCTGAACTGAATTGGCTTTTTGAAACCTTTTTAAGAACGCAAAGAGATAATATGCACGGTGGTGTACCACTTGATTGTCCTCACAGAGAGCGACTCGGCTATACCGGCGACGGACAGGTTTGTGCTCCTGCTGCAATGCTTTTCTTGGACGGAAGAAATTTTTATAGAAAATGGATATGCGATATTTTTGATTCTCAGGATAAAGTGAGCGGTCATATTAATCATACGGCGCCCTTTGAGGGAGGCGGAGGCGGTCCCGGAGGATGGGGAATGGCTGCCATTACAGTACCTTATAATTATTACAAAATTTACGGGGATATTTCGCCGGCACGTGATTATTACGACAATATAAAGCGTTGGATTGAATATCTTATAGGTCGCTCTGAGGACGGACTTATAGTGCGCGAAGAAGACGGCGGATGGTGTTTGGGAGACTGGTGCACGCTTGAAAAAACCGAGATTGATGAAAGCTTTGTTAATACATGTCTTTTTATAAGAGCGCTTTACTTTATGGAAGAACTTGCAGAGAAGCTTGGTAACTTTAATGATGTCAAACTTTTTGAAGAGTATATCGTATCTGCATCAAACGGTGTAAAAAGTAGGTTTTTCGATGAAAAGACCGGAAACTTTGCAAAAGCCATACAGGGAGCGGATGCTTTTGCGCTTGCCGCTAATCTCGGAGATGAGAGAACGCTTGAAAACCTTAAAGAAAAATACAAGTCTCTCGGATATTTTGATACCGGTTTTTTGGCAACCGACTTGCTGACACGGATTTTGTTTGATAATAATGCCTGTGATATTGCTTTTGATTTGCTGACAACACATAAAATGGGCGGATTCGGATATATGATGGAACATGGTGCAACCACGCTTTGGGAATCATGGAAAGGTAACGGTTCATTAAATCATCCCATGTTTGGCGCAAGTTCGCGTATGCTTCTTCATGGAATTTTGGGAATTGAACAGGAAAAGAACTCAGCGGGTTTTGAAAAACTGCTTATTGCACCGAAAATTCCGTCAAAACTTTCCGAAGCTTCCGGAAGTGTTGATACCGTGCGCGGTAAAATTTCCGTTGAATGGAAAAAGCGTGATAACTTTATGGATTTTAAAATTATAATGCCGAAAAAATCCGAAGGAAGGTTTAAATTCGGTGATATAAAACGCGATCTTTCGGAAGGAACAAATATATTTGCCGAAGAGTTGAGTAAATTTTGAGTCAATCTTTAATTATATAATAT
>ERZ1034952.3681-NODE-3681-length-10135-cov-5.597520_pt1 | contig 10135 bp, 9 predicted proteins | sample MGYA00520625_ERZ1034952 | MGnify/ENA primary metagenome ERZ1034952 (study PRJEB33766, sample SAMN09781773) | gut metagenome | biome: gut microbiome | host: Homo sapiens | place: Madagascar | study: EMG produced TPA metagenomics assembly of the PRJNA485056 data... | reverse complement strand
ACCTTTTCCAGCTCCTCCGGGGTGACGCCGCGGCCGAAGCGGCGCAGCGCAAGGTACAGCAGGGCGGCATCGCCCTGGCCGCTGCGCAGCAGCTTATCCGCGGCGTCGGCGGGCAGGGTCAACTGCTCGCGCTTGTCGCGGAGAATATATCCGTCCATGGGGATGCCTCCTTTCCTCGTAGTGCCCTCCATTCTACACGAAAAAGGGGGCGGCGTAAAGCGGGACGGGACAACTTTTTACAAATTTCCGCTTTTCGGCAAAATAGGCTTTCCTCCGCCGGGATTTGTGCTATAATGGATTATGTATAGGTATGTATACACAAATGTTGATAAATACAAGGAGGGCTTTGTCATGGCGAACCGGGTAACGATGACCATCTGCGGCACGGAGTACATCCTCGTGGCGGAGGAGGACGCCGCCTACATGGAGAAGATCGGCGGCATGGTGGACGCGGAGATGCAGAACCTGATGGACACCGCCCACATGAGCCGCGACGCGGCGGCGGTGCTGGCGGCGGTGAATCTGGCCGACCAGCTGGCCAAGGCGCAGGAGGGCGCGGAGAATCTGCGCCGCCAGGTCAAGACCTATCTGGACGAGGCCAGCCGCGCCAAGAACGAGGCCGCGGAGCTGCGCCGCAAGCTGCAGAACGCCCAGAATCAGAATAACCGCCGGGGATGATGGAGCTTCTGTCCCCCGCAGGCGGGTATGAGGCGCTGACGGCCGCGGTGCAGAGCGGCGCCGACGCGGTATATATGGGCTTCGGCGCTTTCAACGCGCGGCGGAGCGCAAAAAATTTTACCGACGAGGATTTCGCGTCGGCGGTGCGGTATTGCCATCTGCGGGGGGTGAGGGTGTTCCTTACCCTGAACACGCTGGTGACGGACCGGGAGCTGCCCCAGGCGGCGGAGGCGCTGCGCAAGGCCAGCGCCATGGGCGCGGACGCGGTGTTGGTGCAGGACTGGGGACTGCTGGCCCTGGCCAGGGAGACCGTGCCCGACCTGCCTATACACGCCAGCACGCAGATGAGCCTGTTCACCCTGGGCGGCGCCAATGAGGCCGCCGCGCTGGGCATGGAGCGGGTGGTGCTGGCGCGGGAGCTGCGCCGGGAGGACGTGGCGGAGATATGCGCCGGGTGCAGGGCGGAGATCGAGGTGTTCGGCCACGGCGCCCTGTGCATGTGCTACTCGGGACAGTGTGAGATGAGCGCCGTGCTGGGACAGCGCAGCGGCAACCGGGGCGCCTGCGCCCAGCCCTGCCGCCTGCCCTACGGCGTCAACGGGCCCTGCAGAAACAACTATCCCCTGAGCCTGAAGGACGCCAACCTGTCCGCGTATCTGCAGGACATGGAGCAAATGGGCGTGGACTGCCTGAAGATAGAGGGGAGGCTGAAGCGCCCGGAGTACGTGGCGGTGGTGACGTCCATCTATCGGCGGCTGCTGGACGAGAGGCGCAGCCCCACGGCGGAGGAATCCGCCGCGCTGGAGCAGGCTTTCTCCCGCAGCGGCTTTACCGACGGCTACTGGCTGGGCAAAAAGGGCCGGGCCATGTTCGGCACACGGCCGGAGAACATGCCGGAGCCGAAGGAGCTGTTCGCCCGGGCGCGGGAGCGGTACGAAAACGGCAAAGAAAACCGAAAGATACCCGTAAACCTCCGCCTGACGGTGAAGCGGGGCAAGCCGGTGACGTTGGGCGGCGCCTGCGCCGTCAACGGCGGCGTGGCCATAACCATGGCAACAGGCGATATGCCGGAGGAAGCCCGGAACCGGGCGGTGACGGCGGAGGAGCTGCGGCAGCGGCTCACCAAGACCGGCGGCACCGTGTTCACGGCGGACAGCGTGGAGATAGATCTGGACGAGGGGCTGATGGTCTCCGCCAGCGCCGTCAACGGTCTGCGCCGAGAGGTGCTGGACGAACTGGCGGCCCGGCGGGAGAACATCCCGGCCCGGCGGATACTGCCCGCCGCCCCCCTGCCGGAGGCGCCGGAGGGCGCGGAGGTCATGGACTTTACCGTGTCCGTCAGCCGGTGCGAACAGATAACGGAGGAATTGCTGGCGGAAAAGCCCGCCATCGTGTATATCCCGGCGGAACTGCTGGATAAGCTGGACTTGTCCGCCTACGCGGGAAGGACGGAGTTCTGCGCGGTGCTGCCGCGGATATTCCGCACGGCGGACGAGCCGGTGCTGCGGGACATCCTGCAGCGGCACCCGGAGGCAGCGTCCGTGGCCATCGGCAATCTGGGCCACCTGCCCATCGCCCGGGGCCTGGGCCGGACGCTGCGGGGGGACTTCGGCCTGAACGTCTACAACAGCCGGGCGGTGCTGTTCTGGCAGGAGCTGGGGCTGGACTCCGTGACGGCCAGCTTCGAGCTGCGGTGGCAGCAGGTGCGGGACCTGGCCAAGTACGTGCCCTGCGAGGGCATCGTCTACGGCCGGCTGCCGCTGATGGTCACGGAGAACTGCGTGACGAAGAACAACGCCGGCTGTGCCCACGGGGAGGGCAGCGTGCTCACCGACCGGGTGGGGGCGCAATTCCCGGTGCTGTGCGCCTACGGCTGCCGGTGCGAGATAGAGAACGGCAAGGTGCTGGTGCTGGCGGACAAGCCGGAGGTGTTCCGGTGCGGCCTGCGGTACGGGCGGCTGCGGTTCACCACGGAGAGCCCCGCGGAGTGCGCGGCCATCCTGCGCGCCCACAGGAATGGGGCGGTCCGCGCCGACGGGGACAGCACAAGAGGGCTGTTCTATCGGGGCGTGGAGTAAAACAGATAGTATAACGACCGGCAAAATTTACAAGTTGTATTCAATTCCGAGAGAAAAAGGTGTTACTATGGAGCTGAAGATAAAAGCCCTGTCCCCCAAGATCGGGACGGAGATACCCCTCCCCCGCTTTGCCACCGCCGGGGCGGCCTGTATGGACCTGTGCGCCTGCATAGACCGTGCGGTGACGCTGGAGGCCGGGGAGCGGACACTGGTCCCCACGGGCATCGCCATCGCGCTGCCCTCGGCGGACTACGTGGCGCTGGTGTTCGCCCGCAGCGGGCTGGGCATCAAGAAGGGCGTGTGCCTGAGCAACGGCGTAGGGGTCATCGACAGTGACTACCGGGGCGAGATCGGCGTGGGGCTGGTGAACCTGGGCGGCGAGCCCTACACGGTGCAGCCCGGCGACCGTATCGCGCAGCTGATGGTGGTGCCGGTGGTGCAGCCCGTGCTGACGCCGGTGGAGGACCTGGACGAGACCGACCGGGGCGCCGGGGGCTTCGGCTCCACAGGCAGGTGACGGCCATGGCGAGGATCGTGTTGGCCTCCGGATCGCCCCGGCGGCAGGAGCTGCTGCGGCGGATGGGCATCAGTGACTTCACCATACGGGTGCCGGAGGTGGAGGAGTACTTCCCCGCCGGGCTGACGCCGCAGGAGACCGTGTGCTACATCTCGCGGGAGAAGTCCCAGGCGGTGGTGTCAGCGGAGGACGAGATCGTCATCACGGCGGACACCATGGTGTTCCTGGACGACAAGAAGCTGGGCAAGCCCGCCGACGAGGCGGAGGCCCTGCGGATGCTGACGGCGCTGCAGGGGCGGCACCACACAGTGTGCACCGGTGTGACGGTGCGGCAGGGGCAGCGGTCCCTGACCCGCGCACAGACCACGGACGTGTATTTCCGCCCGGCCACAGAGCGGGAGCTGCGCGCCTACATCGCCGGGGGTGAGCCCATGGACAAGGCAGGCGCCTACGGCGTACAGGGGCAGGGCGCACTGCTGGTGGAGCGCATCGACGGGGATTTTTTCAACGTGATGGGGCTGCCGGTGGTGATGCTCAGCGAGATGCTGGGGGAATTCGGCATTACATTATTAGGTTGATACAGGGGTACACCCAATGAAGCGATTTTTTACGAAAACGGGAATATGGCTGCTGGCCGCGGCGGCCACCATCGCGGTGGTGCTGTGCGTGGTGTCGGCGCTGAGCTCCGGGACGGGGCTGCTGCACAACGCGCTGGGCGTCATCGCCTCGCCCTTCCGCTCAGCGGGGGCGGCGGTGGCCGGATGGGTCGGCGGCATCGGCGACCGGTTCGACAGCGTGGAGGCGCTGCAGCAGGAGAACGAGGAGCTGCGCCAGCGCATCGCGGACCTGGAGGAGCAGCTGCGTGCGGCACAGCCCGCGGCGGAGGAGAACCAGCAGCTGCGCGAGCTGCTGGGTCTGCGCCAGCAGCGCAGCGACCTGCAGTTCGAGGCCGCCCACGTGACCCAGCGGGAGGTTTCCAACTGGGCCAGCACGCTGGTGCTGGACCGGGGCACGCAGCACGGCGTGGCCGTGGGCGACTGCGCGGTGGACAGCACCGGCGCGCTGGCCGGCGTGGTCACGGAGGCCGGGCTGAACTGGTGCAGGCTCTCCACGGTGCTGGACACGGAGTCTCAGTTCGGCGCCACGGTGTTCCGCACCGGTGAAACGGCCGTGGCCGGGGGCGACCTGGCCCTGATGAGTGAGGGGAAGCTGCGGCTGCAGTATCTCACTGACAGCGCCAGCCTGATCAAGGGCGACGTGATCGTGACCTCCGGACTGGGCGGGTACTACCCCTCCGGGCTGGTGATAGGCACCGTGGACGCGGTGCAGACCGACGACGGCGGCCTGGCGCGGTACGCGGTGCTGGAGCCCAAGTGCGACGTGACGCACACACAGGAATTGTTCATCATCACGGAGTTTGACGTGATACAGTAACGGAGGAAGGCTATGACACGGCGGGCTATCGCGGCCAAGTGGATATTATACTGCCTGTGCGCGCTGGCGCTGGTGTTGGTGCAGGGGCTGGTGCTGGTGCACATACAGGTATGGGGCGTGCACCCGTTCCTGCTGCCGGCCATCGCGGTGATACCCGCCACGCTGGAGCGCAGCGAGCAGGCGCTGATCTACGCGGTGTTCTTCGGCATCGTGTGCGACCTTCTATCGCCGGTGGCGGGCCTGCCGTGCTTCTACGCGCTGGCGTTCCTGGCCGGGGCGGCCATCGCGTGGGTGCTCAGCGGACAGGTCATCGTGGCGGGACTGGTATGCTCGCTGACAGTGACGGCGGCGGCCATGCTGCTGTGCGGGCTGCTGCACATGGCGGTGCTGGCCGGGCAGAACGGCGCGTCACTGGCTACGGCGGCCTCGCTGCTGGGACGGGAGATGCTGCTGACGCTGCCCTTTGCCGCGGCGGCGCACCCGCTGCTGCGCTGGGTGCAGCGGCGGACACAGAGCGAATGACACAGGCAACGGTATAGGAGAACCATCATGATAAAGAACCCCCACCCCGCCAGACGGCGCGTATATATGCTGCTGGGCTTTTTCGCCGCGTTCCTGCTGCTGTTTTTCGCCGTGCTGTACGATGCGCAGGTGGCACACGGCAGCGAGAACCGCGCCAAGTCCATCACCAGCAACACCACCAGCGAAACGGTGACCGCCTCACGGGGCATCATCACCGACCGCAACGGCAAGGTGCTGGTCAGCAACCGTCTGGCCTATACACTGGTGCTGGACAAGAGCGGCTTCGGCAAGGACCAGGCGGCGCTGAACGACGCCATACTGCGGCTGATACAGCTGTGCCAGGAGCAGGACGTGCTGTGGAACGACACGCTGCCCATGACCACGGGCGCCTCCCCCCGCCTGACCACCGCCAGCCGGTCGGAGGCCTTCAAGAAATACCTGAAGGACAACAAGCTGCCCCAGAACGGCACCGACGAGGAGACCTTTGCCGCGCTGCGGGCCCTGTACAAAATAGACGAGAGCCTGCCCAACGCGCAGGCGCGGCTGATCGTGGGCGTCCGGTACGAGCTGGACGGCCGCAGCAGCTATACCTTCGCCGAGGACGTGTCCACGGACCTGCTGAGCCGCATCACCGACGGGCACTACGAGGGCGTGACCATCAAGACGGCGGCAGCGCGGGTGTACAACACCAAGCTGGCCGCCCACATCCTGGGCACCGTGGGCGCCATATGGCAGGAGGAATGGCGCAGCGACGAGGCCACCGGCTACGTGGGCTACGCCGACAAGGGATACAACATGAACGACCTGGTGGGCAAGGACGGCGTGGAGAAGGCCTTTGAGGAATACCTCCACGGCAAGGACGGCAGGCGGCTCATCACCACCGACGAGAACGGCAAGCTCACCGGCGAGCTGTACACCCGCGAGCCCCAGCCCGGCGGCACCGTGGCCCTGACGCTGGACATCGACCTGCAGCAGGTGGTGGAGGAAACGCTGGCCGAGACCATCCAGGGCATGATGGACAAGGACAGCTACCAACGGGGCGGCGCGGCGGCGGTCATTGAGGTAGGCACCGGCGAGGTGCTGGCACTGGCCAGCTACCCCACCTACGACCTGGAGACCTTCAACCAGGACTATGAGGAGCTGGTGGCCGACGAACGCCTGCCCATGTTCAACCGCGCCACCCAGGGCATCTATGCCCCCGGCTCCACCTTCAAGCTGTGTACCTCCGCCGCGGCGCTGGAGGAGGGCATCATCACCCCCTCCACCATCATCGAGGACCGGGGTATCTACACCTACTACAAGGATCCCCAGCCCATGTGCTGGATATGGCGGCAGGCGGGCATGACCCACGGCCGCATCAACGTCAGCCAGGCCATCGTGGATTCCTGCAACTACTTCTACTACGAGGTGGGCCGCCTGACGGGCATCAAGAAGCTGGACGAGTACGCCACGGCCTTCGGCCTGGGGCAGTCCACCGGCATCGAGATCGGCGACGCCAGCGGCGTGCTGGCCTCGCCGGAGTGGGCGGAGGCCCACGACCGGGAGTGGACGGACGGCCAGACCATCACCGCCGCCATCGGCCAGTCCTACAACCTGTTCACCCCCCTGCAGCTGGCCAACTACGTGGCCACGCTGGTGTCCGGCGGTGAGCACTACGAGGCGCATCTTCTGAAAACAGTTAAATCTTACGATAATTCGCGAATTATTGACGTTTATAACAAGGGTCCCCTGAACGACATGGAGCTGTCCGACTCCACCGTGGCGGCCATCACCAAGGGCATGCACGACCTGACCCACGACTCACTGACCAGCGCCTTTTCCCGCTGCGTGGTGGAGGCGGGCGCCAAGACCGGCTCCGCCCAGGTGGGTACGGACATCGCCAACGGCACCTTCGTGGCCTACGCCCCCTATGACGATCCCCAGATTGCCATCGCCATCGTGGTGGAGAAGGGCGGCAGCGGCAGTCTGCTGGCCAACGCCGCCGTAGACATCATCAACGCATGGTTCACCCGGGGCGGCAGCACCGCCGTGGGCGAAAACACACTACTGCAGTAACACAAGAGGCACACATGGAACCTTTTTTCGATCCCAGAGACATCCGGTACAAATCACCCTTCGGCGCGGCGGAGGCCGGGTCGCAGGTGCGCTTCGCCCTGCGGGACGACACCTACTACGGCTGCGAGCTGCTGGTACAGCGGGAATTTGCAGGCGTAGAGGACGTCTGTGCCCTGCCGCCGGCAGAGGGCGGCTTTGCCGGGGAATACACGGTGTCCGGCGAGGGTGAGCTGTGCTGGTACGCCTTCCGCCTGACGGACGGCGACGGGCATCAGCTGTGGCTGGGGAAGAACGGCCTGCAGGACGCGCCGGAGAAGCTGGCACGCTGGCAGCTGACGGTGTACGAGCCCACCCCCGTGCCCCCGTGGTTCGGCGAGGGCGTTACCTATCAGATTTTCCCGGATCGGTTCCGGCGGGTGTCCATGCCGGACGTGTCCCACATGGTGGGACGGCGATGGCTCCACAGCGCGTGGGAGGACGAGCCGGTGTATCTCCCGGAGGAAAACGGCGAGGTCACCAACCGGGACTTCTTCGGCGGGTCGCTGGCGGGCATTACGGAGAAGCTGGACTATCTCAAGAGCCTCCACGTGACGACGCTGTATCTTAACCCCATTTTCGAGGCCGCCAGCAACCACCGGTACGACACGGCGGATTACCGGAGCATCGACCCCCTGCTGGGCACGGAGGAGGACTTCCGTACCCTGTGCCGTGAGGCCCACGAGCGGGGGATGCGCGTCATCGTGGACGGCGTATTCAACCACACCGGCAGCAACAGCCGGTATTTTAACGCGGAGGGCTATTACCCGGAGCTGGGCGCGGCGCAGAGCCGGGAATCCCCTTACTTCGGCTGGTACAGCTTCCACCCCTGGCCGTCGCAGTACGACGCCTGGTGGGGCGTGCGGACGCTGCCCGCCGTCAACGAGGAGCGTCCGGACTACCGCGACTTCATCTTCGGCGGCGAGGACAGTGTGGTGCGCCGCTGGCTCCGCTGCGGTGCCGACGGCTGGCGGCTGGACGTGGCGGACGAGCTGCCCGGCGACTTCATCGAGGGCATCCGCGCCGCCATGGACGCGGAAAAGCCGGGCGCGTACCTGCTGGGCGAGGTCTGGGAGGACGGCAGCAACAAGATCGCCTACTCCCGCCGGCGGCGGTATCTTCTGGGGCGGGAGACCCACGGGCTGATGAACTATCCCTTCCGGACGGCGCTGCTGGACTGGCTGGGCGGCGGCGACGCCGCGGCCTTCCGGGACAGCATGGAGACCATACGGGAGAACTATCCTCCCGCGGCGTTCTACGGCGCCATGAACTTTCTGGGCACCCACGACACGCCCCGCATACTGACGCTGCTGGGCGCGGCGCAGACGCCGGGGACGAAGCGGGAGCGGGCGGCGTACCGCCTCTCCCCCGACGAGCTTGACCGGGGTGTGCGGAAGCTGCGTCTGGCGGCCATGCTGCTGTACACCTTCCCCGGCTCCCCCACCGTCTACTACGGCGACGAGGCCGGGATGCAGGGCTTTGAGGACCCCCTGAACCGTAGCACCTTCCCCTGGGGGCAGGAGGACGCGGACCTGACGGCGTTCTTCCGCACCCTGGGGCAGCTGCGTACAGCGCGGGAGAGCCTGCGGCGCGGCACGCTGGGGTACATATATGCCCAGGGCGGCGGGCTGGTCATCCGGCGGGACACGGAGGGCGAACGCACGGTCACGGCACTGAACGCCGGGGCCTCTCCCCTGCCAGTGACGCTGGAGTGGGATGCCCCCACGGCCACGGACGCCGTTACCGGCCAGCGCTTTTTGACCATCGGCGGGCAGGTACACCTGAGTCTGCCGCCGCTGGACGGCGTGATACTGATATGAGGAATGCACCCGCTGGTTCACGTGAAACAGCGGGTGCGTTTTGCGCTGTGAGATGTTTCACGTGAAACAAAGGGCGAAAATTTGCAACTTCCCTCTTGAAACCCACCGCATGGGTGGTATATACTATAGTATCGAACTTAGACAGAAAGAGGAATCTGCTGTGGCGAAAATCATTGCGATCGTGAATCAGAAGGGCGGTGTGGGCAAGACCACCACCTGCGTGAATCTGGCCGCCGCCGTCAAGGCCGTGGGCAAGCGGGTGCTGCTGTGCGACTTTGACCCCCAGGCCAACGCCACCAGCGGCATGGGCGTGGACAAGACCGTCAGCAACGGCGTGTACGACGCGCTCATCAACGGGGCAAAGACCGCCGATGTCATTGTGTCCACCCCCTACGGCGACGTGCTGCCCAGCAGCAAGGCGCTGGCCGGCGCCGGCGTGGAGATGATCAACATGGACGACCGGCAGTTCCTGCTGAAGGCCGCGCTGCGGCAGGTGGCGGACAGCTATGATTTCATCTTCATCGACTGTCCGCCCTCGCTGGAGCTGCTGACGCTGAACGCACTGTGCGCCGCCAACAGTCTGCTGGTCCCGGTGCAGGGCGAGTATTACGCGCTGGAGGGACTCAGCGACCTGATGAACACCGTGCGTATCGTGCGGCGCAGCATGAACCCGGGGCTGGACATCGAGGGCGTGCTGCTGACCATGTTCGATGGCCGCACCAACCTGTCCATTCAGGTGGCCCAGGAGCTGAAGCGATTTTTTGCCGGGAAGGTGTACAGCACCGTGATCCCGCGGAACGTGCGGCTCAGTGAGGCGCCCAGCCACGGCAAGCCCATCACCGCCTATGACAAGACCTGCCGGGGCGCGGACGCATACACGGCGCTGGCGGCGGAATTTTTGCGGAAGAACAACTGCTGAAAGGAGACGCGGTATGGCGAACACAAAAGGTCTGGGCAAGGGACTGAGCGCACTGCTGGGCGATGACGTCATCGCC
>ERZ1034952.3677-NODE-3677-length-10157-cov-4.101663_pt1 | contig 10157 bp, 11 predicted proteins | sample MGYA00520625_ERZ1034952 | MGnify/ENA primary metagenome ERZ1034952 (study PRJEB33766, sample SAMN09781773) | gut metagenome | biome: gut microbiome | host: Homo sapiens | place: Madagascar | study: EMG produced TPA metagenomics assembly of the PRJNA485056 data... | reverse complement strand
CCCCAGAACTCCTCGAGGCACCCCGACTTCTCAAGCGTGAAGGTGAGCGAGTCTATGAGCATACGTCCTCCGTAAAGACAAGCCGATCGGCGCGGCGCGCGAATCGAAGAAACACGAAAAGCCGTACGACAACGCACGGCGAGCTCGGCTATTGTACAACAGCGTTTCCCTGCGGGATAATCGGAACAGCAATCGGATCTCAACTGCAGAAGGAAAGGAGGACGAGCCGTGAAACTGCCGCACCCTCTCACGATGCTCGCCTGGATAGCGATCATCGCCGCACCCTTCGCCATCGCGGCAGGCGTCATCGCGCTGCTGCCGCCCGGCATCGAGCAGGTCCCTTTGCATTTCGACCTCGAAGGCAACGCGAACCGTTACGGCTCCCCTCTCGAGCTCTACGTCATCGCTGGCATCATGGGAGGCGCGAACCTGCTCATGTTCGCGATGTACCTGTTCAGCGACGCGCTCTACGACCGCGGCCTCGTGCACGGCGTGAGCAGACGCGCGACGCGCCCCCTCCTTCTCGGAACGGGCGTGTTCCTCGACCTCGTGTTCGCATTCTGCATGATCAGCATATTCGCACAAATTCAGTCGGCGCTTTAGGAAAGGCACACCATGGCTTACGAATCGCTTACTGCCAAACGAGAACGCGCCCAGCTCATTGAAGAGCGCATGTTCGACCTGTACGGCGAGGGCGCTTGCTCGCTCGATTACCTCACCCCGTTTCAGCTGACCGTCGCGGTAGTGCTCTCGGCCCAGTGCACCGACGCCGCCGTGAACAAGGTGACGCCCGCGCTGTTCGCCGCATACGGCACGCCCGAGAAGATGGCCGCGGCGAGCCCCGCCGACATCGAGGAGATCATCCACTCGCTTGGCTTCTTCCGCGCAAAGGCGAAGAACCTCGTTGCGCTCGCACAGATGCTGCTCGCCGATTTCGGCGGCGAGGTGCCCAACGACGTCGACGCGCTGCAGAAACTCCCCGGCGTGGGACGCAAAACCGCGAACGTCGTGATGTGCGAAGCGTTCAAGAACCCTCAGGGCATCGCCGTCGACACGCACGTGTTCCGCATCGCGCACCGCCTGCGCTTCGCCACGCGCAACGACGACACGCCCGCGAAGACCGAGGCGAAGCTGCTCAAGATCTACCCGCAGCGCGACTGGCTCTACATCAACCACCAGTGGGTGCATTTCGGCCGCGATTTCTGCCGCGCACGCAATCCGCGTTGCCTCGAATGTCCCGTCAAGGAGTTCTGCCCGAGCTGCGGCAAAGCGTAGGGGCAAACCGATCTGCGCCGATCAGTCAGCCTGCGCTTTCGGCATGAGCGGCGAACCCAAACGCGCGAGCTCGCCCGCCACCACATCGACAAGCAGCGGCAGCGCTGCGTGCACCTTCGGCGTAAGACCGATCGTCACACACGCGGGCGAGGAGTTCTCCACCTGCATGCCGAGACAGAGCCCCTCCGCCTCGTAGCCGATCAGCGTGGCGGCGTCGAACAGGTCGACGAGCTTGAGATCGTGCAGCGACGCGTTCGCGCCTGCATGGCGCGCCATGTCGTCGGGCTTGAAGCGAAACACCGTGCCCGGCTCCTGACCCGTGCTGTCGACCGCGTCGACGGTCATCACCACATCGAACTCATCGACGCACGAGATCATTTCCATACTTAAACAGCCGATGTCGAAGAGCTTCACGTTATCGGGAATCTCGTAACGCTCGAGCAAGCCCTCGTACACCGCGGGTCCGACGCCGTCATCGAGCATGAGCTTGTTGCCCACGCAGAGCACCGCGATCCTGCGCGGCACGTCAGCGGCGGTCGCCTGGTCCATCGTACGCTCTCCCATCGTCATCACGCCCCGAGCGTCGGACGGATCACCAGGTTGTAATACGTCGCGAGCGCGATCATCACCGCGCCGCCAATCGCGCAGCCCACCGCCCAATAGCGCTGACGCCGCAGATACCGCTCGCGGCTGATGCCCATGCGCTCGGCACGGTGCGCGGCGAGCGGCTGCCCCACGATCGCGAAGGCCACCGTGCCGGCAAGCAGCGACGCGAATACGATGATCGCCAAGCCAATCGAGAGCACCGAGGGATGCTCGTAGGCGGCATAGAAGGCGTTGTCGGCGAACAGCCAGATGGGATAGAACAGGATCGTCGCCCAAATACCGTGAGCCGGCCCCCAGATGGGCGGCAGCAGGAACGCCGCTACGTTGAAGCGCGGCAGGCCTTCGAGAAACTTGTTCTCCTCGCGAATCTGCTCGTCGGTGAGCGCCATATCATCTCCTGTCGTACCTGATTCCGCCAGCGGCGGAGTTGTTTGAAGCCATTGTGGGGCACGCGCGCCGCTCGAATGCGCGCAGCGCGTGCAACGGCGCCTAAAAACAGGTTCGGCGGCCCCTTCGGACCGCCGAACCCAAACGGCTCTTCGCCGTCTAACTCATGCGCAGCTCACGCCTAGTGAACGTCGCGATCCTCGCCGACGATGTTGTGCTTGTCGGGATCGTACACGAGGCCGCCATGCTCCTTGTGGATGAACATGAGCGCCGTGGGGGCAAAGCCCTCGACGTTGGCCAGGTAGATGTGGATGAACATGAACACGATGAAGATGTACATCATGAAGTAGTGGATGATGCGCATCGACATGAGGCCGCCGACGAGGTCGGTGGTCGCCCACATGGGAGCGAGGTTCATCGTGGGACCCCACAGGCACAGGCCCGTCCAGAACATCACGATGATGAGCACAGGGATCAGCAGGTAGCTGATCTTCTGCGGAACACCAAGCTTGGCTCCGAGCGGATGATCCTTCTTGAGGAACAGGTAGTACTTGATCCACTCGAGCGCCTGGTGACGGTTGTCCTTCTGCGGCAGCCAGGTCTTGTAGTCCTTGACCTGCTTGCGCGTACCGCCCGTGGGAGAGGTCTTCACGAAGAAGGCCGCAACCACACGGAAAATGCAGTTGAGGAACAGGATGAAGCCGAAGAGCAGATGGGCGCCGCGCGCGATGCCCATGAACTCGGGCCAGAACGGGAAGTGGATGCTGAAGCCGGTGATGATCAGCACGATCATGGCGATGAGGTTGATCCAGTGCGTCACCACGAACAGGGTGGGATGCGCCTCACGGTAATGTGCGAGATGTGCCATCTTACTTCACCCCCCAGGGGCTCGTAACCGTCTCGAAGGACTTGCCGGTCTTCGGCTCGGTCACGTGGACGGCGCAAGCCGTGCACGGGTCGAAGCTGTGGACCGTGCGGAGCGCGTTGATCGGCATCTCGATGTCCTCGACCGGCACGCCGATGAGCGCCTGCTCGAGCGGGCCGTGGACGCCGTCGGCGTTAATGGGAGCAAGGTTCCACGTGGACGGGATGATGATCTGGTAGCCCGTGATCTTGCCGTCCTTGACTTCCTCACTGTGATAGAGAGCGCCGCGCGGAGCCTCCCAGAAGCCCGTGCCCTTGCCGGTGATGGTCATCGGCTCGCGGAAGTACTCGGAATCGCCGCCAGCGACGGCCTCCATGAGCTCGTCGACCCACTCGCGCATGAGCGTGGCGACGTAGAGCGTCTCGACCTGGCGGATGGCGGTACGACCGAGCGTGCTCTGGAACGCGCTGAGGTCACCCGGCTGAGCGCCAAGCGCGACGCAGAGGGCGTCGATGTGCTCGACGATGAACGGCACGCCGCGACGATACGCCGCGAACAGGCGGGCCATCGAGCCGGCCTCCATGGGCTTGCCGTCGTACGCGGGGCACTTGATCCAGGTGTAGCGGTCGGACACCGTGTCGGTGCCTTCCTTGTAGTACTCGGTGAACTCGGGCTCCGTCGTGAAGTACGGCGACGTGTAGATGCCGTCGCCCTTGTACCAGGAGTGACCCACATACTCGGTGATGAGCGACTCCTCCACGTCGGAGACGGTGAAGTTCTCGTCGAGCACGGCCATCGGCAGGTAGCGGTTCTTCATCTGCTCGATGTAGTCCTCGCCGTACGGCCAGCCCGCACCCTCGAAGACGCCCCAGGCGATGTAGCGGCCGCAGCCCTTGCCGAAGTTAAGGGCAGGAGCGTAGTACGGAGCGATCGCGAGCGTGTCGGGGATCATCGTGGTGGCGACCCAGTTGTACACCTCGTCGACGAGCGCCTTGAGGTCGTCAAGCTTCTGCTCGGTGGGAACGAAGGCGGTGCCGCCTGGAATGATGGTCATGACGTGCGGCATCTTGCCGCCGAGCAGCGCGGCGATCTCGGAGGACTTCGCCTGCATCTTGAGGGCCTCGAGGTAGTGGGCCGTGCAGATGAGGTCGAGCTCGGGCGGCAGGTTGTAAGCCGTGCCGTTGTCGGCGCTGAACCAGTTGCCCGAGAAGATGGACAGCTGGCCGTTGGCAGCGAACGCGGTGAGCTTCTCCTGAAGCGCGACGAGGTCGCTGTTCATCGACGTGCCGGCAGCCTGCGCGAGGTCGATGGCGTCAGCCGCGTTGGCCTCGAGGGCGTTGAGCGGGTTGACGTAGTCGAGCGCCGCGAGGTTGTAGAACCACAGGATGTTGCTGTGGAGGAACTGCGCACCCTCGATGAGGTTGCGGATGATACGCGCATTGTTGGAAATGGTAATGCCGTAGGCCTTCTCGCCTGCGATCGAAGACGCGTGCGCATGGGAAACCGGGCACACGCCGCAGATACGCTCGACGATCTGAGCAGCGTCCTCGGGCGTGCGGTCCTGCACGACGAGCTCCATGCCGCGGAAGCAGCCGCCGGAGACCCACGCGTTGGTTACAACGCCGTCCTCGACTTCCATCTCTGCGCGAAGATGACCCTCGATACGGGTAATCGGATCAATAACGGAACGTGTCATATAGGCTCACCTCCCTTAGTTCTTCTTCGTGTTCTCTTCTTTGAGCTCTTCATCGAGCAGCGCGCCACCCTCGACGGGATCAGCGTACTGACCGATGGCGTTGTCGGGATGCGCCTTGTCCCACTTGCGGATGGGCTCGAAGTCGGCGCCGCCGTCCATGCGGCCGGTCTTCTTCATGCCGAAGCCGTGCACCACGAGCGCTGCAGCGACGAGACCCGTGATCGTGAGGGCAACGGTACCCGGCTGGAACACGAAGCCGCCGATGCGCAGGTCGCGATGGCGCTTGTAGAACGGGGTGTTGACCTCGACCCAGTTGTGACCCGGATCGTTCGGGACGGCCTCGCAGCAGCCGATGCAGGGAGAACCGGCCTGGACGCACCAGGAGCGACGGTTGTTCCACATCGTGATACCGCAGGTCGAACGCGTCTGAGGACCGCGGCAGCCGAGCGGATAGAGGCAGTAGCCCTTGGCCTCTTCCTCGGAGCCGAACTCGTAGACGAACTCGCCGTTCTCGAAGTGACCGCGACGCTCGCAGTTGTCATGCACGGTCTGGTCGAAGATGCCAGCCGGCATGTTGTACTTGTTGAGCTCGAGCAGGCTCGGGTCCTTGAGCATGACCACGTCGACGAGCACCGCCATGATCCACTCGGGGTTGACCGGGCAACCCGGGACGTTGATCACCGTGGTGTTGATGCCGACCTTCTCGAGGTACTGCTGGACGCCGAGGGCGTTCGACGGGTTCGGATGGGCGGCGAGCCAGCCGCCGTTGACGGCGCAGGAGCCGATGGCGACGACCGCGTTGGCATGCTCGGCGGCATGCACGAGCGCCTCGGTGCCGACCTCGCCGGCGACGCGCAGCGCGTTGCCGTTCCAACCCTCCTGGACAGCTCCCTCGTACACGAGAATGTAGTTGCCCGCCTCGATGGTCTGAGCCTTGGCCTCCTCCATCGAATGGCCCGCGGCAGCCGACAGCGTCTCCGAGTAGTTCAGGGAGATCAGATCGAGCACCACCGTGCCCGCATCAGGCGTCTCGACCTGCGCGAAGGACTCGGTGCAGCCCGTGCAGGACGCACCCTCGATCCAGATGACAGGATAGAGATTGCCAGACGTGGCACCAATCACAGACTCTTCGATAGCCTGAGCAACGCGCGGAACGGCGAGCTGGGAGAGTCCAGCGGCAGCCGCAACGGCACCGCAGAGCTTCATGAAGCTGCGACGCGTGACACCGCGAGAAGTCAGAATGCTATCAAACTCTGAAATCGTGGCCTGGTTTTCCATGTGTACACCTCCTCTAGGTGTCCTCGTCTTTAACACATGGACAACATTTTCCATTAAAGTGAAGAGCTTGTGAACGCCAAGCGACGAAAAAGTGATGGAAGAGCCGTCAATGGCATGAAAATGTTACGCGCGCTTTTTCGCGTAACAAATACCCCCGTTTCCGAGGGGGCATACATGCCGAAACGGGTATCATAGAGGTCTGCGCGCATGCGCGCCAAACGCGTTTTTCCATACGGGCGGGTTCGTCTTTGCGCTTGCCAGTCGAGGGCTTCAGACACATTCCGTGCTGCACGGAGACGTACCATCCCCCATATCCGGCGCTTCGCCGCCAAGGGGATCGCCCGATGGAAAACGGCGGGAGAAGCCGCCGCAGCGCACGATGCCGCAGATCGAGCAGACCACGCGCCGCCGCAGCGCACGATGCGGCACATCGGAGAAGAAAGCTTCCGCCCATGGCACACATCGACCGCACCATCGCCTTCCTCGGACCCGTCGGCACCTACACGCATGAGGCCGCGCTCGCCTTCGCCGAGCAGCTCGGCATCGAGGAGCCCGAGCTGCTCGAGTGCACCTCGTTCGACGACGTGTTCGACGCGGTGGACCGCGGGCACGCCGCCTACGGCGTCGTGGGCAAGGAGAATTCCCTCGAGGGGCCCGTTACGGCCACGCTCGACAACTTCGCCTTCCGCAGCAGCGCGAGCATCCTCGGCGAGAAGGTGATCGACATCCACCACTGCCTCGTGGTGCATCGTGATGCCGACCTCGACAGCATCACGCGCGTCGCCTCGCATCCGCAGGGTCTCGCGCAGTGCCGCCGCTTCCTCAACGAGCGCTTCCCCGGGCGCACGACGTTCACCACGTCGTCCACCGCCGAAAGCGCCCGCCTCGCCGCGAACGACCCGAATGTTGCGGGCATCGCCAACGCGTTTGCTGCGGAACTGCACGGCGCGCGCATCGCGTATTCCGACATCGAGGACCACTTCGGCAACAAGACCTCGTTCGCGCTCATCGGCCGCCCCGGCTCTGCTGAGGCGCTCACCGGCACGCGCAACAAGATCATGCTCGCGCTGTTCCTGCAGACCAACCGCGCAGGCGCCCTGCACATGATCCTCTCCGAGTTCACGTACGCCGGCATCGACCTGTCGATGATCCAGTCGCGTCCCACCAAACAGCAGATGGGCGACTACATGTTCTTCATCGAGTTCGAGGGCTCGCTCAACGACCCAGTCGTGCAGACGGCGCTCAACTGCCTGCGACTCAAGCTGCGCGAGGTGAAGGTGCTCGGAAGCTACCCCGTCCTCTAGCTCTCCCGGGGGTCGGGGGGGCGGAGCTCAGTCGCTCGGATAGTCCTCGCTCGGCGGAAGAGCCCACTGGGCTCTTCCGTTCGCTGCGGAACTCGCTTGGTGAGCACCGCGCCCCCCGACCCTGTGCGACGCTTGGGGACGGGGAGCTTCCTCTCTGGGAGACGGATGGGGTTGCGGGACGTCACGTGCTCAAGCAATGGCTTGTTTTGTGAAACCTGCGCGCGAGATGCCCCGCTGCGCCCCTCGCGACACCTCTGAGCACCGCTCCCCGACCCTGTGCGACGTTTGGGGGCGGGGAGCTTCCTCTCTGGGGACGGGTGAATTGCGGCTTTGTTCTGCTGGAAGCGTCTTGTGATTTTGGGCTTTTATACACTTATTAATAGGTAAGGACCCGTTGTTTGTGGCGGGTCCTTTTTTGGATTCTTTATAGGGCGAGGATGCCGAGGTGTTCGAGGAGGATTTTGGCTCCTATGAGGATGAGGACGATGCCACCGACGATGGTGGCTGGCTTTTCGAAGCGAGCGCCGAACTGGTTGCCCACGGCAACGCCGATGAACGAGAGCACGAACGTCGTGACGCCGATGAGCACGCAGGCTTCGACGATGTTCACACCGAGGAAGGCGAAGGTGATGCCGACGGCAAGCGCATCGATGCTCGTGGCAACGGCGAGCATCACGAGCTCCTTCACGTCGAGCCGCTCCCCTTCCGCAGACGCGTCAGCGGCCTCATCGTCATCGCCGCGCAGCGCCTCGTAGAGCATCTTGCCGCCGATGACGGCGAGCAGCGCAAACGCAATCCAGTGGTCGACCGGCGTGATGAGGTCGGCGAACTGCGTGCCGAGTGCCCAGCCGACAAGCGGCATAAGCGCCTGAAAGCCGCCGAAGAACAGCGCGATGACCACCGCATAGCGCCAGTTGATGCGGCTCATGCCAAGACCCTTGCAGATCGCCACGGCAAACGCGTCCATGGACAGGCCCACGCCGATCATGAACAGCTCGACAATACCCACGACTCCCCCTCATTATCATCTCAAACGCGCAGATGCGCATTTACGGAATGAGCAACTCTCCCTCGATGCGGAAGAACCCCTCTGTAGCCAGATCGGCCACGATCGAATCGAACAGTGCCTCGTCCACCGTCGGACGCCCGCAGCGGCGCTCCTCCTCGTTGAGTGCCGCACATACCGTCGCACGCTTCACGCCCGTAGGCTCGGCGAGCACGCGCCGTACGATCCACGAGCGCTTCTGACGCCGCGACCCCTCGAACGCCGACTGCCGCGCGTAGTGCGCGCTGCGCCGCGTCGGGTTGACGCCCGATGCCTTGAGGTGCGCACCGTAATCGAGCAGCGCGTAGTACCAGTCTCGCGGACTCGCAAGCGGGTCGGGAACCTCACGCGCGCCGTCGCGCGCAGGCGCGGGCGGGCACACGAGTGCCACGAGGGGCGCAAGCACCCTGTCAGACACCTTCTCCTCATCGGGGAATACGTCGTGCAGGAACACGGCGCGCACGTTCGTTTCCAGGTACACGCCCGGTTCCTCGAACGCGAAGGCACGCACGCCCGCCGCCGTCGCAGGCCCTATGCCCGGCAGCGCGATGAGCTCATCGTAGGCGCGCGGCAGCTGTCCGCGGTGCTCGGCCGCACACACATCGGCCGTGCGCTTGAGCGCGAGCGCGCGGCGGTTGTAGCCGAGACCCTGCCACAACTCGAGCACATCCGACGTACTCGCCGCCGCAAGCGCATCGATGGTGGGAAACGCTGCGAGAAAGCGCGTCCAGAAGCGCTCGACGCGCGCCACCTGGGTCTGCTGGAGCATCACCTCCGACACGAGCACCGCGTACGGGTCGTCGATGTGACGCCAGGGCAAGTCGCGGTAGAGCGCGCGTCCCTGCTCGGCAACGCGAGCAACGAACGCCGCACGATCGAGCGCGCCTGCAGGCCACGCAGCGGAATCGGCCTGCGCAGACGCGGCGGCGCTATGCGTCACAGGACACGGCCTTCCCCGCCTCCGTGCAGAACAGCGACGCGAGCGTGATCGAGCCGAGGTAGTCCTCGAGCATGCGATCGGCGCCGCACCACACCCGATGGAACGCGCATCCGTCGCTCTTCGCGCAATACGAAGGATCCGACGAACACGGCGAGATGCCCGACGTCCCCTCAACGGCGTGGAGGATGTCGAGCATGGTGATGTCGTTCACGTCGCGTGCGAGCGACACGCCGCCGCGCGCGCCGCGCACCGTGTTGAGAAAGCCCGCCTTCACGAGATCATGTTGGATGCTGCGCGCAAACGAATAGGGAATCCCCTCGTTCTCCGCGATTTCGGAAACCGAGATGCGCTTCCCCTCGTTGAGCGAAAGCGCCCTCAGCATGCGGCAGGCGTAGTCGCAGCGTCGCGTGATGTCCATACCGACCAGCCCCTATTCGCCCTTGAGCAGATCGTCGATGTGCTCAAGTTCGTGGCGGAAGTCGCGAATCACCGCGTCTTCGAGCTCGTGGTACTCGCGCGAATCGAGCGGCTGGTAGGCGGCCAGCTTATCGAAGAGGTTGTCGCGCGTCACCGGACGGTAGTGACGTGCCACGAGACCTTCCTTGTACGCCTCCTCCACAGCTTCGCGCGCCGCCATGTACATGTCGTAGCGCGGCATGTTGGCCGACAGGCGCACGAGATCGGCGCGGTTGACTCCGCGCAGCGAGGGATGCTCGCGCGCGATGTCCATCCAGATCTCGGCGCGCTCCTCAGGCGTGGGA
>ERZ1034952.3676-NODE-3676-length-10160-cov-7.555567_pt1 | contig 10160 bp, 7 predicted proteins | sample MGYA00520625_ERZ1034952 | MGnify/ENA primary metagenome ERZ1034952 (study PRJEB33766, sample SAMN09781773) | gut metagenome | biome: gut microbiome | host: Homo sapiens | place: Madagascar | study: EMG produced TPA metagenomics assembly of the PRJNA485056 data... | reverse complement strand
CCACGACAACACCATGGTGCAGGGCATCGTGCTGCTGTACGCCTGCGTGGGCATCGTGGGCCTGATCCTGGGCGATGTGCTCATGGTGCTCATTGATCCCCGCATCAACTTTGGCAAGAAAGAAGGTGGCCGCTGATGCTTTCGTTCCTGAAACGGGAAAGATCCAAAAAGCTGGAAAACCAGCTCAACACCCTGCAGAAGGAAGGCCCTGCTGCCTGGGCAGACCTGCCGGAGGACGAACTGTTCACCCCCGCCGGGTTCCACGCCGAGCAGGCCGAGGCCACGGCCAGCTCCAACTACAGCTACTGGGGCAGCACCTTCCGTGCTTTCTTCAAGAACAAGGTAGCCGTGGCCCTGCTCATCGCGCTGGTGGCTGTGGTAGCCTTTGCCTTTCTCCAGCCTTATCTGCCGGGGCAGGCGGACCCCAACCTCTGCGCCGTGGACCCCGTCACCGGCATCCAATACCGCAACATCGCTCCCGGGCAGGACGGCTTTATCTGGGGTTCCAACTCCATCGGGCAGGACCTGTGGGCCCGCATCTGGGCCGGTGCCCGCACCAGCCTGACCATTGCCTTTTTCGTGGCTCTCATCGAAGCCGTGGTGGGCATCACTGCCGGTGTGCTGTGGGGCTATGTGCGCGGGCTGGATTTTCTGTTCACGGAGCTGTACAACATCTTTGACAACATTCCCACCGCCATTGTGCTGATCCTCATCTCCTATGTGGCCTCCCCCAGCATCTGGACCATGATCCTGGGCATGTCCATCAAGGGCTGGATCGAGATGGCGCGGTTCATCCGCAACCAGATCCTCATCATCCGTGACCGTGACTACAACGTTGCCTCCCGCTGCATCGGCACCCCCACGGTGCGCATCGTGCTGCGCAACCTGCTGCCGTATCTGGTGTCGGTGATCATGCTGCGCATGGCCCTCACCATTCCGGAAGCCATCGGCAACGAGGTGTTCATCACCTACATCGGCCTGGGCCTCTCGGTGGAGACGCCCTCGCTTGGCAATCTGGTCAACGACGGCCGCAAGGTGATGATGCAGGCCGGTCTGCGCTACCAGCTGCTCTACCCCACCCTGATTCTGAGCTTTGTCACCATTGCGTTCTATCTGATCGGCAACGCCTTCTCGGACGCCGCCGACCCGAAGAACCACCTGCAGTAAGGAGGAATGCATGATGAACGAAAATGACTGCATCCTCTCGGTGCGGGGGCTGGATATCCGGTTCAACCTGCGCGGCCGGGTGCTGCACGCCATCCGTGGCATCGACCTGGACCTGTACCGGGGTGAAGTGCTGGCCGTCGTGGGCGAGTCCGGCTCCGGCAAGAGCGTGTTCACCAAGAGTTTCATGGGCCTGTTGGACACCAATGGCTCCATCACCGGCGGCACCATCGACTACTGCCCTACCCCCGGCGCAGAGCTGGTGCGCCTGTCCGGCCTGAAAACCGAAAAGGACTGGCTGCGCATCCGGGGCCGCGAAATTGCCATGATCATGCAGGACCCCATGACCAGCCTGAACCCGCTGAAAACCATCGGCGACCAGATTTTGGAGGCCGTGACCCTGCATCAGGGCCTGAAGGGCACCGAGGCCAGGGCCAGAACACTGGAATACCTGCGGGACGTAGGCATCTCTGACCCGGAAGTGCGGTTCAAGCAGTACCCCCACGAGTTCTCCGGCGGCATGCGTCAGCGCGTGGTGATCGCCATTGCGGTGGCCTGCAGCCCGAAGATCCTGATCTGTGACGAGCCCACCACCGCGCTGGATGTGACCATTCAGGCTCAGATTTTGCAGCTGCTCAAGGAGCTGCGGGCCAAGTACCACCTGACCATCGTCATGATCACCCACGACCTGGGCGTCGTGGCCAACATTGCCGACCGGGTAGCCGTGATGTACGCCGGCGACATCGTAGAGATCGGCACCGCCTACGAGATCTACTATGACCCCCGCCACCCCTATACCTGGGCACTGCTGTCCAGCATGCCCCAGATGGGCATAAAAGGCGAGGACCTTTTCAACATCGTGGGCACCCCGCCCAACCTCTTTGCCGAGATCCGCGGCGACGCCTTTGCGCCCCGCAACCCGCAGGCACTGAAGATCGACTATGTCAAGCGCCCGCCGTACTTTGAAGTTTCGCCCACCCACAAGGCCAAGACCTGGCTGCTGGACCCCCGGGCACCCCACATCGAGCCGCCTGCTGCGGTGAAAAAACTGCAAAAGGAGGGCTTGTAAGATGGCCGAGGAAAAAGAAGTCCTTCTGGAAGTGAAGGACCTGAATGTGACCTACGGCTCCGGCCGCAAGGCCTTTGCCGCCGTACAGAACGCCAATTTCCAGATCTACAAGGGCGAGACCTTTGGTCTGGTGGGCGAGTCCGGCTCCGGCAAGACCACCATCGGCCGGGCCATCCTGCGCATTCTGCCCACCTCTGGCGGTGAGATCCTGTACAAGGGCCAGAAGATCAACGGCAAAATCCCGCGTGCGCTGGACAAGCAGATCACCCGTGAGATCCAGATGATCTTTCAGGACCCGCAGTCCTCGCTGAACGAGCGCGCCAAGGTGAGCTACATCGTGGGCGAGGGCCTGCAGAACGTGCGGCCCAACCTCTCCGCCGCCCAGCGGGAAGAAAAAGTGCGGCAGGCTTTGCTGGACGTGGGCCTGCTGCCGGAGTTTGCTTCCCGCTTCCCCCACGAATTTTCCGGCGGCCAGCGGCAGCGCATCGGCATTGCCCGTGCGCTGATCGTGGAGCCGGAATTCATCGTGGCCGATGAGCCCATCAGCGCTCTGGACATGTCCATCCGCGCCCAGGTGCTCAACCTGCTGCGCCGCCTGCAGAAGGAGCGCGGCATCACCTACCTGTTCATCGCCCATGATCTCTCGGTGATGCGCTACATTTCGGACCGCATCGCAGTCATCCACAAGGGCAGCATCGTGGAACTGGCCGACGCGGAGGAGCTGGTGGCCCACGCCATCCATCCCTACACCCGCAGCCTGCTGTCCGCCATCCCCATGCCGGACCCCCGCTGGGAGCGCAATAAAAAGCTGTTGGTATACGACCCCGCCATGCACGATTATTCCACCGAAGCGCCCCAGTGGCGGGAGCTGCGGCCCCAGCATTGGGTGCTGTGCAGCACTGCCGAGGCAGAGGCCTGGCTGGGCAACAGGTAAGTTTCTTTGCCGCAAAAAACAACTTTCTTCCAGATTTCAAGAGACAAAACAATCGGTGTTTCGTCTCTTTTTCACTTCTCACAGTTTGTTCATTGACTTTCCAACTGTTGTCCACTACAATACAGGCAGGGCTGTGTGCCCTGGCCTGTTTGACCCTTGGCCCGGAGCTTTGGTCTGCCGGGCCTGGAGAAAGTATAAAAAAGAAGAAGAACGAATCATAAGAGAAAGGGTTTGATCCTATGTCAACTACAGCACATGAGGCAGTTTACGCATCCGTCGCAAAGCCCTGGCTGAAGTACTACGACGCCAGTTACATCGGCCAGCCCCTGCCGGACTGCACCACCTTTGAGTACCTGTACCAGCAGAACAAACAGCACCTGAACGAGCCTGCTCTGGAGTACTTTGGCCGCAAGATCACCTATGCCGACCTTTTTGTCAATATCAAAAAGACCGCTGCCGCTTTCCGTGCCATTGGCCTGAAGAAGGGCGACATTGCCACGGTGGTCAGCGTCATGACCCCGGAGATCATCTACGCTTTCTACGCTGTGGACCTGATCGGTGCCACCTTGAACCTGGTGGACCCCCGGTACAGCGTGGAGGGCATCCACGACTACATCACTGAGGTGGACTCTCACCTGCTGATCTGCCTGAACGTGACCTACGACCGCTGTGTCCAGGCTGCCAAGCGCACCCATGTGGAGCGCATCCTGGTGGTGTCCCCCGCCGACTCCTTGTCCCTGCCCATGGCCATAGGTTATAAGCTGAAGAACCCGGACAAGAACCACTACTCCTCCAACGTTATCCGCTGGAAGGACTTTATTGCCGGGGGCCAGGGCCAGAGCACCGCTGCCGACCCGGTGGACCCCATGGACCATGCCTGCGTGGTGGTCCACACCGGCGGCACCACCGGTTCCCCCAAGGGCGTAATGCTCACGGACCGGAACTTCAACGCCATTGCCAAGCAGTTCAAGACCTACGAGTTTTTGTGCCACCGGGGCCAGACCCTGATGAACATCATGCCTCCCTTTATTGCCTACGGCTTTGCTTGCGGCGTCCATCTGCCCCTGACCCTGGGCATCAAGGTGACCATCGTTCCCAATGCGGACACCGCCAAGCTGGGCAGCCTGGTGCTGAAGTATAAGCCCCAGCTTATGTTTGGTGTGCCCATCCATTACCAGCAGATGGCCACCGACATCCGGCTCAAGAAAAAGGATCTGTCCTTCATCCGGATGTACGCCGCCGGCGGTGACGCCATTTCGGTGGGTGCTGAGAAGAATGTCAACGAGTTCCTGGCTGCCCACAACGTGGAGTTCCCCATGGCCAAGGGCTATGGCATGACCGAGGTCTCCTCTGCTGCCACTGCCGCCGCCGGCCCCATCACCAAGCCCGGCAGTGCCGGCATCCCCCTGGTGGACACCATCGTCTCTGTGTTTGAGCCGGGCACCACCAAGGAGCTGCCCATTGGGGAGCAGGGCGAGATCTGCATCTGCAGCGAGTCCATCATGAAGGGCTACTATCACAAGCCGGAGGAGACCGCCGCCGTCAAGCAGGTCCACCCGGACGGCCGCACCTGGGTGCACACCGGAGACGTGGGCTACATCGACGAGGATGGCTTTGTGTTCGTGGGCTCTCGGATCAAGCGGCTGATCATCCGCCCCGACGGCTTCAAGGTGTTCCCCTCCATGATCGAGAACGCCATCAGCCATCACCCTGCCGTGCGGCAGTGCTCTGTGGTAGGCTGCGTAGCCAAGGACCACGCCCAGGGCCGCCTACCCTTTGTGTATGTCGTGCTGGACCCCGCTGCTGACCACAAAAAGCGTCAGATCGTGCGGGAGCTGCGGCAGCTCTGTGTGGAGGAACTGCCGGAGTATGTGCAGCCGGTGGCCTACAAGTTTATCAGTGAGATGCCCCTGACCCCTGTGGGTAAGATCGATTACCGCAAGCTGGAAGAAGAGATCAGCCCCCGGGATTATTAAGCTCTGCCTGTTACGGTCGTGCCCTGTGCACGGCCGTTTTTGGTTTATTCAACGCATTTAAGCAAAACGGGCCTTGACATTGCCCGGTTCTCTTTTTATGATAGAAGAAAACCCCATTGGTCAAAAAGGAGGAGCATTATGAAAAAACGCCTTGTCAGCCTGCTGCTGACCCTGGCTCTGCTGGTGCTGTCGGTGGTCTCTGCCGGGGCTGCCCAGCCAGACCCCACCCTGGTGCAGACCCAGACGGAAACTGCGGAAGCAGCCCAGCACCAGTATTCCTACATTGCCCTGGGCGACAGCATCGTAGCCGGCATCGGCCTGCCGGATGCGGTCTACCAGCGGAACGGCCGGTACTACGATGTGTCCGGCAACTACCAGGGCTACTCCAAGGATTGCTATGTGGCCCGGGTGGCCGAGGGCCTGGGCCTGAGCCGGGACCAGACCGCCAACTACGGAATGCCTGCCCTAATGAGCGGCGACCTGCTGGAGCTGGTGCGGACAGGCTCCTGCCAGAGTGCCAGCATCAATTTCTCTCTGCCTGACCTGCGCCAGGAGCTGAAGCACGCTCAGGTGATCACGGTGGAGATCGGTGCCAACGACGTACTGGTACCTATCATGTACGGCATTGCCTCTGCCATGGGCGGCCCCCAGGTCTTTGAGGCCCTGCTGCCTATGCTGGAGGGCGACTTCCGCCAGATGGACGCCTCCTCCTTTGCCGCCCTCCGGGAGAACCTGGACTCTTTGAACATCACGGCTCAGCAGCGCAAGGCCCTGCTGAAGCTGCTGGACAGCGGCATTGCAGAGATCTGCACCCAGAGCCAGGCCACCACCCTGGCCAACCTTGAGGCCCTGCTCCAGGAGCTGAAGGCCCTGAACCCCGACGCCCAGATCGTTCTGGTGGGCTACTACAATCCCGTTCCCCTGCTGCCGGCTCCTGCCAACCCCTTTGTCAAGCACTTCCGCACCCTGAACCGCTCGGTGCAGAAGCTGGCCCAGCAGTACGACGTGGCTTTTGCCTCTGCCGCCTACACCCTGGTGGCCAACGACGCCCACCCCACCGCCTGCGGCCACAAATATCTGGCACGTCAGATCCTGAAGGCTCTGGAAAAGTAATTTTTTCTGAGTTTGCCATATAAGGAGGTTCATTATGAAAAAACGCATTCTCAGCCTGCTGCTGGCAGCCGCCATGCTGGTGCTGCTGGCTGTGCCCGCCTTTGCGGAGGACGGGCACGCTTATACCTATGTGGCCCTGGGCGACAGCATCACCACCGGCGTAGGCCTGAAGGACACCCACTTTTCCAGCACCGCCAAGAGCTATGACGTGCAGGAAAACTACCACGATTACTCCAAGGACTGCTATGTGGCCCGGGTGGCCGACGCCCTGGGCCTGGACCGGGACCACGCCGTGAACTACGGGATGCCTGCTGCCATGAGCAGCAACATCCTGGACCTGGTCAGGACCGGATCCACCGCCTCCGGTTCCGCCTACTACGACCTGCCCACCCTGCGGCAGGAACTGGCAGACGCCGACCTGATCACCCTGCTCATCGGCTCCAACGACACTGTGATCCAGCTCATGGGGGCCATGGGCAGAGCCACCAACGGCAAGGCCACCAAACTGCTGATTCCCCTGCTGACGGGCACCATGCGGGAGCTGAATCTCCAGACCCTCCAGACCCTGAGAAAGGGCCTGGAAAACCTGGACCTGACCCCGGAAGAACTGAAGGCCGCCCTGAAGCTGCTGGATTCCGGCATGGAGGAGATCTGTGACCAGACCCGGGACCAGACTGTGGCCAACGTGGAACAGATCCTCCAGGAGCTGAGAGCCCTGAACCCTGACGCCCAGATCATTCTGGTGGGTTACTACAACCCCCTGCCCTTCCTGCCCACCTACGGCAGACACTTCCGCCTGCTGAACCGCTCTGTCAAGGCCCTGGCCCAGCAGTACGGCGCAGACTATGTGTCCATCCCCTATACCTCCATTGCCAACGACGGTCACCCCACGGTGTGCGGTCACAAGTACATCGCTCGCCAGATCCTGAAGGCCGTCCGCAAGTAAACGTTTCGTTTTTTCAAGGCCCTGCCTGTCCGGCAGGGTCTTTTTGCTTTCCTGCGTTTATTTCCGGCATTCAGCTTCAAAAGCTTCTATTTTGACAACTTTTTCCTGCGATTTTCCACGTTTTGTCAATTGACATTTCCCCTTCATTTCCTTATCATGGAAGCAGTTCCGCAGCCTTGAGATGTTGCGGGGAAAGAGGGAATGATGACCATGAAAACAAAACGCATTGCAAGCCTGCTGCTGTCGGCCGCGCTGCTGCTGTCGCTGGCCGTTCCTGCCTTTGCAGAGAACCCCACCACCGAAGAGACTGCTGAGCCGGAAACCGCCGTGCAGGAAGTGGAGCCGGAAGCTCTTACCGAAGACGATGCTGTGGCGCCTGTTGCAGAGCCCACCGCCAAAAAAGAGTACACCTATGTCGCCATCGGTGACAGCGTGACTGCCGGCGTGGGCCTGAGCGGCCTGCAGTACAAGCTGGTCCAGAACGGCTTCGATATGTCCGGCAATTACAAAGGCTACGATGGCCAGTGCTTTGTGGGCTATGTAGCCGACCAGCTGGGCCTGGATCGTGACCACGCCATCAATCTGGGCCTGCCCGCCGTGATGACCCGCGACCTGGCAGACCTGATCGAGACAGGTGCCATGCCCGCCATGAACCAGTATTCCGGCGTGCAGTACACCTCGGTGCCGGAGCTGAAGGAGTACATCCAGAAAGCGGACCTCATCACCTTGCAGATCGGTGCCAACGACGCCCTGATTCGTACCATCGTGGCCCTGGGCGAGGCTACCAACTGGAAAAGTGAAAAGCTGGCCAACAGCATGGTCACCGGAATGTTCCGCAACCTGACCCCGGACAACATCGACTACTTTATGGACTGCCTGAAGCAGCTGACCCTGACCCCCTCGGAGTTCCGTGCCGTGATGCATCTGCTGACCACCGGCATGGGCCAGATCTGCACCTCCACCTACGCCGACACTGTGACCCAGCTGGAGCGTGTGATGAAGGACCTGCGTGAGCTGAACCCGGAGGCCCAGATCATGATACTGAGCTACAATAACCCGGTGCCCCTGATGCCCTCCTGGAGCCGCCACTTCCGTCGGCTGAACACCGCCGCAGCCAAGCTGGCCGCCCAGTATGATGTGACCTATGTGCCCATCCCCTATACCCGCACTGCCAACGATGGCCACCCCACCATTGAGGGCCACCGCTACATTGGCCGCCAGATCCTCAAAGCCGTCAAGCACTGATCCATAAACATGCAGCATAAAAGGGCCTGTCTCTTGTGAGACAGGCCCTTTTTTGGGGGTTGCAGTTTGTTTTCTCAGCTCAGGCGGCCGCTTTCTACCGAGTAGGTCACATCGGCGGCAGCCATGGTGGACTTGCGGTGGGAGACCAGCAGCACCGTCTTGTCCCGGCACTCGGCCCGCACCGCCTTGAGGATCACGCCCTCGTTCAGGCTGTCGAGGTTGGAGGTAGGCTCGTCCAGCAGCAGGAAGGGTGCATCGTGCAGGAATGCCCGCGCCACACCGATGCGCTGCCGCTCGCCGCCGGACAAGGCCCCGCCCAGCTCACCCACAGGGGTGTCATACCCCTTGGGCAGGCTGCGGATAAAGCCGTCCAGCGCAGCCTTTTTGCAGGCCGCTTCCACTTCTTCGCGGGTGGCATCCCGCTTGGCGATGCGGATATTGTTCTCGATGGTGTCGTTGAACAGCTCCGTCTCCTGGGTCACAAGGCTCTCCTGTGCCCGCAAAGTGGCCGTGTTCACCCGGCGGATGTCCTCCTCGCCAAAGCGGATGGTGCCGGTGTTCACGTCCCAGAAGCGCATGAGCAGCCGCAGGAAGGTGGACTTGCCGCTGCCGGAACGGCCGGTGATGCCCACGATCTTCTTTTCCGGGATAGTCAGGCTCAGGTCGTGCAGCACCTCTTCGTCCGCATAGGAGAAGCTCACATGCTCCGCCTGCGCCCCCGCAAAGGCCGTGTGGGTACCGTCGGTCACGTCGGCGGTCACCGGCTCTTCGTCCAGCAGATTCAGCACACGGTCGGCGCTGGCAAACACCTGGGTCAGGCTGGCACCGAGGTTGGCCAGTGCCACCACCGGGCCAAAAGAGCTCAGAGCCGACAGGGTGCAGATGAGCACCCCTTCCACGCCCATCTGCCCGTTCCGGTACAGCTGCAGGCTCACTCCCAGCACCGCGATTACCGTGAACAGGATCAGGGTGTTGGTGATGGCCACGGTCAGGCCCTCGCGGTATTTCAGGGCCTTCTGCTTCTCGCCCAGTGTCTCGCTGTGGGCCGTGATGCCGGCCGCACGGGCAGCGGTGTCCTGATATTGCAACGTATCGCGCAGGCCGCGCAGGCTCTCCAGCACATAGCTGTTGGTGTCGGCCAGGGCCTGCCGGTACTCCCGGGCCACCTTGTCGCCGCGCTTTGCGCTCCACACCGGCAGGGCCGCGCCCACCAGCAGGTACCCGGCCAGCAGCACCAGTGCGGGCAGGATGTGGTAACTGGCCACAAAACCGGTCATGCCGATGACACAGATGCAGGCGATGCAGATGGGCGAGATGGTGTGGGCGTAGAACACTTCCAGCGCCTCGATGTCGGCGGTGATCAGGGAGATCAGGTCGCCGCGGTCACGGCCCTCCAGCTTGGCCGGGGTCAAGCGGCGCAGCGCGCCGAACACCTGATCCCGGATGAGGGCCAGCAGCTTGAAAGCGATATAGTGGTTGGAAGCCTGCTCTGCATAGCGCAGGATGCCGCGCAGCAGGGCAAATACCAGAATGCAGGCAAAGGCAACGCCCACCGAACGCAGCGGGCTGGCCAGCCCCAGCGCCCGCAGGATGCCAAAGCCGCCGAAAATGGTGATGAAGGTGGCGCAGAAATGCCCCGCCACGCCCATGACGATGGCCGCCAGCATGATGGGCAGCATGGGCTTGACCAGCACGATGAGGCGGCCCACAAGG
>ERZ1034952.3674-NODE-3674-length-10163-cov-10.464088_pt1 | contig 10163 bp, 8 predicted proteins | sample MGYA00520625_ERZ1034952 | MGnify/ENA primary metagenome ERZ1034952 (study PRJEB33766, sample SAMN09781773) | gut metagenome | biome: gut microbiome | host: Homo sapiens | place: Madagascar | study: EMG produced TPA metagenomics assembly of the PRJNA485056 data... | reverse complement strand
GCCCTGATCGCCGACGAAGCCGCCATCGGCATGGTGAACAGTAAGACCACCGCCGTCCGTGTGATCCCCGCCATCGGCCGCAAGGCCGGCGAGGTGCTGGACTTCGGCGGCCTGCTGGGCTACGGCCCCATCATGCCGGTCAACAGCCACGACCCCTCGGTGTTCATCAACCGCGGCGGCCGCCTGCCGGCTCCCATGCAGTCGCTGAAGAACTGAGCCCTCTCAGTCATCTCGCATACGCTCGAAGCAGCTGTATAAATCACCTTTTACAGACCCATCCTCTGGATATCATTTCCAGAAGAAGGGTCTGTTTTTTTATGGGTAAGATGCTTTCCCGGCGGCAGATGCAGCACCTGTGCATCTGCCTTGCGCTCGGACTTTTGCTGTGCAGCCTGTGGCAGGCGGCGGCCTGGAGCCGCACCCAACTGCACACCGGCGATGCGGTATGTGCCGATACCCTGCGGCTGCACATCCGCGCTGCCAGCGATTCCGTGGCCGACCAGAGCGCCAAGCTCCGGGTGCGGGACGCCGTGCTGGCCTGTCTGGACGCTGCCTGTCCCGCCGGGAACCAGACCGACGCCCGCAGCTGGGCGGCACAGAACCTGTTCACTTTGCAGCTGGCGGCCCGGCACGCACTGGCCAGCTGCGGCGTGGATGCCCCGGTGCAGGTGCAGCTGGTCAATATGTATTTCCCGGCCCGGCAGTACACCGGCGGCTGTCTGCCCGCCGGGCGGTACGATGCGGTGCGCATCTCCATCGGCTCCGGCAGCGGGCAGAACTGGTGGTGCGTGCTGTACCCCGGACTGTGCCGTGCCGCCTGCGGCGGCTATGCCCTGCCGGAAGAAAACGATCTGGTGTGCGGGGACTACATCCTGCGCCTGCGCTTCGTGGACTGGTGGAACCGGCACACTGCTTCCCGCACCACCCGGGTGCTGGCCGGGTGACGCTGCCCTCCCCTGCCGCATAGCATGGAGGGAAAGGAGCGTGTGATCATTATGGCGATCCCTGCTTATTATTCCCTGCTCCATCGGGGCTCCTCCGGCCCGGATGTGGCCCTGGTGCAGACCTGGCTCAACGGTGTCCGTGATGCCTGCACCTGGCATGACCCCCTGAAGGCGGACGGAAGGTTCGGTCTTTCCACCGAGAACGCCGTAAAGGAGTTCCAGCTGAAAAACAAAATGAACGTGGACGGCAAGGTGGGTGCCAACACCTGGAACGTGCTCTACACCCGCTACACCGCAAAGCACGGCCTGAACGTGCCCTACCCCGGCATCGTGCTGCGCAGCGGCGCATCCGGCGGGACGGTGCGGCTGGTGCAGCAGAAGCTCAACTCTCTGGGTGAGCGTCTGAACGCAGACGGCCGGTACGGAGCCGCCACCGCAGCCGCCGTGCAGCGGTTCCAGCGCCGCAACGGCCTTGCCGCCGACGGCAGCGTCGGTCAGGCCACCTGGGAAAAGCTGTTCTGACCGGTAAGAGAACGATTGGAATGCCCTCCGCTTTGCTCTGGGCAAATTCAGAGGAAAAAATAGTTTTTATTCTGGGCTTTCGGAAAATCTGCGGATTTTCCGGAAGCCCTTTTTCACAGGGAGAGGCCGTGACTGAGAGGGTTGCGGCCAGTGCCCGCCCTGCTATATAATAAGAGCAACAGTTTTTTTGAAAGGCGGTGTTCGCTTTTGCGTTTTGCGCATCTTTCCGACCTGCATCTGGGCAAGCGGGTGTGCGAGTTTTCCATGCTGGAGGACCAGAAATACATCCTGGAGCAGATTCTTGCCCTGCTGGATGCCCACCCTGTGGACGGGGTACTGCTGGCAGGCGACCTGTACGACAAGCCCGTTCCCCCGGCCGAGGCCGTGCGCCTGCTTGACTGGTTCCTCACCCAGCTGGCAGCCCGGGGCCTGCCGGTGTTTGCCATCAGCGGCAATCACGATTCCGCCGACCGTGTCGCCTTTGGTTCAGCCCTACTGGAAACCAGCCGGGTATACGTCAGCCCGGTGTTCTCCGGTGCGCCGCAGCCCATCTGCCTTGCGGACGAGCATGGCCCGGTGGATGTGTACTTACTGCCCTTTCTGAAGCCCGCCTCGGTGCGGCATGTCTGGCCGGACGAGCCCATCGAGAGCTACAACGACGCCCTTGCCTGCGTGCTGCGGCACTGCACCCCGGACCCTGGCCACCGCAGCGTGCTGGTAGCCCACCAGTTCGTGGCCGGTGCCGCCGCCTGCGAGAGTGAAGAGCCTTCCGTGGGCGGGCTGGACTGCGTGGACGCGGCCCTGTTCGATGCCTTTGACTATGTGGCGCTGGGCCACCTGCACAGCCCCCAGAAGGTGGGCCGCGACACCCTGCGCTACTGCGGCACCCCGCTGAAGTATTCCTTCTCGGAAGCGCACCAGCATAAAAGCATCACCTTTGTGGACCTGGGCGAAAAAGGCTGCGTGGACATTTCCACCGCGCCCCTGACCCCGCTGCACGACCTGCGGGAGGTCCGGGGCAGCTATCTGGAACTGACCGACCGCCGCACCTACAAGGGCACCGCCACCGACGATTATCTGCACATCACCCTGACCGATGAGCAGGACGTGCCGGACGCACTGGCCAAGCTGCGGCTGATCTACCCCAACCTGATGCGGCTGGACTACGACAACCGCCGCACCCGCGAAGATCAGCAGATCACCGCCCCGGAACGGGTGGAGAACATCACACCCTTGCAGCATCTTGCTGCCTTTTACGAACTGCAGAACAACCAGCCCCTGACCGATGAGCAGGCCGCGTTCTGCCAGCAGCTCATTGAGGACATCTGGAAGGAGGGGGAGGACGCATGAGACCGCTCCGCCTGACCCTGTCGGCTTTTGGCCCCTATGCCGCCGAGACCACCCTGGAACTGGAAAAGCTGGGCAAAGGCGGCCTGTACCTTGTCACCGGCGATACCGGTGCCGGCAAGACCACCCTGTTCGACGCCATCACCTACGCGCTCTACGACCACTCCAGCGGCGGTGTGCGCGAGGGGGCCATGCTGCGCAGCCAATATGCCGACCCTAAAACGCCCACCTTTGTGGAGCTGGAATTTGAGGTGAACGATGCCCGCTACACGGTGCGCCGCAATCCGGAATACCCCCGCCCCAAGGCGCGGGGCGAGGGCTTTACCACCGAAAAAGCAGACGCCACCCTCACCTATGCCGACGGCCGCCCGCCGGTGACCAAGGCACGGGATGTGAACGCCGCCGTGCTGGACATTCTGGGGCTGGACTACAACCAGTTCTGCCAGATCGCCATGATCGCGCAGGGGCAGTTCACCAAGCTGCTGAATGCCTCCACCGAGGAGCGCAGCCGCATTTTCCGCAAGCTGTTCCGCACCCAGCGGTACGCCAAATTGCAGGACCGTCTGCAGGAAGAAGCTTCCCGCCTGAACCAGCAGCGTCTGGCCCAGAACACCCAGCTGGACAGCCTGCTGGCCGGGCTGCAGGTCGCACCCGACGACCCGGGCGCCGACGCGCTGGCCGCCCTCTGTGCCCAGACCGAGCCTGCCACCGCGCTGACCTTATTGGAGGAGCTGCTGCAGCGCCAGCAGGCCGCACAGAAGGCCGCCGCCGCATCCCTTGCCGACACCGAAGCCCGGCTGGATGCCATACAGCAGCAGCTGGGAGCCGCCCGGCAAGCCGCGCAATTGGCCCGGCAGCTGGCCGAACAACAGGCCGCGCTGGACGCCGCCCGGCCCGCACTGGATGCCGCCAAAGCTGAGAGCGCCCGCCACGCCGGGGATGCCGCCCGGTTGGATGCCCTGACCGGACAGGTGACCCAGGCCCGCACCGCCCTGACCGCCTACGACGAGCTGGACGCGCTGTGCCGGGAGCAGAAGCAGGCACAGGATGCCGCGCAGCTGGCCGGGGCACTGGCCGCGAAGCGCCGCACCCAGCTGGAAGCGCTGGACGCCAGCCTTGCTGCGGCCGACACCGCCCTTGCCGTGCTGGTGGATGCCCCCACCCGGCAGCTGGCTTTGCAGAATCAGGCTGCGCAGCTGGAAGCCCGCAGCACCGCGCTGGACGCCCTTGCCCAGCGGCTGGCCGACAGCCAGAAACAGGCCCGGCAGGCCCGCCGGGCACAGGACGCCTACCGCGCCGCCGCTGCCCGGCAGGATGAAGCCCGCGCCCGACGGGATGCACTGGACCGGGCCTTTCTGGACGCGCAGGCCGGTCTGCTGGCACAGGAGCTGACCGAGGGTGCCCCCTGCCCGGTGTGCGGCAGCACCCATCACCCGGCCCGGGCCGTCCTGCCCCGCACCGCACCCACGCAGGTACAGGTGGAGCAGGCCCGGCAGGCCGCCGAGGAAGCCGACCGTGCCGCGCAAACGGCCAGCGCCGCCGCCCAGAGCGCTCTTGCCGCTGCAGACGAAGCCCGCCGCAGCCTGCGCCGGGACGCCGAGGCCCTGCTGCCGGAGCGCTTTGCCGCGCCGGAAGGCAAACCTCCGGTGCAGCTGACCTTCGCCCTGATGAATACCGTCCTGTCCGAGGAAACTGCCGCCCTGCAGGCCGCCCGCACCGACTGCACGGCCAGCCTGCGGCAGGCCGGAGCCGACTGTCAGCGCAAGGCGCAGCTGGAAGCCGACCGGCAGGCCCACACCCGCCAGCGCTCGGCGCTGGAACAGCAGGTGCAGGAGGCTGACCGCACCGCTGCCGCTCAGTCTGCCCGCGTACAGGCACTGGAACAGCAGGTGCTTGCCAAACAGAAAGCCCTGCCCTACCCCCAGCGGGCGCAGGCGCAGGCCGCGCTGGACCTGCTGGAAGCCGACCGCACCGCCCTGCGCGCCGGGATGGAACAGGCCGAAGCCGCCCTGCGCACGGCACAGCAGAACTACGCGGCCGCCAAAGCCGCTGTGGATGCCCTGCGCAGCCAACAGGCAGCGGCCCAGAGTTCCGCCCCGGCTCAGCCGCTGGAAACCTTACGGGAAGCGGCTGCTGAACTGACTGCCGCACGGGATGCCGCCCGCGGGCAGGAAAAGCAGCTGGCCGCCCGCCTGCTGCCCAACCGCCGCATCGCGGAGCAGTACCGCACCGCTGCTGCGCAGCACGCTGCATTGGAGCAGCGCGTCCAGTGGGTGGGAGCGCTGGCCGCCACCGCCGGCGGCACCCTGACCAGCAAACAGAAGATCAAACTGGAAGCCTACATCCAGATGGACTACCTCGACCGCATCCTGCGCCACGCCAACCTCCGCCTGATGCAGATGACCGATGCCCAGTACGAGCTGGAGCGCATCGGGGCCGAGAACCAGCGCAGCCAGTCCGGCCTGGACCTTGGCGTCATCGACCACTACAACGGAACCCGCCGCAGTGTCAAGACCCTGTCCGGTGGTGAGAGCTTCAAGGCCTCGCTGGCGCTGGCACTGGGCCTTTCGGATGAAGTGCAGAGCGCCGCCGGCGGCATCCGGCTGGACACCCTGTTCCTGGACGAGGGCTTCGGCAGCCTGGACGAGGAATCGCTGGAACAGGCCATCCGGGTGCTGGCCGGTCTGACCGAGGGCGACCGGCTGGTGGGCATCATCTCCCATGTGGGGGCTCTGAAGGACCGCATCGACCGGCAGGTGGTGGTGCACAAAAACCGCACCGGCGGCTCCACCGTGGAGCTGGTGGTGTAAAACGCCCCGCCGCCGGGCATCCTAACGGCAGGAGGTGACCGCTTTTATGAATTCCCTCACGCCGTTCATCCATCATGCCCTTCCGGACCGGCCCGGGCCTTCTTCCGCGCCGGAAGCCAACTGCAGCCGGTGCAGCCCGCCGCTGGGCAAACAGCCGGACCCGACCCAGCCGCCCGGAGACCCCTCGGCACCCGGCACCCAGCTGCCCCCGCCGGAAGTGCCCGGCAATCCTCCGCACCCGGAACCGGGCAGCGCTCCGCAGGCCGGTGTGCCCATGACCGACGGCACCCCCGCCGCCTGCCGCCAGAAAAACGCGCAGGAATTTCTGGCCGGGAAGGTGCCCGGTGTGATGGCGCAATATGCCCCGGGGCTGTTCAGCACCCTGCAGCACACTCACTCGGCCCACCCCGCCCCGGATGAGGACGCCGACGCGGTGCAGCAGCTTGTGGAGTGGCGCGAAAACGCCCCTTACGGCTGAGCCGCACAAAAAATTTTCCGTTAATTTTTGCTTTACCTGTTGAAATCTTGCCGCGCTTCCCTTATTATGGTAGCAAACAAAGATAAAGGCAGGTTTTGCATTATGGCAGAGATCAAATATGAAGTCGTCGAGCGCATTGCGGTGCTCTCGCAGCGTCCCCGCGGCTGGGAGCGTCAGCTCAACCTGATCAGCTGGAACGACGGCGAGCCCAAGTACGACATCCGCGACTGGTCCCCGGACGGCACCCGCATGGGCAAGGGCATCTCCCTGAGCCACGACGAGCTGGCCATCCTCAAGGGCATCCTGGAAGATATGGAGCTGTGAGCATGACCGACCGCGAGGAGTTTTTGCAGATCTTCCGGCAGCATGTCACCCGCCCCGGCAGCGAAAAGCTGCTGGACTGGCTGGACCACAAGACCGATTTCTTTTCGGCTCCGGCGTCCACCCGGTTCCACGGTGCCTGCACCGGCGGGCTGTGCATGCACAGCCTGAACGTCTACCACGCCCTGCATGACACCTTTTTTTCCGAGGGCGAGAGTGAGGAGAGCTTTGCCATCTGCGCACTGCTGCACGATCTGTGCAAGGCCAACTACTACAAGGCTGGCACCCGCAACGTGAAGAACGAGTCCACCGGTCAGTGGGAAAAGGTGCCCAGCTACAGCGTGGAGGACCTGTTTCCCTACGGCCACGGTGAAAAAAGCGTGTTCCTCATTGAGCGCTTCATGAAGCTCAAGGTGGAAGAGGCCGTGGCCATCCGCTGGCACATGGGCGGCTTTGACGATGCGGCCCGGGGCGGCTGCTTTGCCATCTCGGAAGCCTACGACAAGTACCCCCTTGCCGTCAAACTGCACATCGCGGATCTGGAAGCCACCTATCTCATGGAGCACCGCACCAGCGCGGTGCGCTGAGGCTCCCCCCAGGCAAAAAAAGACCCGGACGCCGGCAGCACACTTTGCTGTGCCTGCCCCGTGCCCGGGTCCTGTTTTTTATTCCTTGTTGCGGGCCTTGTTCTGGTACATCCGGTCATCTGCCTGCCGGATGGCCTCCCGCAGCGGGTGCACGCCGCACACACCGCCCACGCTGATGGACAGGCGGATCTCCGGGTGGCTCTCCACCCGGGCCTGCCGCACCGCTTCCTGGATGCGGTCCATCACCAGCGGCAGCCCCTCCGGCCGCAGCTGCGGCATCAGCAGCAAAAACTCGTCGCCGCCGTAGCGCACCAGAATGTCGCTCTCCCGCAGGCAGGCCTGCACCGCCGCAGAGATGCTCTCCAGCGCCTTGTCGCCCACCAGATGGCCGTAGCTGTCGTTCACGGCCTTGAAGCGGTCCACGTCAATGACCACCACACCGTTGATCTGCTCACTGTCGGCCAGGAACTTTTCAAAGTACCGGCGGGAGTAGGCCCCGGTGAGCGGATCGATGAAGGCACTGTTGTCAAAGTCCTCGCTGCGGTCCAGCAGCATGCGGCGGCCGCCCATGTCCAGCCAGCGTCCGTTGGACAGCTTGGAAACCATTTCCAGCACGCAGCCGCGGCCGTTGTTCTCCACATAGCGCGACAGCACAAAATAGGCATCCTCGCCATTGAATTCGATCTTGTTCAGGGTCTTTTTGCTGGTGAACACCTTGGCCGAGATGCAGTTCTCGCACCGGCCGGCCTTGTTCCACACCACATGGCAGTGACCGGCCTGCTCTTCCAGCGTGCCGTCCGGGTGCAGGGTGAGCACCTTGGCCCGCTCCGGGTCCACCAGACGCACCAGGTCAAACACGCCCTGCAGCTGCTGCAGGACAGCCGCCATCGAGCCTCCGGAGCTGTGCAGTAGCACATCCGGCTGCGCCTTTGCATCCTCGGTCTGCTCCGGCAGCAGCTGGCCCGCCACGCTCACACAGCGGCGCTGCCCGCCGCGGCTCCACTGGGTGCGCAGCACCAGCCGGTGCGGCTGGTATCCGCCGCCGGTCTGCACCTCCACGGGGAAGCTGGCCTGCGGGATCTCCGGAGTTGCCTTTTCCAGTGCTTCCAACAGGCGGCGGCGGTCCTTCAGGGAAAGGAAGTTCAGCCCTTCGCCATGGTCAAAGTCCAGCACCTGGGTGCGCTCGGCGGCGCTGGCGTAGTGGTTGGTCACCGTCACCCGGCCGCTGAGCAGGTCGTAGTCGAACTGGATACCGCCGCACTGGTCCGCATAGAACTGGGTGCGCTCGCGTTCCAGGTTGAGCAGCCGCTGGCTGCGGTCCTCCCGCGGGAGGGCTTCCCGGTGCAGGATCTCCTCCGACAAGCGGTGGGTGTCCTGGTGGAAGCTGCGGTCCCACTCGTTGCGCTGCAGCTCCTGCCGCAGCAGCTCCGACGACTCATTCAGGCATTCCAGCAGCAGTGGGTTGAAGGCCCCGCACTCGCCGTTCAGGATCATGCGCAGGGCCGTGTCGTGGTCGTAGGCCGGTTTATAGCAGCGGTCGCTGGTCAGGGCGTCGTACACATCTGCCAGTGCCACCACCTGTGCTGCGATGGGGATCGCATCGCCCTTCAGCTTGTCCGGGTAGCCGCCGCCGTCCCAGCGCTCATGGTGCCAGCGGCAGATGGCATAGGCTACCTGCAGCAGGGGCTCGTTTTCCTCGCCGATGGTGTTGCTCAGGTCCCGCAGGATGCGGGCACCCTTCACCGTGTGGGTCTTGATCACCGCGTATTCTTCGGCGGTCAGGCGGCCGGGCTTGTTGAGGATCTCGGTGGGGATCACGATCTTGCCCAGGTCGTGCAGGGCCGATGCCGTGCTGATGAGCGAAATGTCGCTCTCGTCCAGCTGATACCGGTCGGTCTTGCCCGCCAGCTGGTGCAGCAGCAGGTCGGTCAGGGTGCGGATGTGCAGCACATGCAGGCCGCTCTCGCTGTTGCGGAACTCCACCACATGGCTCAGAATGCTGATCATCAGCACGCTGTTGTGCTCTTTTTCGTACACCTGATCGGTGACAAGGCGGGTGAGCCGTTTTTGCTTGGCGTACAGCATAAGGATATTCTTCACCCGGCGTATGATCATGATGCGCTCAAAGGGGCGGCGGATATAGTCTGCCACACCCAGATCGTAGGCGCGCTCAATGCTGGCGGTATCCTCTGTCGCCGAGATGACGATGACCGGGATCTCGTCCAGCCATGCGTGGTACTTCATCACCCGCAGCACGTCAAAGCCGTCCATGCCCGGCATCATCAGATCCAGCAGCAGCAGGGAGATATCCGTGCGCTGCCGCATCAGCTCCACCGCCGCTGCGCCGTCCTCGGCTTCCAGATAGTCATAGCCATCGCCCAGTATCTCCTTGAGCAGGGCACGGTTGATCTCGGAATCATCCGCGATCAGAATCTTCGGTTTCTCGTTCATGGCCATGTTTCTCCTTTTGCGGCGCATCCTTCTGTCCCGGCTTTGTTCCGGGCACACCGTCCGCACTGACTGGATGTAATAGGTTTTCCCTAGCATCCGCTTTATTGCATTCATTTATACTTTACTGGATTTTACAGCAAAATGCAAGGCTGCGTGCAACATTTCTGCCATTTTCCGGTATTTTCTGCAAGCGTTCTCATTCCCGGTTGTATAAATACAGTTTAAGCCATATAGCAAAAAGGACTGCTGCGCAAAACACGCAGCAGTCCTTTTTTAGTTCACTCTTGAGGCATCATGGCATCGAACCAGCCCATCAACTCCGCAGCCATCTGCTCCAGCCGGGTCTCCGGCTGCCATGCAGACTGTGCGGGCTCCGGCGGCAATGCCTGCTCCGGGGCACAGAGCAACTCTTCCGTTTCCGGTGCGGGCTGCTCCGGTGCAACCTCGCACTGCGGCACAGCCTCTGGGGCGGTGTCCGGCTGCACAGGTGCTTCCGGGGCGGTCTGCTGCATGGCGGCAAGAGCAGCTTCGGCTCTGCGGCAGGCGGCCTCGGCCTTTTCTGCCCGGTTGTTGGCAATCTCCAGCTGCTCCCGCGCCTGCTCACAGGCGGCTTCCAACTCTGCATTATCATGCTTGAGGGAAAGCAGCGTGCGCTCAAAGGCGAACATCCGGGTCTGATACCGGCGCACCTCGGCGCGTGCCG
>ERZ1034952.3663-NODE-3663-length-10184-cov-21.278409_pt1 | contig 10184 bp, 5 predicted proteins | sample MGYA00520625_ERZ1034952 | MGnify/ENA primary metagenome ERZ1034952 (study PRJEB33766, sample SAMN09781773) | gut metagenome | biome: gut microbiome | host: Homo sapiens | place: Madagascar | study: EMG produced TPA metagenomics assembly of the PRJNA485056 data... | reverse complement strand
TGGGACAGTTCTTTCCTTGCCAAATTGATGCCATAGAGTAATGCGTCGGCCCTGTGGCCAGTGGACGTGTTTCCACAGGCCAGTGGACGCTAACTCATCGGCGATTTCGCACGGATTTGACACCATGAACATTAAGGCGCTTCGCGCTTTTTTAAAACATTAATGTTTCATTAATCGGCCATTAATCTTGTTCATTAATCTTTCCATTAATCTTTCCATTAATCTTGTTCTATAGTTTACCATTGAACAAATCCTATTCTTGCTTGATAGCTGAAAAATGGGTAAACATACACGACATAAGGAAAATACCAACCGGGAATATCCGCTGCCCCGAGCAATTCAAGTTCTATTAACTCCGAAACATAAGTAAAGTGACCAATCCTGCTTCCTACATGGAGCCATATAGTGCATCTTTTTTAGTGCTTTTTTAGAGTGAGTATGTCTAAAAAGAAAGAAAAAATGAAATATTAACATATTTTACCCCCCCGTTTGGTTTTTTTACAAATGGTGCGTACATTTGCAGCGGACACAGAAAATGCTATTCTTACATGCGTATTAAGCACATATCAACGTGAAGTGTAGTTGATCTGTGTGATTCCTTTATGCGCAACGCCCTAGAACGCTTGCGCTCATATTCAACTTAATAGGGAACAAAACTTTTGAAAAACTTCAACATTTTATAAACCTAACAAAAACAGACAAAAGCATGAAGAAATTTACTTTCTTACTTTCGTTGCTCCTCGCATTTGTAGGAGTAACGGCAAGTGCGCAGGGTTTAAAAATCTCTGGCGCACCTGAAGGCGGAAATTGGGCTGCAAACACCCAATGGTATCTCATTAGAATGGCTGCGACAGATAATTGGCATCCTAATGCTGGTTATTTAGGTACGGAGGAAGCTAATTTTAGTGATACTGATCTCCGTACAGACCAAACTGCAACTCCGACTACTGACAAGGGACTTTGGTGCATTGTTGGTAATGCAGCTGATGGCTATAAGTTCTACAATAAAGGCGAAGGTACTTCAAAAGTGTTAGGTATTGCTTCTGGTGGTAAGGCTAAATTGTATGATGCATCTGCTACGGATGCTAAGGCTCTTACTTTCGATATAGCTTCGTCAACTTATGATAGTTTTGCAAAATGTGTGAAATGTCATGGTCAAAGCGATGGTGATTATTGGTGGAATAACGCAAATAAATCAGGTGTAGCCCTTTGCGTATTAGGTACATGGAAGCATGCAGATTCAAATGTTGGTACTAGAGGTAATGCCTTTTACTTTATTCCTGTAAGCGGTGTAGATAATGCATCTACTGAGGCAACCGCTTTTCTTCAAATTGTAAACTACCGGGATATTTTGAATCGCTATCAAGTTATTCCTGGCGTTGCAACAAATTGCGCAACGGAAAAAGCTGCTTGGGAAGCCAATATGAATGAAAGCACTGGCAGCGCATATCTAAACTCGGCTAAAAAATATTTGAATAATACTTATTACAGAATTACAAACTGTAACTCAGGAAGAACAAAACCCGTGCTCGTTGCTGAAGCCACCAAAGCTGCTGGTGTTGAAGCTACTCAAAAGATGAGTAATGCTTCAGCTCTTTGGAAGTTTATCCCCTTTGAAGATAGGGGTGTAAAACTCTACAATGCAAATGTAGGCGCTTACCTTAAAGGATTGGTCGCTCCTCCTCCTGCTGGTGAAGATGCTATTACTCCTATGACAGACGACAAAACTCAAGGTGGTTTGTACAACATTAGTATAAATACCAGTGGTACTGTTAAGGGATTTGTGTTGCGCGATGGTGATAACGGTCGCATGAATATGGAAAGCAATGGCGGAATTGACAAATGGGAAGGTGCAGGTGGTTATTACGAACAAGTAACTTGGACGATTGACGTTGCTACAGAGTTAGAAGTTGCCCTCAACGCAGTAAATGGAAAGTCATACGCTACAACCTATCTTCCCGTTGGTGTTAGCGCTGTAAAGGATGCAAAAGCTTATTCTGCTGCAACTCCCGCTGATGGCCAGACCATAATGACCGAGACTGCAAACTTTGCCAAGGAAACTGGTGTACTCCTCGTTAGCGATGAGGCTGCCGATAAGGCTGTTCTGACTATTGGCGATGTTGAAGGTGCTACTAATACAAGCGCTCTGAAGGGTACTTTGCTCGCTAAGGATATCACCGGCGCACAGGCTAAGTACTTGGTATTCGGTAAGAACAAGGCTAATGAAACAGAGGTAGGTTTCTTCGAACCTTCAACTACTGTTACATCAATCCCTGCCAACCGCGCATTCTTTGCTGATGCCGAGGGTTCAGCTATCGCTTTGAACTTTGGCAATGTAACAGCTGTAAACAATGTAGTTGCTGGTAATGCCAACGCCAATGCACCCATCTTCGATCTTTCTGGTCGTCGTGTAGTGAAGGCTGTAAAGGGTGGCTTGTACATTCAGAATGGTAAGAAGTATATCGTAAAGTAATTAACTGAAACACATTAAACGTTTGTAACAATGAAGAAACAATATATAGCTCCCGCAAGCACTTCAATCTGCTATCTTGAAGCATTGCAGCCTCTTTGCGGTTCAACCGTTGAGGAAGCTACACACGACAAGAATACCGATGTTGTATGGTCTAACGAAAAGGGTTGGAGCAGCGACAACTGGTCGGCTGACGAAGAAGACTAATTTCACCATGCGAGGTGCGTGCGCGTACACGCATCTTGCATGTAGATAAGCATAAAGGCTGGAGGTAAGCAGCATAGCTGCCCTTATGCTCCAATCCTTTACCCTCTTGCAGGGAGTAGGTAGCCCTGTAAGTTAAAGTAATTTTTTTCATTTGACGGGCTGTGCGAAGTGATTCGCGCAGCCCGTTTTTCGTGGAATATAGTTTATTTTAGTTTCGGATTTAGTATGAGCGGGCTGAATCCGAAACTTGAGTTAATGAACAGATTAATGAAAAGATTAATGAACAAGATTAATGGTCGATTAATGAAACATTAATGTTAAAACAAAGCGCGAAGCGCGCCTTAATGTTCATTTCTGTCGAAAGTTGCGATGAAAAGGCGCTTTTTTGGAGTTATTCAGCTTTTCATTTCATGTTATTTGTGTTAATAAGAGTGTCCGATTGGTACCAATCGGACAACTATTTGGGAGCAATCGGACACATAGTACAAGCAATCGGACACTTTAAACGTTAGTGATGATATACTTTTGCAAATAACTTTTAACGAAAACATGTTTAATATGAAAAAGAAACGACTTCATTTTTTGGCAAGGGCAGCAATGACGTTGCTACTTGTCATGTTCGCCACCATTGGTGCGAGGGCGGACGAGGGGACGCTTTCGGGTAGCGGAATTGCTGCCGACCCCTATTTAATTGGCAGTGATGCTGATTGGGAAACCTTTGTCAGCTATATTAACGACAAAGGAGGCAGCTATCGCTACAAAAACTATAAGCTTACTGCCGACATTCATGTTACCTCAATGGCCGGAAAGAATAATGACGACAATGCTTTTAAAGGTGTCTTTGATGGTAATGGTCATACGATGACGCTCAATCTGACAACTGATGGTAGCTCGTACTGCGCTCCATTTCGTTATGTAGGTGGAAGTACTTTCAAACGATTACACATTGCGGGTAAGATTACTTCGAATAGTTATTACGTAGCAAGTCTTGTGGGTTATCACAGATGGGGTACACTGAATATCTACAATTGTTGGAGCAGTGTGGATATTGTATGCACTAAAAAAACCGATAATTCATTCAATGCAGGATTTGTAGGCTATAGTTATGATAGTAATATCAACATCAACAATTGCCGCTTTGATGGTAGTTTGCAAGGAGCTGATGCTGACGGGTGTTCTGGATTTGTTGGCCAACGTAATTCTAACAGCAGTTCGATGAAAATCAGCAATTGTCTCTTTGCCCCAACACAGCTGACAGTTGCTACTGATAATAGCTATACCTTTGCATACAAAAGTGATGTCAATACCAATAATTATTATACTACGCCTTTAGGTAAAGAACAAGGCACTGCTATTGGCAATATGACAGATAGTGAGCTACTAAATAAACTTGGTAAGGGTTGGGAAAAGAAGGGAGATAAAGTAGTCCCCGTCTTTGACATCAAAAACCTAAGTACTGGTAGCATTGAGTGCAACACATTCTGGGCCTATTCAGGCGAAGACATCACTGTGACTCCCACGGTGAAGGATATGGACGGCAACACGGTGTCGTCTGAAAATTACAGCGTTAGTTTCTCGCCCAGTCCAGTAAAGGAAGTGGGCCGATACACAATGACCGTAACAAGCAATACCGCCAATGGCTATAGCGGTACGCTGACTCATCAGTTTGAAGTTGCTCAGAATATAAGCGGTACGGGAACGAAAGATGAACCCTACCTTATCACTTCTACTGACGATTGGAATCTCTTTGCAAAATCGGTAGAAGGTGGTATCGATTATTATGGAAAGTACGTTAAACTAACCAACAATATTACCATTTCAACCATGGTGGGCGTTTGTGATGAAAGTGGTGACAGACCCTTTAGAGGTATCTTCGAAGGCGATAATCACACGCTTACCGCCAATATCACAAGCACAGCCACCGATGATAATAAAAACAATCAAGGTGTGGCTCCGTTCCATCTTATAAAACAAGCAACTATTCAAAACCTAACCGTTGCAGGTCAAATTACATCTGCAAGCAAATATGCTGCAGGTTTGGTAGGTTGGGTAGATGGTGGTGATTATAACCGTTCATACATCAAAGATTGTGTAGTTAAAGCAACCATTACCACCAGTGCTGACTGGGCTGGAGGTTTTGTTGGTAACATTTGCTATAGCGATCGAAATAACTTATATTTTACCAATAGTGTATTTGCAGGTCACATCAACAACACGAGTAGCGACGATAGTCGCAGAGCGGGCGGTTTTTGTGGATATGGTTATGGTGATAGTTACTTTGAAAACTGTCTGGAGAATGGTTCCTATACCAATATTACTTACATGAATCCAAGGAATGCTTATGGTATTTTTTCTAATGATAGAGTTAATAGCCTTTATTACGTCAACAAAATAGCAGTAAATAATAAGTACATCGCTAAAGAATATGGTTGCTACCAAGTGGCGAATACGGCTCCAGCTGATGAATTATATTTGAAACGCGAAATTAAGGGCTATCAATTTTATCAGTCTGTTTGGATTACAGGGCTAAACGATAGCTATCCATATAATAATGGCGAAGAAGTGAGCTTGGCCTATGAGCTGAAGACGAATAGCGGCAAATTGACCAAGGATACAGACTATACGGTGACGCTTTCGTCCAACGCACCAGCAGCTGCTGGCGATTATACGATTAGCTTTACGGCTAAAGAGGGTAATAGTGGTGGTTACGCGGGAACCACAACACGCACTTTCAGTGTCATGGAAGGTGAAGATTTGGATGGCTATGTATTTAAAACAGAAGGCGAAGGTGAGAGTAAGGTGTACCTCATCAATGATGAGCGCGACTTAGAGCGTTTGGCTGCCTATGTGAATAGTGGTCACGATGCTACAGGCAAAACCTTTAAACAGAATGCCGATATTACTTTAACCGCTGCGCATACATCTATCGGTGGATACTTTGAAGGTAATTCCAGAAATTTTAAGGGTACTTATGATGGCAATAACAAGACAATTAGCAAATTAATTGTCAACGCGCCTAATAGTAACTATCAAGGTCTCTTTGGATATGCTTATAATGCAGTGATTAAGAATGTGATACTCGCTAATTGTAATATTACGGGCAAACAATATACGGGTGGTATTGTAGGTTATGCGTCGACGTCCACTGCCATTGAGAATTGCCATGTTAGGGGTAATATCAGTGCAACGGAAAGCGATGCAAGCGGACATGGTGGTATTGCTGGATCTGCCACATCAACAAGTATCACGAATTGTACCGTAACCGGAACCATTTCAACCTCAGTCAGCAATGACAATTATGGTGGTATCGTAGGCGCTGCGAATTCTGATGTTGTCATAACTTCGTGCGAAAATGCTGCCAATATATCAGGTGACGGACAAAATCATGGTGGTATCGTAGGTCGGGATAACAGTCGTAGTAATAAATTTAAGTACTGTTTAAATACAGGTGTGGTTAATGGCAATCAATTCGTGGGTGCCATTGCTGGTGAGGTGTATTCTGTATACAATTATGACCATTGCTATTATCCAAATGGAAGTACTATAAAGGCGCTCGGCACTTCTTCAAGCTCTAATGACTACAGAGGATATGGAGAAGTAGCGTACGCTGTCACTACAGGTGAGCATATCAATAAAATTGATATTGCAGAAGGAACTGTTGTCACCAGTGCAATCAGTGGTAAAAAGTATTGTACAAAAGGTGACTGGACATTGACCTTGACACCTGATCAAACCGATGTAACATTTGTATCGTATGCTTGTGAGGGTGGTACGCTTTCTGACTTAACAACTGCTGACGGTACACACAAGTTGACTATAACGGACAAAGATGTGACTATCTCAGCTCTTGTAAGCAACAATGATGCTACTGACGTCAATGGCGTTACGATTGCTGCCATACCCGACATGCGTTGGTTGGGTAATGTGGGTGTTGTCCCCACTCTCAAGGTGACCAACGGTGAAACTTCGCTTGTTTTAGGCACTGACTATATTGTAGAGGGTAGCAATAACACGGCTATTGGCGAGGCTACAATCACAATAAAGGGTATCAACAACTACAAGGGTACGACAACTAAAAAATTCAATATCGTTGACTTCACACTTCAGGATGCTTCAGCAGCTAATAGTGCTACAAACCCCTATTTGATTACAACCGCTGAGGATTTGGAGGCATTAGCAAGCATTGTCAATACAGGTTCACGTCTGGATGGATACTACATGCAGAGTGCTGATATCACTCTGTCCGATGAACATACAGCTATCGGAAATAGTAGTAATACACCATTCAAGGGTATCTACGACGGTGACAATAAAGTCATCAAAGGCTTGTTGATCAACCAAGCAGAGGGAACATACCAAGGTTTGTTTGGCAGAGCATATAAAGCAACTATTCAAAATGTAATTATCGAAAATTGCGATATTACTGCAAAAGATTATGTAGGAGGCATCTGTGGACATGCAAGTGAAACGACTATATCTAATTGTAAAGTTAGTGGAGCTATTAAGACAGCAGATGGGGTTGATGGAATGTATCATGGCGGTATTGCTGGGTACATCAATGATAAATCCATAAGCAGTTGCGTTAACACGGCCAGCGTTAAGGGTAATAATTCCAAAAGCCAATATTATGGTGGCATTGTTGGCTTTTCAAGTTATACAAGAGTAACCGATTGTTTTAATGCTGGAATTGTACAAGGTACTTCGTTTGTAGGCTCTATTGTAGGAAAGAATAATTCTACTTCAACATTAAGAGATAACTATCACACTACAACTACGACTGGTGGCGTCGGTGCTAATGGTGTTGCTACGGGTACAGACCAAACGGGTGCTACAACAGTAGCAAAGATAACGGCTACAGAGGGTGTAACATTAACACTGCCTACTACACCTACTTACGTATGGAATAATGAAAATCTATACGAAAGTGGCGTTGTTGTAACACTTGATTGCACCGTACCCGAAGGTAAATATTGGGATCACTATACAGTAAATAATGGTAAGATTAGCAATGCTGGTGTCAAAGGTGGTGAACATACTTTGACGGACTTCACTGCTGATGTCGTTATTTCTGCTACGTTTGCCAGTGAACTTACTGACATAGCTACCGCAGGTGCCATTATTGCTGATATAGAGGATTTGACCTATAATGGCAAAGAGCAACATCCAAGCCCCGTTGTTACATTGAATTCGAACGCACTTGAGGCGGGATCTAACTATCAGGTAACCTATAGCGAAGGATGTACCAATGTAGGTACTTATACAATCAAGGTTGAAGGTATTGGCCGTTACAGTGGAACGTTAACTAAGACCTTTAATATTGTGCCTTATGATATCAGTGGTTGCGATATAAAAGTTGAAAACAAGCCCTATACAGGCGATGTTATCAATGTGACACCTACCGTAAAGTATGGGTCTATTACGTTGGCCCAAGGTGCGGAAAAAGATTACACCTTTGTGATCAATCCTACTACTGTTAAGGAGGGTGGTGATTATACGTTGACAGTTACGGGTAAGGGTAACTATACTGGTACGAAGGAGGTACCATTCAATGTGTACTATTCAACGCCTACTGAATTGAGTTGCACAAATGTAACGGCGACAACCGCTACTGTAACGTGGAAAGATACTTATGCTGCGAAATGGACAGTAGCGTACAGCACCGACAAGACCTTTGAAAGTGCAGCGCATATCGACGTCGAAAACGCAAAAACTGTTTCACTTGAAAATCTCTCAGCAGATCAAGTATATTACGTTCGTGTGAAGGCCGTCTATGGAAGCCAAGAGAGCGATTGGAGTAACGTTTGCAGCTTTGAACCCACTACCAAGTTGTTGATTGGTTCGGGCAATAATACAAGTGAAAGTTTGCCTTTCCATAATTGGTACTATTATAATCTGACGCAACAAATTTACACGGCCGAAGAACTGGGAAAGAAGGCTGGTACTATTATGAGCCTTGACTTCTTCAAAACTGATGACAATGAATGCGATAATGCGATTGAAATTTATCTGGTTAAGACCGATAAGACTAAATTCGAGGGTGCTAAAGATTGGATTTCAGTAACAGAGGCAGACAAAGTGTATGATGGTAAGAAGCTATTCGAAAATAACCAATGGACTACCATTGAACTTTCTAAGCCATTTGACTATGATGGCGTTAGCAATCTTGCTTTAATCGTTTACGATAAAGAAGTGAGTGGAGATAGCTATGGAGGTGGTCGCAATTTCAGGGTCTATCAAGGCAATGACTCTCAGACATTGCAATACCGAAATGACAGAACAGGACCTTTCACAAGTGAAGGCAATAATGCGATTCTCACTCCTTCAGTTAGTGGAAACAGCCTTAGCAGCACAAAGAATCAACTGCGCATTCGCATGGCCGATAAGGTTACGATGAATGGTTTGGGTATTATGTCATACGCAAGTGACAACGTGCTCGACTTCTCTAACATCAGCGACCTTACGGCTCACTACGCAAGCGGCTTTACCTCTACAGCTAATAACGCTGGCGTGCTGACAATGACGCAAGTTGAAACAACACCTGCTGGTGAGGGCTTAATGTTGAAGGGTACTGCTAACGAGACTTTCTATGTGCCCGCTCTCTTTAATCTTACGCCTGAAGCACTGACTGGTAATAACCTTAAGGGCCTCACGAAGATTACTGAAGTTGAGACGACTGAGGGTGATAAAACCAACTTCATTCTCTCTCAACAGAAGGGTGTGATAGCTTGGTATCCTTTGGCTGCTAAGTATGCTTTGAAGGCTCATAGTGCTTACTTGCAATTGCTCACCAACGATGTCTTTACGGGTGAAGGTACACGCGCTATCAGCATGGATTTTGAAGACGGTGTAACGACCGGCTTCATTCAGATAGCAACTGACGACGTTGAAGACGGCGACTGGTATGGCATCGACGGCATTAAGTTCAATCAAAAGCCTACTCAGAGAGGTGTTTACATTAATAATGGCCGCAAGGTAATCGTTAAGTAACAAATGAATATGAAGAAAAGATATATTAGTCCTACCTCTCAGGTAGTATTGCTCGATATGCAGCAGATGTTGGCTTCAAGTCCTGGTAGTGGAGTAGATGGCAGTGTAACTGCCCCAGGCGAAAGTCAACTCTCACGTGAGTCTGACGACTTTGGTGCCAGTGAATACTGGGATACTTCGGAGGATTATTAATCCTTGTGTATAAATAAGAAGAGTGTGTGTCGTAAACAAGCATTTTGTTTGACACACACTCTTTTTTTGTTTGTAATATATGACAATCTAATGGATTAATTGCAACTTGTCAGCCTAATTGGGGGGCGCATCCTCACCTGGGGGCGACGCGTCCTCACTTGGGGGCGACGCGTCCCCGCGTCGGCATTGCCAACTTGGGGCTCGAGGCCCCAAATTGGCAATACTTGAAATATGGATATTTATGTATTTGCTTGTCAAGGCATCGAGCCTTGTCAAGCAAATGCCGACGCGGGGACGAGGCTGCTGATAAAATAGCGGTTTATAGAGT
>ERZ1034952.3658-NODE-3658-length-10193-cov-3.161472_pt1 | contig 10193 bp, 9 predicted proteins | sample MGYA00520625_ERZ1034952 | MGnify/ENA primary metagenome ERZ1034952 (study PRJEB33766, sample SAMN09781773) | gut metagenome | biome: gut microbiome | host: Homo sapiens | place: Madagascar | study: EMG produced TPA metagenomics assembly of the PRJNA485056 data... | reverse complement strand
GCGGCAGAAATCCTCGTCCACGGTCCGCGGCTCCAGAGAACCCAGGCGAATCCGGCACTGGGGCACGGCGCGGCACAGAGCCGAAAGCAGATCCTGAAGCTTGCTGCCGTCCTTGAAGTCCGCGCCCCAGGAGGAAATTTCAATGCCATTGATGACAATCTCCCGGTAGCCCTCGTCCGCAAGCTGCTTTGCCTGCGCCACGGCCGCATCCAGCGGCATGGAGCGCACCCGGCCGCGCGCATAGGGAATGATGCAGTAGGTGCAGAAGTTGTTGCAGCCATCTTCTATTTTAAGGAGGGCGCGTGTGCGTCCCTGCGGAATGCCGGCCGGCAGAGCTTCATAGCCGCCGCTTCCCTGCGGCAGAGCCGCTTCTCTGCCCTGCACCGCCGCTTCACAGCGCTCGATGATCTGTGCGCGGTCCTGCGTGCCGCAGACGATATCGACCTCGCCGGTCGCCTGTACGCGCTCCGGGTCGATCTGCGCAAAGCAGCCGCACGCCGCGATGACCGCGCGGGGGTTGTCCCGGCGGAGCCTGTGGAACGCGCGGATATTTTTATGGTCGGAGACCGATGTGACCGTGCAGGTATTGATGATGACCGCATCCGCGCCGCTGTCTACGATCTCGTGTCCGCGCTCGGCGGCAAGCTGCGAGAGCGCCTGTGTCTCGAACAGGTTGACCTTGCAGCCGAGCGTAAAGAAAGCAAATTTCATGCCGTACTCCTCTTCATTCTTGCTTGTGCTTATTGTAGCACAAACACGGGAAAGAGTGAAGAGCGCGGCAGTGCTCGGAACGGCGTTTCGGGTAATTGTTACATTTTTGTGAACAGGCGCATCTGTAACCCTTGCGCTGTGCATTTTCCCGGTATTACGTTTCGTATACCCTCCGGGTTATCACGTAAAACCCGTCGAAAACGTTTGCTTTTGCGGTTTTAACGAACTTTTATGACATTTTGAAAAAGAACATTTGACAAAGCTATATCAGCGTGTTATACTGTAACCGTAATGTAACTTTGGAATGTAACCATTTTGTAACTATGTGCAGACTATAAGGAGTGCAGAAAATGCCTACCACCAGCAAGAAGAATGACCTTCTGGAATACAAGGGACATCCTCTGATGCGTAAGGACAACATCATCTACTACGGTTCGATGAGTGACTCCCATATCATCATGATGCAGATCCTTGACTCCGCTGACACGAAGGATCTTCCGGTTGCAAAGCGTGTTTCCGTACAGCTTCAGCAGACCGGCGCGAACGTCCGCAGCAAGGACCGTATCGTAAAGAAAACCGAGAAGAACAGCCTGTGGAGCGCGATGGACATCGCCTCGATCTGGCTCGACCGCGCACTGGGCAGCAGATAAGCGGCTCACCGGCGCACAACTTTCCGACTAAAAAACGGAGGCTTATTATGAAATCCACCAAAACACTGTTTCGACTGCTCGTTTCCGGTGCACTGACCGCATCCATGCTGCTCCCCAGCTCGCTGGCTGTGTATCAGGCCAAGGTCAAGGCAGATTCGCTTTACCTGCGTTCTGCACCCGGCGGCAGCGTCATTGCGACGCTCTCTCAGGGCACGACTGTAGCGGTAACGAACAACAGCAGCGAATGGTACAAGGTGATCGTTGACGGCAAGGAAGGCTACGTAAGCGGCTCTTACCTGACCGGCACGACCGCGACCGACTTCTCCGTCGGCTCCGGCAAGATCACCTGCTCTTCTACCGTCAACCTCAGAAGCGAAGCGAACACCTCGTCCAGCATTCTCACGTCCCTGTCGAACGGCACTGCCGTCACCATCACGGGCGTCAGCGGCGGCTGGTACAAGGTTTCGACCGGCGGCAAGACCGGCTACGTTCACCCGGACTATGTTCAGGTAAGCGGCGGCTCTTCCGCTTCCACCGGCGCCACGGCATCCGCTCCGGCGGTCACCGCAGGCAAGGTATCCTGCTCCTCGACCGTCAATCTCCGCGCCGAGGCGAACACCTCGTCCGATATTCTGGCATCCCTCGCAAACGGCACCGCTGTTACGCTGGGCGCCAAGGAGAACGGCTGGTACAAGGTTTCGGTTAACGGCAAGTCCGGCTACATCAAGGCCGACTACATAACCACTTCGGTATCCTCGTCCGCCAACATGGCATCCTACTCCGGTCTGAGCGCAAAGCGCACCGCAGTTCTGGATTACGCCGCGAAGTTCCTCGGCGTTCCGTATGTCTACGGCGGCAGCACCCCGTCCGGTTTTGACTGCTCCGGCTTTACGTCCTACGTCTACAAGAACACGGTCTGCTCGATCGAGCGCGTGGCGCAGGCGCAGTTCGACACCACGACGCGCGTCTCCCGGGACGAGCTTCTGCCGGGCGATCTGGTATTCTTCGGCAGCAGTGCTTACTCGATCAGCCATGTCGGCATCTATGTCGGCGACGGCCAGTTCATCCACGCACCGCACACCGGCGACGTCGTCAAGTATGACTCGCTCAGCGGCTCCTACGCTACCCGTTTCCAGGGCGGCGGCCGCGTGATCTTCGACTGATGGAACAATCTGCACCGACCTCCTTCGAGGCCGGTGCTTTTTTCATGCGTAGATCTCTATCTCGCCGTCGCTCCATGCAAGGCGCTGCGGCGCGACATTCAGCTCTTCGAGCTTGCGGTTCAGTGCATTCGCCATGGCGTCCGTCACAAGCTCCGCCGCCGTCTGCGGCAGGTCAGCATTGTTCAGCTGCGCGCTCAGACAGGTAAACCGCAGCTTGCCCTGCTCCGCCTGAACGCCCCATTCACCGGCAAGCGAGCACCGTTCGGGCAGCAGCTGCGCCGCGGCGCGGAAATGGCCGGTGAGCAGACCGCTCTCCTCCAGCTCCGCCCTGTCGACGCTCATGGACATCGACGCGGTTTCGTCCGCCCCGATGCTTACCGCAAGGCCGCGCGGCGTAAACGGCAGATATTGCAGCAGGAAATTCGCCAGATCACTCTCGCTCATCGTCATCACGAGCGAGAGCTGCGGCTCCTGCTGCTCCTCGGGCACGGTCTCGACCGGTTCGGTGCCGTCCGGCGGCGCTTCGCTCTCCGACCGTCCGACCAGCATCCTGCCGAGCATCAGCAGGCACAGCAGCAGGCAGACGCCGAGAATGATGGTATACCGCGCGCTTTTCTCCTCTCCCATGTTCCTTCCTCCCTCCGGCTGACAGTCCAGTATATGCCGTCTATAAGAAATCTATACATAAAAAAGACCATCCGGGCTGTTTTTTTGAACCGCGCCCCGTCAAAGGGACAATGAAATAAGTTTTTTACGCGAAAAATGCTCCCTACATAGCTTTCAGTGTTTTATTTCACTGTTCGCTATATAGGGAGCACATCATTTTTCGGTTCCGGATGGTCTTTCCTGTGTTATATGCTTATTCGCCGCGCCACTCCGCGAAGATATTCTCCGCATCCTCCGCACTTGCGGTTTTCAACAGCCTCTGCGCCAGCTCGCGGCACTCCGCATACGAATGCGCCGCAAGGTCTGCCTTGGCCGCCGGCATCGCGGACGCCGACATGGACAGATTGGTCACGCCCAGACCGCACAGCACGCTCGCCATGCCCGGCGTGCCGGCCATCTCGCCGCACACGCCGCACTCAATGCCGTTTTCGTTCGCCGCCTTCGCAGTCATGGCGATCAGCCGCAGCACGCCCGGATGGAGCGGACGGTAGAGGTACGAGATCTTCTCGTTGATGCGGTCGACCGCGCACGAATACTGAATGAGGTCGTTCGTGCCGATGGAGAAAAAGTCCGCCTCCTGCGCGAGCACATCCGCGCAGACCGCCGCGACCGGGATTTCGACCATGATGCCGACCTTGACGTTCGAGTTATAGTCTACGCCCTCTGCATCGAGCAGATCCCTCGCCTCGCGGAGCACCTGCTTCGCGTTGCGCAGCTCATCGACCGACGAGATCATCGGGAACATGATGCGCAGGTCGCCATACTGGGCGGCGCGCAGCAGCGCGCGCAGCTGTACGAGGAACAGGTCGGTGCGGTTGAGGCAGATACGGATGGCGCGGTAGCCGAGGAACGGATTCTGCTCCTTTTCCAGATCGAGCGCCGGAACCTCCTTGTCACCGCCGATGTCGAGCGTGCGGATGATGACCGGATGGCCGTCCATGGTCTCGACCGCCTTTTTGTACGCCTGGAACTGCTCCTCCTCGCTCGGCAGATCGGGACGGTCCATGAACAGAAATTCCGAGCGGAACAGGCCGACACCCTCGCCGCCCAGCTCCATGACGCGCACCGCGTCGCCCGGCGTGCCGATGTTGCCCTCGATGATGATACGGCGGCCGTCGCTCGTCTCGCCCGGACGGTCCTTGAACTCCGCGAGCATTGCACGGCGCTCATCATCCTTCGCCTTCTTTTCCGCGAACTGCACGAGCGTCTCCTCGTCCGGCTGCGCGGTCAGCTCGCCGGCTGCGCCGTCGATCAGCAGCTCCATGCCGTCCTCGATCGGGTCGAGTTTTTCGCCCGCGCCGACGACCGCCGGAATTCCCATCGAGCGCGCCATGATGGCCGAATGGCTCGTGCGGCCACCGATCTTCGTAATAAAGCCGACGACCGGCTTGCCGCCCATCTTCGCGGTATCCGACGGCGTAAGGTCGTTCGCGACGACGATGCACGGCTCGGTGATCGTGTCGAGCGGATTTTCCGCGATACCCTTGAGGTTTTTGAGCACGCGCATCGAAATATCGCCGATGTCGGCGGCGCGCGCCTGCATATACTCGTCATCCATCGCGCGGAACATCGCCTGAAAATTCTCGCAGTTGACCATGCACGCAAACTCCGCGCACACACTCTCGTCTGCGATCTCATTCGTCATGCCCTCGACGAAATCCGGGTCCTCGAGCATCATCAGATGCGCGTCAAAGATCTCCGCCTCCTCGGGGCCGATATTCTTCTCGGTCTCGTCCCGCAGCGCCGCGATCTGCGCCTTGGCGTTTTCGACCGCCTCCAGTGCGCGCTGCTGCTCCGCTTCGATGTCCGTGACCGTATTCTTTACCACCGTCAGGTCGACGTCCCGGATCACGAGCGCCTTTGCGCGCGCGAGACCCTCGGAAACGCCGATCGCCTTGATTTTCAGCATATCTTTCCTTCCTCCACTCTCATGCGTCTTGTCTTTCCTGTAATTCCTTACAATTTTACCACTCTAATTGTACGTTATATTGTCGTTTTCGTCAAGTGTATCTGAGCATTCTCAAAAAAAATGTTGCATCCTTCGATATTTTCTGTGCCATATCGCGGATTTTCTGCTATACTAAAGACATATGTTATCCCTGTAAGGAGGACTATCCCAATGGCAAATCGCTGCACACGAATTCCCGAAATCATGATGCCCCGCGAGGGCACCGACCTGTCCAAATGGGCGGTCATCGCCTGCGACCAGTACACCTCTCAGCCCGAATACTGGGCGGAGACCGACCGCATCGTCGGCGACGCACCGTCTACCCTGCGTCTGACCCTGCCTGAGGTCTATCTCGAGGACGCAGACGTCGCGTCCCATATCGAGCGCATCCACAAGACCATGCAGCAGTACGTGCAGGACGGCACGCTGCGCACCCTGCCTGCCGGCGCGGTACTGACCGAGCGCTGGTCCGGCGGCTCGGCGCCGCGCCGCGGCATCGTGCTCGCGGTCGACCTGGAGGCCTACGAGTACACCCCCGGCTCGGCATCTCTTATCCGCCCGACCGAAAAGACGGTCGTTGAGCGCATCCCGCCCCGTCTGAAGGTGCGCGAGGGCGCCTGCCTCGAGCTGCCGCACATCATGATCCTCATCGACGACCCCGACCGCAGGATCATCGAGCCGCTGTTCGAAAAGACCGGCTCCTTCTCCAAGCTGTATGATACCGACCTCATGCAGAACGGCGGCCACATCACCGGCTGGTTCATTCCGCAGGGCAAGGACACCGACGCGATCGAGAGCGGTCTGGAGGCGCTGTGCGACCGCGAGACCTTCAACGCGAAGTACGGCTGCACGGACGCGCAGGCGCTCCTCCCCTACGCAGTCGGTGACGGCAACCACTCCATGGCTACCGCCAAGGCATACTGGGAGGAGGTCAAGAAGGGTCTGAGCCCCGAGGAGCAGGAGAACCATCCGGCTCGCTTCGCGCTCGCGGAGATCGTCAACATCCACGACGAGAGCATCATCATCGAGCCGATCCACCGCGCACTGTTCGGCGTAGACGGCGAGGAGCTGCTGAAGTCTCTCACCGCGTTCTATGAGGCACAGGGCTGCAAGGCATATGTTGCGGACAACGCGCCGGAGACCGAGGGCGCACACTTCTATCCGTTCGTCTCCGCAGAGAAGAACGGCGTGTTCGTTGTCGAGAACCCGAAGTGGGCCATCCCGGTCGCAACCATCCAGACCGGTCTGGACGCCTTCCTCGCCGAGCACAAGGACGTCAAGATCGACTTTATCCACGGCGCGGACGTTGTCGTCTCGCTCGCCGAGAAGAAGGGCAACTTCGGCTTCATCCTGCCGGACATCGCCAAGAACGACCTGTTCCGCGGCGTTGTATTCGACGGCGTGCTGCCGCGCAAGACCTTCTCCATGGGCGAAGCGCACGAGAAGCGCTACTACCTCGAAGCAAAGGCTATCGTAAAGTAAAAATCAATCCATTTCTGAGGGCGCAGCCGGTTCGGCTGCGCCTTCTGTTTTCCAGTCGAGCACCGCTCTCCCCTGCTCCGCGCGGCACAGCACGAAGGCCGGCGCGAGGGCGAACGGCTCGTGCGGCGAAAACGGACAGGACAGGCAGACCCCGTCCTCCGTCCGTTCCGCACTGACTGCGCCCGCCTCGATGAGCGCATCAAGCACGGCGTCCCCGGTACGCGGCGGCTCGGTGCGCGGCGGCTCGGTGCGCGGCGCACGTTTCTCCGGCTCGACACGCGGCGTCTGCTCCTGCCGCTCGGCAAGGTACACGCGCAGCGGTTCTTTCCCTGTCCATCCGGCCTGCCGCAGGGTTTCGGCCGACAGACGCCTTGCAAGGCGCAGCCTGCCGCCCTGCGGCTCGGGCAGACCGACATAGAGCGCGCGGCTCCCTCTGTTTCCGCATAAACGCGCAGGATGCACGCAGAGCAGAGCTCGCAGTCGAGCACGACGCGCACGCCGCCGGACTCCTGCCGCCAGTCGAGCGAGCCTGCCCTCCGCCCTTCAAAATACACCGCCGTCCGCATGCACATCCCCCCATAAGAAAAACGAGACCGTCGTATTACAAGGTACGCAGTCTCGTTTTCTGTTAGAACCTCAGCCCTGTACGCTGCCCAGACCGAAGCTGACCGCCAGTGCTTCATCCACATGGCGCATCGCCCGCTCGTCGAGCGTACCCATTTTTTCGCGCAGACGGCGCTTATCGAGCGTCCGGATCTGCTCGGTCAGAATGATCGAGTCCCTGGTCAGTCCGTAGTTCGGTGCGCCGAGCGAAATATGCGTCGGCATTTTCGCCTTGTTCACCTGCGATGTAATGGCAGCGGCTATGACGGTAGGGCTGTACCGGTTGCCGACGTTGTTCTGCACGATCAGCACCGGACGCACTCCGCCCTGCTCGCTCCCGACCACCGGACTGAGGTCTGCATAGTAAATATCGCCGCGTTTAATGCTGCTGTCCATATTCAGTCACTCTCCGCTCATAGATTCGCGTCCCTTTCGGGTGCAAACCTATTGTCCCCATGCTGTGCGAAAATTATAGCCGGGAACAGAAAAAAGCGAGGATGCAATTTTGCAGATTTGCTTCCCCGCTTCATTCTATGCGATTTTAACCGATGCAGTACCTCGGCACGCGGCGGCTGACCGCGCACAGCACCTCATACGAGATCGTACCGGCGGCCTCGGCGGCATCCTCCGCCGTCCACGCGCCCGGGCCGAACACTGTGACCTCGTCGCCGCGGTGCACCTGCGCGCCCTCCGGGATGCGCACCATGCACATATCCATGCAGATGCGGCCCATGACGGGCGCGAGCCTGCCGTCCAGAACAACGTGCGCCTTTCCCGAGCCCGTGCGCAGAAAGCCGTCTGCGTAGCCGACCGAAACGACCGCCATATGCGTCGGCTCACCGGTCTCGAACGTGCGGCCGTAGCTGATGGTCGTGTGCGCCGGAATGTCGCGCACCTGCACCACGCGCGCCTTGACCGTCATGGCGGGCTTCAGGTCGAGCACCGGCGGCACCGAGGCATCCGGACGGTAGCCGTACAGGATGATGCCGGCGCGGGTCATCGTGCAGTGCATCTGCTTGTAGGTCTGGATCGCGCCGCTGTTCGCGCAGTGGCGCAGCGGCAGGTCAAGGCCGTTCTCCGCCAGACCCTCGCATACGCCGCGGAAGCGGTCATACTGCATCTCGGTGTATTCCTCGCCCGACGGCACATCCGCCACCGCGAAGTGCGTAAAGATGCCCTCGCTTCTGAGGCCCGGCTTTTTCGCGCACTCGAGAATGCGGCGAACGGTCTCCTCGCGCTCCCACGACGGGAAGCCGATACGGGTCATGCCGGTGTCGAGCTTATAGTGCACGGTGATATCGCGGCCCGTGCGGACGGCCGCCGCCGACAGCAGCTCGGCGGTCTCCTCGTCGTAGATCGGCGCGGTGATGCCGTATTCCGCGACAGTGTCCATATCCGCGGCGTCGATGTAGCCGAGGATAATGATCGGCTTTTCGATGCCGTTTTCGCGCAGTTCGACTGCCTCCGGCACGGTCGCGACCGCGAAATACGGCGCGCCCATGCTTTGCAGGCGGTTTGCGACCGGCACAGCGCCGTGGCCGTAGCAGTCCGCCTTGACCACGCACAGCACGGGCGCTTTCGCGGCCTCGCAGATGACGCGGTAGTTATGTTCGATGGCACCGAGGTCGATCTCCGCCCAGGTGCGATGCTTGTTTGGCTGCATTTTTCTTCATCCCCTGATTTTCGGCGTTATCCGCCGTTTTCCTGATACGATGTAAACCGGATGCTCAGCTCGCGCGTTCCGTCCGCGAAAAGCTCGGCATAGACCGGCTGCATGTTGTCCTCGCGCAGCCAGACCAGTTTTTCGATGGTTTCGTCTCCGCTCTCGCTTCGGTAGTGCAGCACGGTGAGCGCCGTGCCGTCCGCGCTCTCGCGCCAGCTTTCGTCCGCCGGCGTATCTCTCAACGCGCACACAACGCCGAACACAGCATCCGCCGGCGTCATGCCCGGCCGGACCGGCCGCGCGTCGTCGAGCACCAGATCGTCATACTGCAGGGCGAGCGTCGCTTCGCTGTCCCCTGCGATGCGGCCCGATACCCCGGAAACCGACTCGGGTGCGGTGATCGTGAAAACATCGACATCCTCTTTATTATAGGCGTAATCCAGCTCAAACGCCATAGTAAAATCATCTGTTTCGGATAAAATTTTTACATGCGCCGAAAATCCGCTGATATTCTCATAGTGCGCACGCACATCCTCGCCGCTGTTTTCGTCCGTTCCGCAGCCGCACAGCAGCGCGGCGAGCAGCAGCAAAGGCAGCCATCGTTTCAGTTCACCACTCCCTTGTGTTATATCGGCGCGTGACTCCGGGCAGGCACGCGAGCAGATCGGTCGGCGTCATACCGTACTCGCCGTACCGGTTCGCGGCGCTGTCGCCTGCCGCGCCGTGCAGCCATGCCGCGGCGCAGGCCGCGTCCTCCGGCGCGAGTCCCTGCCCGATGAGCGAGACCAGCATGCCGGCGAGCGTATCGCCGCTGCCGCCCTTCGCCATGCCGGGGTTGCCCGTGTGATTGCGGAACAGCCGTCCATCCGGCGCGGCGATCAGCGTGCGGTGCGCCTTGTAGAGCACCGTGCAGCGGTTTTCCTGCGCAAAAGCGCGCAGCTCCTCCGGCTGCATCTGCTTTTTTCCCGACAGACGGGCAAATTCGCCTGCGTGCGGCGTCATGACGAGCGGCCTGGCCGTCCGACGCAGTATATCCTTATGCTGCGCGAGCGCAAATATGCCGTCTGCGTCCAGCACGATCGGGCACGCGGCCTCGCGCAGCAGCGTGCACACGACCTCAGTCACCTCGTCCGAGCGGCCGAGTCCGCAGCCGATGAGCAGCGCGTCCGCATGCTCCGCCAGCTCGAGCAGCCGCGGGAGCGCCCGGACGGAGAACAGGCCGTCCTCCGTGCACGGGAGCGGCCGCACGACCGGCTCGCTGAGCTTGACCGCGAGCACGGGCCACGCCCGCTCGGGGACGGCGAGCG
>ERZ1034952.3657-NODE-3657-length-10195-cov-5.392702_pt1 | contig 10195 bp, 9 predicted proteins | sample MGYA00520625_ERZ1034952 | MGnify/ENA primary metagenome ERZ1034952 (study PRJEB33766, sample SAMN09781773) | gut metagenome | biome: gut microbiome | host: Homo sapiens | place: Madagascar | study: EMG produced TPA metagenomics assembly of the PRJNA485056 data... | reverse complement strand
CCAGCAACATATACAAAGAATGGATAAACCACCCGGCGCTGTGCGCGGAACGGTGTTGAAAAAGCCGAGGCGTTGGGGTATACTGAAATTATAATGAAAGACGGGGCGGAACGGCATGAGGAACGTTTTTTCACCATCGGCGCTCGGCTTGGCGCACGAATACATATCTACGGAGCAGAACGGCCTGCACAGCTACGGCGGGAGCCAGAGCGCGCACCCGGACGCGACAATGCGCGTCTGCGGCTGCGGTGTGATCGCGGGGCTGGATGCGATACTGTACCTCAGCCGCCATTCGGACTGCACCTGTCCGTTTGCGGCGGGGGAGGACGGGCAGAGCATCCCGCTGAGCGTGTATAACTCCTTCGCGGAGCGGGAGCCTGTTTGAAAATATTGAGCTTATGCTGATGCGCGACATTCCCGTCATTCTGGCTGTCGGGCCGAACTTTCCGCTGTTCTGGCAGAAGAATACGCTGCCGTTTTACTGCCGTGAGCCGGACGGGACGCTCGTCAAAAGCTGTGCCGCCCGCGCGCATTACGTGGTCGTCACGGGGATGGACGAAGACTGGCTGCGCATATCGTCATGGGGCAGGGAGTACTATATAAACCGCGGGGAATACACGGCCTACGGCAAAAAGCACAGCATCCCCATACTAAACAGCATCGCGGTCATAAAACCCAAGGCGCGCTGACACTATCAACAAAAAATCATGGCGGAAAATTCTGCCGTGCTTTTTTAATTTCGGACTTGACAAAGTGGGCTTCAAGCGCTTTAATACAATTAACCTGCCAAGTAGGTAGTAGTTATACAGAGGGCTTTTGATATGAGAATGTATGACGCATATTTCCGATGTTGCGCGGAGCCGCATTTCAACTGATACTAAAAACATAATTTTTAATGAAATAATAAAAGGAGATATCGTCATGTCCGCTATTTATACATCCGCTGACCAGCTTATAGGCAAAACTCCGCTTCTGGAGCTGACCCATATCGAGAAGAAGCTCGGCCTCAAGGCCAAGGTGCTTGCAAAGCTTGAGTACCTGAACCCCGCAGGCTCCGTCAAGGATCGCGTCGCGAAGGCCATGATAGACGACGCCGAGGAGAAAGGACTTCTGAAGGAAGGATCCGTCATCATCGAGCCGACCTCCGGCAACACCGGCATCGGCCTCGCCTCCGTCGCAGCTGCGCGCGGATACAGAATAATCATCGTCATGCCCGACACCATGTCGGTCGAACGCCGTCAGCTGATGAAGGCTTTCGGCGCAGAGCTGGTGCTCACCGAGGGCGCAAAGGGCATGAAGGGCGCAATAGCCAAGGCCGACGAGCTGGCGAAGGAGATCCCGAACAGCTTCGTGCCCGGCCAGTTCGTCAATCCTGCGAACCCCAAGGCGCACTATCTGACCACCGGCCCTGAGATCGTCGACGATACCGACGGCGCGGTTGATTACTTCGTGGCCGGCGTCGGCACCGGCGGCACGATCACCGGCGTCGGCAAGTACCTCAAGGAGAAAGTGCCCGGCGTGAAGGTCGTCGCGGTGGAGCCTGCGACTTCCGCGGTGCTGTCCACCGGCGTCGCCGGAGCGCACAAGATACAGGGCATCGGCGCGGGCTTCGTGCCGGACGTGCTGGATACCAAGGTGTATGACGAGATAATCCCCGTCGCCAACGAGGACGCGTTCGCGGTCGGCAAGCTCATCGGCAAGACCGAGGGCGTGCTGGTCGGCATATCCTCCGGCGCGGCTGTCTGGGCAGCGATAGAGCTTGCAAAGCGTTCGGAGAACGAGGGCAAGAACATAGTCGTCCTCCTGCCCGATACCGGCGACCGCTACCTCTCCACCCCGCTGTTCGCGGACTGATATAAATGAGAATACTTGTTGCAATGAGCGGCGGCGTTGATTCCAGCGTCGCCGCCCTGCTCCTGAAAAGCGCCGGAAACGAGTGCATCGGCTGCACGATGAAGCTGTACTCAAACGAGGACGCGGGCATATCCAAGGGGCACACCTGCTGCTCGCTCGACGATGTCGAGGACGCGCGCAGCGTGGCGTACCGGCTCGGCATGCCGTACTACGTCTTTAATTTTTCGGACGATTTTCGGGAAAAAGTCATCGACCGCTTTGCCGCGCAATACTGCATGGGCATGACCCCGAACCCCTGCATCGACTGCAACCGCTGCATGAAGTTTGCAAAGCTCTTTGACCGCGCGGACATCCTCCGGTGCAGCCATATAGCGACCGGACACTATGCCCGCATCGAGCGCAGCGGCGAGAAATATCTGCTGAAAAAGGCGCTCGACCCGTCGAAGGATCAGAGCTATGTGCTGTACGCGATGACGCAGGCGCAGCTTGCGAGGACGCTGTTCCCACTGGGCGAGCTGAACAAGAGAGAGACGCGCCAACTTGCGGAGCGCGGCGGATTCATCAACGCGCAGAAGCCAGACAGTCAGGACATCTGCTTCGCTCCGGACGGCGACTACGCGAAAATAATCGAGCTGCATACCGGAAAGAAGTCCGAGTCCGGCGACTTTGTGGACGCGGAGGGGCATGTCCTCGACCGTCACGCCGGAGTGATACGCTATACGATAGGCCAGCATCGCGGGCTTGGTCTGTCGCTGCCGGGAAAGCGCTTTGTCACGGCGATAGATCCGGTGAAGAACACCGTAACTCTCGGCGCAGAGTCGGAGCTGTACAGGCGCGATGCGCGGGCGGCGGAGTTCAACTGGATATCCGGCGAGACGCCGGACGCGCCGGTGCGCTGCCGCGTGAAGATACGCTACCGCCAGACGGAGCAGTGGGCGTGGGTCACGCCGCGAGGCGATTCCGAGGCAGAGATATTGTTTGACGAGCCGCAGCGCGCGATAACGCCGGGTCAGGCGGCGGTGCTGTACGACGGGGACACCGTCCTCGGCGGCGGGATCATTCAGGTTAGGAGCTGAAACTATGATATCAACACGCGGCAGATATTCGCTGCGCATTATGCTCGACCTTGCGGAGCGGCCTCAGGGCGGCTATACGCCGATGAAGGAGGTCGCCGCACGGCAGGAGATATCGCTGAAATATATAGAGAAGATAGTGCCGCTGCTGACGAAGGCCGGATTTATTGAGGGCGTCCACGGCAAGGGCGGCGGATACCGGCTGTGCCGCGCGCCGGAGGATATCACGGTCGGAGAAGTGCTGCGCGCGACGGAAGGCGAGCTTGCGCCGGTGTCGTGCCTCGAATGCGGCGCGAAGCCGTGCAGCCGTGCTGCATACTGCAAAACATTGCCGATGTGGAAGGAATATTACCGGCTCACGAACGAGTATTTTGACAACATAAGTCTCACGGATCTGCTCGGAAACGAAGCGCCTGGGGACTATGTGATCTGAACGGGCGCGTAAGCCTTGGATTTACAATATTTTTTCAAAATTTTTATTGACAAATCACTATGCGCATAGTAATATTTCGCCCGTGGACAACGGCGTCCATCGGAAGGGCTCGTCCTTCTCCGATGGACGTTTTTGATTTTGCCTGTATTCTGTACGAACGGAGGAACACGGCATGACCGACAGCTATGAAAGCCCCCTTTGCAGCCGCTACGCGGGTAAAAAAATGCAGCAGATATTCTCTGCCGACAATAAGTTTTCGACCTGGCGCAGACTGTGGCTCGCGCTCGCGGAGAGCGAGCAGGAGCTGGGGCTGAACATCACCGACGAACAGCTTGACGAGATGCGCGCGCACCTGACCGACATCGATTATGAGCTTGCGGCGAAGAAGGAGCACGAACTGCGCCACGACGTTATGGCGCATATCCACACCTTCGGCGCGGCCTGCCCGAAGGCGATGCCGATAATCCATCTCGGCGCGACGAGCTGCTATGTCGGCGACAACACGGATATCATTCTCCAGCGGCAGGCTTTCGCGGAGATACGCGCGGGGCTTCTGCGCGCGATCGCCGCTCTCGCGGATTTTGCGGAGAAATACAAGGCGCTGCCGACGCTGGCCTATACGCATTTTCAGGCCGCCCAGCCGACGACACTCGGCAAGCGCGCGGCGCTGTGGATGCAGGATCTGATGCTCGATCTTGAGCAGCTGGATTTCGCGGCAGGGAACCTCAAGCTCCTCGGATGCCGCGGCACGACCGGCACCGCGGCGAGCTTCCTCGCGCTGTTCGACGGCGACGGGGAGAAGGTCAAAAAGCTCGAAGCGCTCATCGCGGAGAAGATGGGCTTCTCCGACGTCTATGCCGTCAGCGGCCAGACATACACGCGCAAGGTGGATTTCTTCACGCTGTCGGTGCTCTCGGGCATCGCGCAGAGCGCGATGAAGTTTACGAACGACGTCCGCCTGATGGCACATATGAAGGAGCTGGACGAGCCGTTCGAGTCGAAGCAGGTCGGCTCCTCCGCCATGGCCTACAAGCGAAACCCAATGCGCTGCGAGCGCATCTCGGCGCTGGCTCGCTACGTGATAGCCGACGCGCAGAACCCTGCCATGACCGCGGGCGCGCAGTGGCTGGAGCGCACGCTGGACGATTCCGCCAACCGCCGCATAAGCATTCCGGAGGCGTTTCTCGCCGTGGACGGCATACTCACGCTGTACGCCAACATTGTCGGCGGCCTGACCGTCTATCCGAAGGTGATAGAGAAGCATCTGAACGCGGAGCTGCCGTTTATGGTGACGGAAAACATTCTCATGTACTGCGTCAGAAAGGGCGGCGACCGGCAGGAGCTGCATGAGGCGATACGGAAGCACTCCGTCGCGGCGGGACTCGCCGTGAAGCAGGAGGGAGCGGACAACGATCTGCTCGAGCGCATCGCTGCCGATCCCGTGTTCAAGCTCACGCGGGAAGAAATTCAGGGCATAATATCCGAGGGACACTTCACCGGCATGGCCGAGGAGCAGACCAAGGAATATTTGAAGGCCGTCCGCGCCGTGCTCGACGCGAACCGCGATGTCATCGCCGCGGAGCCTGCGGCGGAGATAAATATATAAAAATCAGGAGGACGCAAAAATGTTAACAGCCGTTGTAGGTATCAACTGGGGCGATGAGGGCAAGGGCCGCATGGTCGATCTGCTCAGCGCCGATTATGATATAGTCTGCCGCTATCAGGGCGGCAACAACGCGGGACACACCGTTATAAACGACCACGGTAAGATCGTCCTGAACCTGCTCCCCTCCGGCATTTCCCGCGAGGGCACAGTGAACGTCATGGGCAACGGCATGGTCATCGACCTTGAGCACCTCGTTCACGAGATACAGTCCCTGCGCGATAAAGGCATCCATATCGGCCCCGACAACCTGAAGATCAGCGACAAAGCGGTCATCTGCCTGCCATGGCACAAGATGCAGGACATCATGGAAGAGGATCGCCTCAAGGATAAGAAGTTCGGCTCCACCCGCCGCGGCATCGGCCCCGTTTATGCGGATAAGTATATGAAGAAGGCCATCAGAATGGGCGACCTGTTCGCGCCCGATAAGCTGCCGGAAAAGGTCGCCGACCTCACCGAGTGGAAAAACCTCACCGTCCGCGGCTACGGCCATGAGCCGGTCAAGGCCGAGGATATCCTCGCGTGGCTGCACGAGTTCGGCGATCCCATCAAGCCCTACATCACCGACGTTTCCGACTATCTCTATGACGCAGCCACGGCAGGGGAGAACATCATGTTCGAGGCTCAGCTCGGCGCGCTGCGTGATATCGAGTTCGGCATCTACCCCTACACCTCCTCGTCCTGCACCCTGGCGGGCTACGCCACGATCGGCGCCGGTATCCCCGGACTGAAGCTCGATAAGACCATCGGCATTATGAAGGCATACTCTTCCTGCGTCGGCGAGGGTCCGTTCACGGTCGAGATGTTCGGCGACGAGGCCGAGGCTCTGCGCCGTGCAGGCGGCGAATACGGCGCGGCGACCGGCAGACCCAGAAGAGTCGGCGCGTTCGATATCCCCGCCTCCCGCTACGGCGTGCGTATGCACGGTGCCGACTGCATCGCCCTGACGAAGATGGACGTGCTGTCCTACATGGACAAGATCCCCGTCTGCGTTGCGTATGACATCAACGGCGAGATAACCGAGAAGTTCCCCGTAGGCGAGCGCCTGAACGCCGCGAAGCCCGTGTTTGAGTACATGGAAGGCTTCGGCGATATCTCCGGCTGCCGCAAGCCCGAGGATCTGCCCAAGGCCGCGATGGATTATATCCGCTATCTTGAAGCCGCCGTCGGCTGCAAGATAAAGTATGTCTCCGTCGGCGCTGGCAGAGACGAATACGTCGAACTGTAAATTACAATAAAACACCGTGAGAGCAAATTTCGCTCTCGCGGTGTTTTTGCGTTTTGATATGAAAAACCCGCATCGCAGAAGCGATGCGGGCTCTGTTTGGCAATAAGATAAGTAAAAAATTACTTGATCTCGACGGTTGCGCCGACGGCCTCGAGCTGAGCCTTGAGAGCCTCTGCGTCTTCCTTGGAGATGCCTTCCTTGATCTTGGCAGGAACGCCTTCGACCATTGCCTTTGCCTCTGCGAGGCCGAGGCCGGTGATGCCGCGGACTTCCTTGATGACCTTGATCTTCTCTGCGCCGAAAGCGGTCATGACGACGTCGAACTCGGTCTTCTCTTCGACGGCTGCTGCGGCTGCGCCGGCTGCGGGAGCGGCGACGGCTGCTGCGGAGACACCGAAGGTGTCCTCAAGTGCGTGGACGAGCTCGCTGAGCTCAAGAACGGAGAGACCCTTGATCTCTTCGATCATAGCAGTGATTTTTTCACTCATTGTAATTTCCTCCATTAAAATCTTTGTGTGCTGCGGAATTATTCAGCAGCTTCGGCAGCGGGAGCTTCAACAGAGCCGCCCTTCTGCTCAAGAATCTGACCGAGGCAAACGGCCAGGCCGGTGATAGGCGCGATCATGGTGCCCAGAACCTTCGCATACAGAGCGTCCTTGGAGGGCAGCTCTGCCATCTCTGCGATCTCAGCATCACTGAGGACCTTGCCCTCCATGAAGGCGGCCTTGATGTTGAAACGCTCGCCCAGCTTCTTGCTGTAGTCGTTGAGGATGCGGAAGGGAGCGATGGGATCATTCTCCGCGGTTGCCAGAGAGGTGGTGCCGTTGAGGACGTGATCGAGTTCGTTCATCCCCAGCTTGTCCAGAGCCTTTCTGGTCAGGGTGTTCTTGACGACGGTGTAGTCAACAGCGTCCTTGCGCAGCTCGGTACGCAGTGCGGTGTCCTCAGAAACGGTGATTCCCTTGTAATCAACGAGGACGCCTGCGCTGGCGTTCTTGATACGCTCGGCGAGCGCTTCCACTATCGCCTGCTTTTCGCTAAGAACCTTTGCGTTTGGCATGTGTGTTTTTCACCTCCACACGAATGATGGTCACGCTCATAAAGAAAACCCTTGCATCCTAAGACGCAAAGGCACATAACAATCAAATACAATTGTTGATGTCCTCGGCAGGATTTACGGCCAAGGCCACCTGCTGTCTCCGGAGCGCCCCAATATAATACTATACGGAATCGGCGCTGTCAAGCATTTTTTGCTGATTTTCCGCTGTTTTATGACGGGGTATCAAATGCGCTGCCGCGGGAAATACTAACTCCGCGTCCATAAACAGGACAGATAGGAGACAGTATGCAGGGAAAAGTCGAAATTTGCGGAGTAAACACCGCGCGGCTGCCGGTGCTGAAAGGCGCCGAGACCCGCGCCCTGCTGGAAAAGGCTCACGCCGGAGACCGATCTGCGCGCGAGGAGCTTATTTCCGGCAACCTCCGGCTGGTATTGTCGGTGGTGCAGAAGTTCGCCGGACGCGGCGAGAGCATGGACGACCTGTTTCAGGTCGGGTGCATCGGGCTTATAAAGGCGATCGACTGCTTTGACCTGAACCAGAACGTCCAGTTTTCAACCTACGGCGTGCCGATGATCGCGGGCGAGCTGCGCCGCTTCCTGCGCGACCACAGCGCGATCCGTGTGTCGCGCTCGATGCGCGATACGGCGTATCGGGTCTTGCAGGTCAAGGAGAAGCTCATCGCCGAAAACGGGCGGGAGCCGGACGTCGAGACGATAGCCAAGGCGCTTGGCATCAAACGCGAGGAGGTCGTGTTCGCGATGGATGCGATATGCGATCCGGTGTCGCTCTACGAACCGGTGTTCAGTGACGTCGGGGAGAGCACTTGCGTCATGGATCAGATCGGCGACACGCGCAACACGGACGAGCACTGGCTGGAGCAGATCGCATTGCAGGAGGCGATGCGCCGCCTGAGCGAGCGCGAGAAACGCATCCTTGCGCTGCGATTCTATGACGGCCGAACGCAGATGGAGGTCGCAAAAGAGGTCGGGATATCTCAGGCACAGGTATCGCGGCTGGAGAAGAACGCGATAAACCAGATCAAGAAGAATATCACAGCGTGATCATAATATGCAGAAAAATCACCGCGGAAATTTTCCGCGGTGATTTTTTATCGCAGGTCGAATATTGTCACGGTGCAGGAGTCAAACACGGCGGGGTAGTTTTCCGCGAGGTAGCCGTAGATGTTCCCGTCGAGCATCCGCTCCGCGGAGCCGAAATACACGTACCCGATCTTATATTCCCCGCGCAGGCGCTCGAACGCCTCGGCATCGGTCAGCATCTCCTGTGCGTCGCGCTGTGCGCCGGTGTAGTCCAACCCGTGATAGTACAGATACGACGGGCTGCCGCAGACGATATTGCGTCCGGTCAGCGCGGCGACTGTGTTGTTATGGTTGTCGTCAGTCAGGAACACGGCGTCCGGTTCTGTGTTCGCCATGATATACTCCGCTGCCGACACGTCGTCCGCGCTGAACAGCCGGTAAGCGTGATCCGGCAGACCGGACACGACTTCGCGCCCAAGCGTGAATACCGCGGCGCTGCAGCCGATGACCACGACCAGCGCGAGGAATGCCGCGCGGAGCGGCTTCGTCTTCAGCCTTTCGACGAGCAGCATTATGAAGTCTGCAACCAGGAAGCAGGCGAACAGATAAGCAACATAGAAGAGCTTGTTATTGTCATACGGATTGGGCTGGAACAGTACGATTTCGCCGAGGACGAATATCAGCGCCGCTCCGGAGAATACGGGGCGCTGCTCGCGCGGGCAGAACACCAGTGCGAATGGGGTCATTGCGAACACGAGGCCGACGTTTTTCAGCCAGAACCAGAGCCAGTTCTCCTGCCCCTGATTCACCCAGTCCAGCCCAATGCGCAGAAAATGCGAGTTGCCCTCGACGGAGCGCAGCGTCCACAGCATGAGCTGCGGCGCGGCGAGCAGCACCGCGGGCAGTCCGAAGCGCAGCCAGCGGCGGAACCACGCCATGCACAGCCCGTCGCGGCGGAGCGAATAGAGCAGCCAGCAGAACGCGACAAGCCCCAGCGCAAAATAGGAGTGCGTGTGTATCATCGGCAGCAGCCCGCCAAAGATGCCCGCCGGTAGCCACGCGCGCTCGTCGCCGCGGAACACAGCGCGGTACAGCAGGTACAGTATCGCAAACAGCGCTGCCCAGCCGAACAGCGTCGCGCGCTGCGGCAGCAGCATGTCCGCGATGACGTTCACCCAGCGGATGCCGCGGTCGGTGAGATTCGTCGGCGTGGTGTAAAAGCCGGTGAAAAGCTCGGTCAGGCTGTAGTCACCCATGAAATATATCATGCCGAGACCGCCGTTGAGGAAGAACAGGATAAACGCCAGCACCACCGCGCCGCGTCTGTGGACTATCTCGCGGCCGAGGAACCAGCCCCCACAGAAAACCTGCGCCAGCGCAAAGACCATCGGCACGATGTACGCCGCGCGCAGCGGCAGACCGAGCAGGTACAGGCTCGCCGACACGCTGTCGCACAGGAAGGGATAGCACAGGCGCGAGCCGGGCAGGATGCTGTATTCAAACGGGAAGTTTCCCTGTTCGGCCATCGATGTGATGAAGCCGAGGTGCATACACATGTCGCCGTAGCTGCACTGGCCGCTGTAAAGCCCGCCGCCGTAGGAGCTGAGGGTGTGGGTGCACAGCAGGTACACGCACAGCGCGAGAAACGGCGGCAGCAGGAATATGAGCGGCCTGTCGCCGCGCGGCTCGTCCGCGTCCGGAGAGAACGGCGTTTTCCTGCGCAGCCGGAGGGAGAGCGCCGCTATTATAAACCCGCAGCCAAGCCCCGCGAGGTGTGCGCCGCGCGTGAAGCCCATGAGAAACGCAAATGGGATCGGCGCCCACATTGACAGCACAGTTCCCG
>ERZ1034952.3652-NODE-3652-length-10204-cov-7.351266_pt1 | contig 10204 bp, 8 predicted proteins | sample MGYA00520625_ERZ1034952 | MGnify/ENA primary metagenome ERZ1034952 (study PRJEB33766, sample SAMN09781773) | gut metagenome | biome: gut microbiome | host: Homo sapiens | place: Madagascar | study: EMG produced TPA metagenomics assembly of the PRJNA485056 data... | reverse complement strand
TATACAAGAAAGATTCCACTGAGTTTGAATCCATTGAAGAATTTGCTGGTGGTTCTCCTGTGACTACTAATAATAAGATGGAACTCATGGGAGTTATCATTGGTCTTGAAAGAGTCACAGAACCTTCAATGATTCGTATCTATTCTGATTCTTCTTATATCGTCAATGCTTTCAATAAACGTTGGATGTATAACTGGAAACGGAATGGATGGAAGACAAGAACCGGAGGACCCGTAAAGAATCAGGATCTTTGGGAGAGACTTCTGAAAGCAAAAGAACCTCATAAGGTATCTTTCGTCTGGGTAAAAGGCCATGATGGAGATCCAGATAATGAAAGATGTGATTATCTTGCTTCTACAATGTGCGACCCTTGCAATACTCTCGTAAAGGAAGGGAACCTTTATGTTGAGAAGAAGAAAAATAAGAATGAAAACGAATAACCCAAACGACAAGTGACTAATCTATGTTACCCTGAGAAGGCATAGATTAGTCACTTGATTTGATTGGAGGCTGATTAATATGGGCAAGCACAAGCATAGAAAGAACCGTGTGCGTATTAAGCGGTTGAATTGGGATGTTGAATATGTAAATGACATCCTGACGAATAACGGATTTACCATTACGGAGCCCGCAGTTATCAAGTTTGATGACACGAAACAGAAGAGTCTTTATGGCGCTCGTTCTCCACTGTATGGAACGAACTACGAAGACGAGAACGCATTCATCGAGCGCTATCGCTGTGAATGTGGTGCATTCAAAGGAAAGATGTTCGCTGGTGAAATTTGTCCCATTTGCGGAAAACCCGTGAAGTACGAAGATGTCAACATCGAATTCACCGGCTGGATTGCACTGGGTGATAATTTCATCATCAATCCTTTCTACTATAAGAAGTTGTCTTCTTGTATGAAGAAAGGTATGCTGGAAGCCATGATCAACGATAAGTATATCGTTGACGTAGATGGTCAGAGAAAGAGATACTTTGATCCTGAAGAGCAGGTAGCTCTTGGTGGATTTGGCGGAATTGGTCTGGTTGAATTCAAAGAGAACTTCGATGAAATCATTGAGTTCGTTAAGACCAAAAAGAAGAGTGCGATCAATGAACTTGATCGTATTAAGAGTGAAAAGAGTGCTGTGTTTACTTCACACATTCCTATCTACTCTACTCTTCTCCGTCCTCAGTCTACGACTACGGATACTTACTACTACAATACGATCGACCGTAATATCAACCCGCTGTTTAGTTTGAGTGATAAGCTCAAGAACAGCGAGGATATCGATCGTGCGTATATCCTGCATAGCATCCAGGGTCGTGTCAATGATATCTGGGATGAAAACTTCGATGCCTTGAATGGTAAGGAAGGATGGATTCGTGGACAGATTCTCGGTGGTGCATTGAACTACACCTCTCGTAATGTCATTATCCCAAATCCTACTCTGCGTGACTCTGAGGTTGATCTGAGTTACAATACCTTCCTTGAGATGTTTAAGTTCAAGATCATTGAATGGCTGATGAAGCTGGATGATATTCCTCTGGCAAAAGCTTACGAGCGTTATCGCAATGCTTATAAGTTTGATCCGAAGATTTATCAGGTTATGTGTTTCATTGTCAATAAGGAGCATCCGAAGATTATCATCAACCGAAATCCTACCCTGAACTATTACAGCATGCTTCTGATGGATATCCGCAGCATTAAGTCTGATGTATCTGACTTTACTCTGTCGGTTCCTCTGAGCGTTCTTCCTGGTTTGAATGCAGACTTCGATGGTGATATTCTGAATATCATCGGCCTTATGGACAAAGAACTCGAGCATGCATTCCGTAAGTTTGATCCCGTCTCTCGTATGATGATCAGTCGTGATACTGGTAAACTGAATAACTACTTCATGATTGATAAGTGTGAGAAGATCAATCTGTATAATTTCTGCACTTGTTAAAATACAATCCGCTGTTGGAAGCGACAAACCCAACAGCGGATTCTTTTTTGAAAGGAGAAAGAATATGAATGTCTATAAATATATGGAATTTGAAAACTATAAAGTTTTCGTTCACTCTCAGAATGTAATGTGTATGGAACTCGGCGGAAAGGGTATTCATGACCAAAGTTTCCGTGAAGATCTTGTGAGGGTTTCTAAGGAAGCATTTGATAAAGTCGCTCCTGAAGCAGAAGAAGCCTTAGGGGATTCTGATAATGTCCAGATGTTCCTGCATGTCTTCAATAGTCCGGAAAATGATATGTGGTCGATAGGCCGTAATATCATTTACAGCATGTCCAATTCTCCTCGTCCAGATGATCGTTGGCACAACGGATACAACTGCATCTTGGAAGCTGTAAAAGAAGCCAGCAAAACGAAAGTAAAGGCATTTCCTGCAATCCTCTTTGTAACTCCGTATAACTACTATCTCTATATCAATGGCAAACCTGCTTGTCACGGTTCTCCTAATATTCTTCCTGTCTTGGATAAGGATCATCCTTCTCCGGATGATAGTCTGAGAAATCCGGAGAAGGATACTCCCTTCTATTTTCTGAAGAATTCTATTGAGTCCTATCAGTGTTCTGATATTATCGTAAATGTCAGAGATGCAGAACATCGTAAAGAAGCAAAAGAATGCTTTAAAGGTGTCATTGAGAATGCAAGGACCTATCTCCAGATCCCGAAAGATCGTAAAATCTTTGGCGTTCTTACCACATACACGGATGATTTTGACGCAAGTAAAGAAGACTATCAATCTGCATATGAGTATGCAATCGACTTTGTTGTATATGCGCTCAATTATGGAGATAAAAATGTCTTCAATCGAGAGATTCTCGAAAATATCATCCATGAAACTGTGAAGAAAGAACCAGAAGTACAGAATCATTATGTATTCTTGGATATCTTAAGTCCAACGAATGTGGCAATCACATACAATGACACTATGTATGCAGTTATCTCTGCTCCAGAGAACTGGCATGATATCCTTATTGACATAACAACAGCTGAAGATTCTGATGATGACGATGACATGGAAATCAACCCGTATAATTGATTATATATTATACCCATGAAGAAAGGAGGATATACTATATAAACTATCCGTATATTCACAAGTAAAATCTAGGAGGAAATTAAAATGGCTAAGAAAAATGCAGTCGAGATCAAGAAAGACGAAAAGAAAGCGTTGAAAATTAAGATTGAGAAGGCCAAGGATGGCTTTGATGTGAAGATCGGTGACATGAAGTTGGACGATGATGGCATTGCCACTGTTAAGGGCAATAAAACCACCCGAACCTACTACTTCAAGAACAAGAAGCACAACACCCGCGCCTATGTCGTCATCAACGATGAAGTCAAGGCAAAGGGCTCTTCTTTGAACTTCAAGAAGGTCATGGAAGCAGTTGAGCGTTCCACGCAGGAAAACATGTTCCAGCAGTTCCTGCATAAGGTTGTCTCTACTCTCAGTGTGCAGGACTTCTCTCCTGCTGCTATTGTTATCCACATCAATGATATCGGCTTTATGGTCGGCGTCAATGGTGACTTCATGTACTCCTGCTCCAAGCTCTTCTGGACCGACAAGGAGAAGGATGCCACCGTCATTGACCAGATGATCCGTGATGCAAACAAGAATGCTCCGAAAGAGAAGTCTGATACGGAGGTTCTCGCAGAAGGTTACAAGGAGAGTCTCTAATGAGTAATGTGAAAGACCAGATTCCTGAGAACGCCGGATCCATTGTGGTTGTTGGTGAGAATGCAACCTTCAAGGAAGGAGTTATGTACATCAACAACCACATCGACTTCATGGTCGATGGCCATGGCTATGAGATAACGGTTGATGGTTATATGAGCCATGACTTTGTCCAGCGCTACAACACGAATGAATGTATGATCCCGGATGTATTGGAGCAGCATCGTGCTGTCATCCGTGAGTTTATGGCCGACACTCCTTACGGAGTCGATGCATACTACTATTGGCGTAGATTCTTCCTCGTTGATTCGGAGAAGGATCAGTATCGTATCTTTACGATGTTCGATAAGTATGCATATCCGAGCAAAGCTCCTAATCCGGAAGCTCGTGATACTGAGTCTATCAACCTGCTCGCAGAATATCTCGGTGAAGATCCGAAAGACTGGAAAGAATTTATTGAGTATATCAATAAAGGAAATCCGTTCTGTGATCGGATGTATGCAATCAAGGTTCCGATTGGGAAAGGAGATATCAGTCGTATCACGCCCTACGACAGAGAGATTCTCATTATCCCCGATAATGTGATCTCTGATAACGCTGTATTTGATCCGGTTCCGATTGAGAATAAACTCATCTACGTAAATCATGATGGTGTGAAATCCATCATGGGCTAAAGTATAAAAACACAAGGAGAAACTAAAATGAGCAAGAAGGAAACCAAGTACAAGACCGTTAAGATGGGTGATATCAAGTACGATGTCATCTATCGTGAGCACAATGCATGGAGCAATGCCATCCGTGATCTCACCAATCTCTTTACCATCCAGACGATGGATAGCTATGTCCTCGTTCACCACGATGAATTCCCTGTCAAGTATCCCATCACCGTTCAGGTTCGGGATACCATCAATTGCAGCATCCTCGGTGATGTCAAGAGCAATAAGCATCGCATCCAGTCTATCCTGAATCGGATTGACTTTGGTGAGATTGACATCACTGCCCTGGAAGCCATCAATATCAATCTCGCAGAATCCCAGTCCGGTGACAAGAAGACCAATGTCGATATCTGGGTGCGTGGCGATGACCGGTCAGCAGATTTCAGCTCTACGCTGAAATCTGATGAAAAGCCTGATAAGAAGAAAAAGAAGAAGTAAGTAATTCAATCAATAATCATAGTTATATATTATAGCTATGAAGAAAGGGAGTGAATCCAATGTAAGATTTACTTATTCCGAAAATCAATCAAATGAAAGCGATATAGGAGAAAGTATTATGGCATGGAAATTTGAAAGCAAATTTAACAAGGACACCAATCAGTATGAGCGGAACTTTGAGGTTGCGTTTGCTACCCCGATTCGCGAAGTGACCACCAACGGCTCTGTTTTCTACGCAACCGCAGATGTGTCCACCGCTGCTCAGTTGGCAGCAAACGCTGGCAATGGCTACAACGGCTCCATTCCCACCCAGTGCTACTCCCAGAAGTTCCTCATCCACTGCTGGCAGTTCCCGGATCCTTGGGACCGCAAGCAGTATGTCCCGTCTTCCGTGGGCGTCAACTTGGAGGTCACGATGCCTACGGTAAAAATTCCGTTCGATACCATGGAGTTTACTCCGAAGATCGACATCGATCGGATTTTGCTGTTATTGAAGCCGTTTGATACTCTCACGGCTCCCTATAAGCTCAACAGCATCGACATTTATATGTATCTCTTCATTGGTCAGGATCCGATCATAACCTGCCGCTATGGACTTCGCAGCGCTTGCAATAACGACTATATCCTCGAAAGCTCTGTGAGCGAAGCGTGGCATGACAATCGTGAGAACGATGTCGATTGCATGAAGAGCACAATCACAGCACGCTACTACAGTAGCAACTATTCCGGTGATGGTGATGCTCGTGTCATTAAGCTTCTCAACGATATCGAAGGCCGTACTCGTGAATGCGATAAGATCTGTTCCAAGTACCCTGAGCTGTTCGTGTGGTACAAGTCCTTCATGAAGAGCGTTGAGACCGCCATGGCAAAGAAGTATCCCGATAAGATCAAGTTGAATGAGGAAGCCGGAAAACGTGCTATCAACAAGGACCTCAAGGAATGTGACATCAAGGAAATCAAGGAGGAGGAATAATTATGTGCGAGAAGCAGTTACCTGAATGGAAGTTCACCCGTAACAACTACAGCATCGTCTGGCAGGGCCCTGTAACGATGTGCCACTATAACCCGATTGACGATGATGAGGAAGACGAAGGTTTTCCTTTCATCGGAAACGTAGTTGACCAGCACATCGTCTGTGCTTGCTGGAGTAGCGAAGACAGCAAGAATATGGGCATGGTTCCTGCAATGATCAATGTCCATATCACGATCTGCAAGCAGATCCACAACTACAGCGTTTCCCGTGATTTAATAACGGAGGGAAACTTCTCGATTCTGATCGATAATATCCTTCGGAATCAGCTGCTTTCCTTTGGCGAGAACATTACGAGCCCTAGCTATATCAGTTCCATCAACATCAAGATTGCCATTCCCAATGACCATATGCCTATTATCAATGCCAGGTATATCGATCAGGATGGCGATCCTTGGGACTTTGAGGAGCTCGCCATCAATGAGATCAAGAAGGACGAAGCACATCACATGACTAAGTACCTCGTTGAGCTTGCTGGGGATATCAACGCTATCAGGAAAATCCGTAACATCATCCCTGGCATGGATGGCTATTGGAAAGATTACGTCCAGGAAAACTATCCTGATGCATACGATCCTTTCGAGAAAAAACTTCTCGAAACAATGCGTCACGTCAAAGAGGATGCTGTTGTTGCTGAAGAGGCTACCAAGCCCAAGACCAGCCGTGAGAAGATCAAGTCTATCTACAACACCGACATCCTCAACATGGTTGTTGAAGGCATGATCATCCGCGACAAAGAGATCGATAAGTTCAGTGACAGTGAGTGTGACATTGTTGCAGAGAGCCTCGAGAAAATCAGCTTTTAATAACTATTAGTAATTAACTCCGTGAAGGTAAGTCTAAAAATGACTATCTTCACGGAGTTAATTTTTTATTTGTAAGGAGAACGTATACTATGGAATTAACTGAAGAAATGCGGATGCTAGGTATCACAGAAGATGATATCGTATCTACAGTCCGTAAGCCGCTACAGGTTTCAAAATGGAATATCTACTGGTGTGATTTCAGTAGCGTTATTCCTAATTGCAAGCCTCATCCTGCACTTGTCATATCAACTGATAACTGGTACGCATCAAGTTCTACTGTTAAGGTAGCAATGTTAACCAGCAAGTTTGTTGGTACAAGTAATCCTGATAAGGAAGTCGTCAATCGTTTACGTGTGTTCGTTGACCTTGGTGAGAATCTGAAGGATGAATCAAAACCAAGAATTGGATGCATCAAGTTATTCCAGTTCTTTGATTTACCGGCAGATGCCATCAAGGGATATATCCGATCCGTTGACGATGAAGTCTTAAAGAGCTATGTACTCGACTGCTATATGGCAGCAGTTACAGGAAAGATTCCTCCTGTATATTCGGAATACAGAAAGAAATACGAAGAAGCAAGTAATATAATTGCAAGCGATACGGAAGAATGATAAAGAAAAAATCCTATATAGGATTCATAAAGAGTGCACTACCATAAAGACAGTGCACTCTTTATTTTTTCTTTTTAGGAGTTGTAAATCTCCTCAAGTTTTCTCTTCAATTCAACCATAATCTTGTTACCAAGAACTGTGATCAGAATAGAAGGAACTTGACGTTTCAAAATTGACGACGGAGGGATTAGCGAAGAGACTTCTTCATCAGGACGAAATTCGCTGTATGGTTCATAGCCTTCAGGGATAATCTCACCGATAATGCCCTTTAACGCTGTGAAATAGGCAATTTTATCACCCACGCCTAAGATATCCGGGTGTTCGATATAGAATTCAATGAGAACACCGTCATCATTGATCTTCTGACCCTTAATAACGCCATAGATATTAGGTTCTATCTTACCAGTTGTTTCATTGACAAGTAAGCCACACTTGACAATGTTGCTACCTTCCTCAGCATACTTATCGAGGAATCCCTTCTTTTCTTTTACCCCGTTATAGTAACTGGACACAATTTTACGGAGAGAAGGACTCATATCTTCAAGCTCTACAGCAGAATAGATCTTGATACCAACGATCTTACCGGCATATTTACTTTTGATGACATTCTTACTTCCTTCATCAATAAGCTCCTTATTATCATCAGAAAGCGATGCAAGGAGTTTATTCAGATCACTATCTTCAAAGGAAGTATCATATGCAATCAAAGGATCACCAATATTCACGTGATCATTCACCTTACGAATGTCATAGACATTGGAGTTCTTACCGATAACGACAGATTTACAGAAAGTCATATTAGCTTCTGCATCACCTGCAAGCTTCTTGGTAATAACAGTACAGTCGTTGTAGGTATTATAGCTAGAGATGATAGCAACTTTCTCAAGAACACCCACATTCATACGAAGACCATTCATACCATCGTCTTTGAAGAAATCCTTATGCCATGCAATAGCGGCATCCTTCTTAAACTTATCGCCTACTTTGTATTTCGTGATAAGTTCATTGGAAAGATAGAAACCACCGCCACCATTCTTTACAATATTCGGCGCAAGATTAACTGCCTGATGTTTACCAGACTTATATTCTAGCATAAGAATATTGCTCTTTGGATCGTAGTCAATAACCTTGCCATCTTCAGCAGCATTGATAACGAAATCACTAGAAAGATCAAAACGAATAGCTTCATCAGATCCATTAGCAATCAGTGCCGGTGCTGCATTCTTAACGGGAATAACATGCTTAGACTGCTTGACAGCCATTGCAGTACGGATGGAATCATCACGAGTTGCACCGAGAGGATACAAAAGTTCACCAGGAGAGAATACGTTAACGTCCTTAAGATCATCACGCTCATTCTCCTTGATATCAACGTATCCACGTGCAGAGGTAATATTGGGCTCCATAGTAAGAGTTCTATTGATACCACAGTTACCATCAGGAGAAGTACTCATACCGATGACACCAATCATAGATGCATCGTAAGAACGCTTCTCTTCTGAATAAGCGCGTTCCACGTTAACACCACGATATCCCTTAGCAGAGATGGAACGATCTTTCTCAAGCTCAACGACAGGATTCAGTGTAGAATAATCTTCCACTGTCTGTAATCCCATGAGTTCCTTAATGACTGCATTTCTAGGAAGACTCAGCTTCTTCTTACCGTTACTATTCTTATATTCAAGATAGGAACGGGAGAGCTGATAATAGAGAATTGCAGGAATAACTTCACTAGAACGCACACGAGCAATACGCTGACTGGATTCAAAGGTATAGCTATCATCAACAAGCAAACTATTAGCATAGATGCAGACATCAATCAAATCCGTAGGAAGATTAATATCCCGAAGGATTTCTTCTGTAATAGGATCAATCATGAAGTCGTAGTAGTTGCTAATAGCAGACATGATAGATACTTTACCGTATACCTTCTTAAAGTAATCCACGTATGCTTCTACGCTATTATACTCATTCAGATCATGAGATTCTGTATCAAGAACCTTCATACCATTCATGAGTAATGCAGTAGCCATATCAGCATCATACAGCATATAGCAGTCTTTGAAACGGATAACACCCTGAGAAGGCTTCACAGATTTCGGATAGCTCTTGCTGAATTCATACCTCAGATTCATCTTCTTAAATACAGAAGTGATTCCTTCCCAATACAGCATATATACAATGAGAGGCATAGACTGCTTCATCAATGTAGCAGTGGAATACATAACCTTCTTCGTATTACGAGTCTTGAAGTATTCTTCACGGATATGCTCAGGAAGTTCGGCAGCAATGATATCACAAAGAGGTTCATCACCAACCATCTGAGTTTCAGAGTTTAGCCAAAGCTCTCTATTCTTATCACGGAATCCAATGAAGATCTCACTGCCAACATCACACTTCGGTGCTTCGATATTGTGATCTGCAATATACTTCGTAGCTTCTTCCTGATTGAAGAAAATCGTACAAGTAGGAGTTTTGAATTTCGTAATAACCTTACTAAACTCGTCATACTCAAGAGTAGTAAGATACTGCTTGTTTGTGACATACGCACTTCCAACTGTGAAGAGTTTCATAGCATCTGGATTTGCATAGATCAATTTCATCAGACGTTCAACTGATGAAATACTCTTTGCGCCAATACGACGTACGAAAATCTTATTGTAGTTGGAAACGATCTGCACGGTATCAGGAGCAGTCTTTACGACAGGATACAAGAAATTCTGCTTATTGATAAGCTTCTTATTACCACCAAGGTACAGGAACTTATCATCCAAGAATTTCGGAATATCGACAGTAACAACATGACGCTGATGAGCCTCATCTTCCAGAGTAACCTTCATAGTCATCTTGTAGTTCAATTCATCCGATGTATCCGTAGTCTGAATGTCTCTGACATAGAACGGCATGCTCTTGTTATTAAGACAAGTAAATGCATTCAT
>ERZ1034952.3648-NODE-3648-length-10214-cov-4.765134_pt1 | contig 10214 bp, 8 predicted proteins | sample MGYA00520625_ERZ1034952 | MGnify/ENA primary metagenome ERZ1034952 (study PRJEB33766, sample SAMN09781773) | gut metagenome | biome: gut microbiome | host: Homo sapiens | place: Madagascar | study: EMG produced TPA metagenomics assembly of the PRJNA485056 data... | reverse complement strand
TATTTCAATATGGTGATACTGATATTGCTGTTGGTGCTTCCGGCAGTATCTATAATATCGGCGGCAGTAGCAATAAGAAATATAGACATTGCCATAGAAGGGACAAATGAGAAATTAAACATTGACGAACCCTTTCTTCTTCGGGTAAGGGTTACCAATAAAAGCTTTATTCCGGTTTTAAACGTATTTATGAATGTGGATGTTGAGAATGATTTTTTTATGTCCGCAGGAACCCATGTTCTTAATATTCCTGCTTTTATAAAAGGCGTAAATGAAGTTAAATATCGGTTATCAAGTGAATATATAGGCATAATAAAAGTCTCCATACCGGATATGGTCATAATGGACTGGTTTGGATTTGTAAGACTTAAAAAAAAGGTTGGTGTCAGCAAGGAATATACAATACTTCCGGATACAGCACTTCAGGTTATGCCCGACAATACCGCTATAAGTGCAGGAATGACAGAAGCGGAGGAAAGCCGTAAAAAGGGGAACGATTTTGCTGAGGTGTCTGACATAAGAGAGTATATTCCGGGGGATAAGCTCCAGAATATACACTGGAAGCTGTCAGCCAAAGAAAACAATATCATGGTAAAAGAAAGAGTGAGTCTTTCTTCCGACGAACTGATGGTACTTGTGGAGCTTACAAATGATGTTGACATGATATTAAACGATATTTTGTGTGCAATGTATGGAATGGCTGATTACATGATCAGGCAGAATGTTCCGTTTAGTATATACTGGTGGAGTGTTGGTGACCAGGATATGAAGAGAACTGTTATAGATGGTATGGCAGATCTTGAAGAGACCATGGAGAATATATTTTACGAGCGTTATTATGCTGATGCAAAGCTTGGAACCACTATTATGAAGAGACTTATGAACGAAGGCTCAAGGTTTATGGTCATTGGAAGACGGGACGCAGGAAATGGTGTAACAGTATTTACTTATAAAGATACGGTTGAAGGCTGTATATGTGAGTAGAAACGGAAGAAAGATGGCAATATTTAAGAAAAAGAAAGACGAACAACAAAAAATCAATGTATGCCAGGGTATAACTCTTTCGGAAGCTGTACAGATGACCAGGATGGCAGGATATCAGGAGGTGTTGGTCAGAGGGATACTCGAAGTTCTGATAGTGTTTGGAAGTGTAGGCGGCATTCTGTCATGCGTGGGACTTAATTATCATATGCTGGTGCTTTTTTTGGCAGATGCTGTAATTGCGGCATATTTCAGCAATTTGTTCAGGACAGGAAAAATCTGGCTTAGGGATATAGGCTACGTTTCCTATTTCATAGTATTTATTCTTGCCATATTCCTGTTGAAATCCTATGCAAATAGTGGATTTTATGCCATGGTAAACGAATTCCTGAATAAGATCACAGATTACTTTATGGTTGATGATGTTAGGGTGTTCTCTGAATCCATGGGTAACAGGGCAGTGACGGTGCCCATTGCGGCCATATTCGTAAGCAGCATAGAGATAATAGTATTGAATATATTCCTGTCAACCTATATGAGTATTGCGGCAGCGGTATTAATGGGGGTGCCGGTGTTCATACTTCCTCTTTTCTTCAGACTTGAGCCGGATGTTTTGTATGTGATACTTTTATGTGCCGGAATATTCGGCGTGATTGTTTTAAAGGGCAGCAGACATTATAAGCTGGTCTTTGATGACAGACAGTTTGACACCATTGAAAAGAAGGGCAGACTTAAAACAATAGGATACACACAATCGGGAAAGATAGCCGCCCAGATAACCGGTGTACTCCTTGGGATAATATTGCTGGTGCTTGGAGTTGTGAACGTAGCTTATCCCCCTGATAATTTCACATACAGATTTAAGAACAGCACGGTGAAGGAAAAAATAGAGGAGCCTCTCGGAAACCTCATAATGTATGGCTTTGAGGCATTGAGAAACAGACCTAATACCGGTGGTATTGCCGAAGGACAGCTTGGCGGAGTTTCCTCAGTCATAACTGACGGCGAGACGGATCTTGAACTGATATTTACCCCATACAGTACAGATACTATTTATCTTAAAGCATTTGTAGGAGACAGATACAGTGTGGATCACTGGGAAAAGGATGAGGGCGGTATGTATCCACTGCCTCGTGTGACAGATAACAATACAAAGGGTGAAAATAAAGTCACCGAACCTGATGAGGCAGCTCATGGTAAGATGGATGTCGTGAATATATCTGCAAATCCTAACTATTATTATATGCCATATTACACTCTTTGGGACAGTGATATGGAAAGCGGATACAAGAACAAGACCGGTATTCAGAGAGGACAGACACAGACATATATTTACTATCCGGATTACAGCTATGAGGCTGACAACAATGGACAGATAAAGGAATCATATCTTGAGGTTCCTGAGGAGAACAGGGAAGTTATTGCAGAGTTCTGCAGAGAAGCAGGATTTGGAGGAAGCGACGAAGAAATAGTACAACAGGTTACTGCATATTTTGAAGAGAACTTTCCGTATACAATACATCCGGGGGCAACCCCTTCCGGAGAGGATTACGTGAACTATTTCCTTACAAAGACAAAGAAGGGATTGTGTGCACATTTTGCATCGGCTGCAACCCTTATATTCCGCTATTATGGTATTCCTGCGAGATATTGTGAAGGATATGCGGTAGATTATAACGGAGTTCTTGACGGGAAGCTTTTTAATGAGTATCATGAAGACAAGGTCAATGGTAACCGGAAAGAATATGATGATTATTTTACCGGAGAGAACCTGCTTGGCAGAACGGATGTAATGGTGGTAGATGTTACAGATGAGTCTGCACATGCCTGGGTAGAGGTCTTTATTGACGGAAAATGGCAGGTGGCGGAGACAACTCCTCCTGCCGGTGAAGAGGAAGAACAGGATGATTTCTGGACAAGATTCGGTCAATATTTCTTTGGAGACGGAGGGGACGATACCCAGAATTATGGAGCTGTAGACACCTCAGCAATATTTTCCATGGAGAATGTCAGATGGGTAGTTATGATTCTTGCGGGAATTGTAGCTGTTGCGGTACTCATATTTGTAATAAAGCTCATGTCAAGGAAGATAAAGCGGATGCTAAGTTATCACACAGATTTTGTGGGTGATGATGTTATTGCATATTACAGCTATATGTGTGATTACATGCGGCTTGCCCGTGTTGGATTTGATGATGCTGATACTCATCTGAAGCAGTCAAAACTAATGCTCACCAGAAGGGGTGAGAGAGTGGAAGACATAAGCCCTGATCGTATGTCCAATGCACTGGCCATATCCGAAACAGTGGAAGAGCTTAGCTATGACAATGGCATTGATATGATGTCAGAGAGTCTGCTCGATGAGTCTGCCAGGATATTGGATATATTGAAAGGCGTTATGGTATTTATAAAGAAAAATACAGATAAGAAAAAGAGGATATATTCTTTCTTTAAACTTTAGACTATAAATACAGGCAATTATAATTTCTTTTTCATTTTGTACTCCTTTTTGGATCAGAAAGGATTCCTACTCCCTTTACAGCTGATCCGGGTGCAGCATATGCAGAAATGTATATGCTGCATTTTTATTATGCAACGAGTCAAGTGTGACATGCTTTCATGATCGCATTTGTTGCACAGACCCGGCAGGCTGAGTCTGTGCAATTTATAGCCCGGGTTAAATAAATTTTCGGATATATACGAAATATATGTTGACATACAATTAAATATATGTTTAAATGTTCATAGATTGAGGCGAACAAAATATTTAAGCCATATTATCTATATAGATATAATACAATAAAAGTATAAATTAAAAGGAGCGAAACAATATGAAAAAGTACAAGATTGAAGTTGATTGCGCAAACTGTGCAGCAAAGATGGAAGAGGCCACAAAGAAGGTAAGCGGTGTAAAGGACGCAACAGTAGCATTCATGGCACAGAAGATGAGCGTTGAATTTGAAGAAGACGTTGATGAAGCCAAGGTTATGAAGGATGTACTTAAGGCTTGCAGAAAAGTAGAGCCTGACTGCGAGATTTACCTGTAATACAGGACTTAACAGAAATACCCCTACCCTGCAGGCTCACCATCATGTGAGCCTGTATTACTATCAGGACAAGGCTGTTTTTTCTGTTAAATAGAAAGGAGTAAATATTATGACCAGAAAACAAAAAAAGGTTTTAATAAGAGTAATAATATCTGCAATCCTTGTTGTGGGCTTAAGAATCACATTCCAATTTGCAGATGTGAATAAATATATAGAGCTGGTATGCTACCTTGTTCCGTATTTCATCATTGGATATGATATATTAAAGAAAGCGGTGCTTGGTATATTCCATGGAGAAGTGTTCGATGAGAACTTCCTTATGGCGATAGCAACAGTTGGTGCCATTGCTCTTGGAGAGTATGTGGAAGGTACAGCGGTTATGCTGTTCTACCAGATCGGTGAGCTGTTCCAGAGCTACGCCGTTGGCAAGAGCCGTAGAAATATATCAGAGCTTATGGATATCAGACCTGACTATGCAAATGTCTATGAGGGCGACGAACTGGTCCAGGTTGATCCTGATGATGTTGAGATCGGAACAGTGATAGTTGTTAAGCCAGGCGAGAAGGTGCCTATCGACGGTAAGGTCGTAGAAGGAACCTCAACACTTAACACCAGTGCACTTACAGGTGAGAGCCTTCCTAGAGAGGTGAAGGCAGGAGACGAGGTTATCAGCGGCTGCGTCAACATGTCAGGCGTACTTAAGATAAAGACCACAAAGCCATTTGGAGATTCGACAGTGTCCAAGATCCTTGAGCTGGTGGAGAACTCCAGCATGAAGAAGTCCCATTCAGAGAACTTCATCACTAGATTTGCAAAGTATTACACACCGGCAGTATGTATTGGTGCCCTTGCACTGGCGGTACTTCCACCTGTTATAAATATCATCATAGGAAATCCTGCGGCATGGAGCAAATGGGTTATAAGAGCCCTCACAACTCTTGTAATAAGCTGTCCGTGTGCCCTTGTAATATCAATTCCGTTAAGCTTCTTCGGAGGTATCGGTGGGGCTTCGGCAAAGGGTATCCTTGTGAAGGGTTCCAACTACCTTGAGATCCTTTCCCAGACCAAGTATCTTGTATGCGACAAGACAGGTACTCTTACAAAGGGCGTGTTCCAGGTAACAGAGATCAAGCCTGCCGAGAAGTATACTGAAGCAGAGCTTTTAAAGCTTGCAGCGTGTGCCGAGAACTATTCTAACCACCCTATAAGCAAGAGCCTTAAGGAAGCCTATGGCGGGGATATTGACCCTGCAGATGTTCCTGAGTCAGGCATTGAAGAGGTTGCCGGTCACGGCATTATCGCCCGTGTATCGGGAAAAGAGGTTGCCTGCGGTAATATCAAGCTTATGAAGAAGCTTGGAGTAAGCTATTTCACCCCTGATAAGACAGGAACTGAGGTTCATGTTGCGGTTGATGGTGTATATGCAGGTTACATCCTCATATCAGATATTGTTAAGCCTACAGCAGCCAAGATGGTTTCCGAGCTTAAGGCAAATGGTGTTGAGCATGTGGTAATGCTTACAGGTGACGCTAAGAAGGTTGCAGATTCCGTTGCTGATGAACTTGGCATAGATATTGTAAAGAGTGAGCTTCTTCCGGCAGACAAGGTTGCCGAGGTTGAAAAGCTTATTTCCGAGAAGGGTGAAAAGGAAAAGCTTGCCTTCGTAGGTGATGGAATAAATGACGCTCCGGTTCTTTCAAGAGCAGATATAGGAATTGCCATGGGTGGTCTCGGATCAGACGCAGCCATAGAGGCAGCAGATGTTGTCCTTATGGATGATGACCCGGCTAAGATCGCAACGGCCATGAAGATATCAAGAAAGACCTTAAGGATCGTTCATCAGAATATAGTATTTGCCCTGGTTGTCAAGTTCGCATGTCTCGGATTTGGAGCTATAGGTTTCTTAAACATGTGGTGGGCGATATTTTCAGATGTAGGAGTTATGATCCTTGCAGTACTTAACGCCACAAGGGCATTGAAGTTTAAAGAGTGATAAAAACGACAGATGATGAGAGATTAAAGTTAGGAACAGAACTTGAAACGGCAATAGAGGTCTGAGTGACAGAATAAGAATTGAAACACCGGATAGAAGGTTTGGTGCCATATTAAGATCTGAAACAATAAAAGAGAGGTGCGTATGACATATACACATATATTGGCCCATGGTAACGACAGTGAAGCAGTGAAGAAGGCTATGCCGTCTGTTGATGACTGTGCCGCCGTGGCAGAGGTATTTAAGCTTATAAGCGATGGCAGCAGGTTGAGGATATTATGGCTGCTGTGCCACAGAGAAGTGAGCGTAGGGGACATAGCAGAGATGATGGACATGAGCAATCCCGCTGTGTCACATCATCTGAAGCTCCTTAAGCAGAGTGGTCTTGTGGACAGTCACAGGGAAGGAAAAGAAGTATTCTACAGACTGGCTGACACCGAACAGGCAGAGCTTATCCACAGAGCCTGCGAAACCATGTTCCACATAACCTGCCCGATAGAATAAAACTATATAATATTGTGCATATCGACAGCAGGTATTAAATGATTAAGGAGCTGCATAAAAAGCCCGGAGAAATGAAATTATCTTTTTCTCCGGGTTTTCAATTTATTGTAATGATGTCATAGACATCGTTACGCTGCAGCAACCCTTGCCGTAGGCAATTTCAAACGGTTGCTGCTCAATTTATTGTAATGATGTCATAGACATCGTTACGCTGCAGCAACCCTTGCCGTAGGCAATTTCAAATGGTTGCTGCTCACCTTATGAGAAAAGATCAAGTATCTTTCCTACGGTTTCCACCTTGCCCACGACATTGCTCTTTCCTGCTGCGGTTCCGGTCTGACCTCCTGAGGCAGTTTCGTTTGCATTGGCTTCTGAGCTTACACCGGCTGATCCGCCACTCATAAGAACCGGCGCCATCCATACACGGCCTGTTCCGCGGTATACATTTACAAAGCCCTCTTTGGAGATGGCTGATCCAATGAGACTCTTGGTGGATTTCTCCACAGAGAAATTAAGACTTCCTGACCAGCATATCGCCATATTTCCGTCGATCTTGAGGACATCATCCTGAAGATCTATCTGGATCAGCTCCTCAAGGGGAACAATACTTTCAAGGGCACATACTCCGTTGCCGCGGAGACTCAGGTTGAAGAGACCTTCGCCACCAAGGACTGCCGATGAAATATTTGTTCTTGATACAACCTTCTGTTCAAGCTGGCTGTCGCAGGCAAGAAACAGACCATCATCAAGAACGATCTGACCGCCCCAGTCAGCAACATTTGTCAGGAGCAAATGTCTGTAGGTTGGTTCAAGCATAACCTGACCATAACCTGAATACACAGGCTTTACGGCACTTTCCTTTGTGACCGCTGATGAAACCATCTTTCCTATGAAATTTCCTACGCCCTTAACATCCGATGCCATCTGAACCTTGCCGCTTATCCACTGCATGGCACCTGCCTGTATGGTGTAGCTGTTTCCGTTCAGATTAAGAAGAAGCTGGCGGCGGTTTACGTTCATTTTCGCCATGAAGTATTCGGTTTTTGATGTGAGGGGGCTTACTGACATATCCTTTGCATATTCAATTACCTGCATACCGCCAAGCTGGGATTTTACTACTGCATTTTCAGTGCTTAATAAGTTCTGCTGTACCATGATCTATACCTCCCGTTTATGCTGTAGGTGCCATGAGAATGGTACCTGTTCCGCGATATACATTTACGAAGCCCTCCTTGGAAATAGCTGATCCAATGAGACTCTTGGTGGATTTCTCAACAGTGAAGTTAAGGCTTGCTGACCAGGCGATCGCCATATTTCCATCAATCTTAACCTCATCATCCTGAAGGTTAAACTGGATAAGCTCCTGCTGTGGAACCGGGCTTTCAAGGGCTGCAATACCATTGCCTATAAGGCTTAAGTTAAAGAGACCTTCGCCGCCGAGAACAGCAGATGAAAGATTTTTTCTTGATACGGTTTTGTACTGGAGTGTATTGTCACATGCCAGGAACAAGCCATCGTCAAGGACAATCTGTCCCCATTTTGACACATCAATAAGAATGATATGCTTGTATGTAGGCTCTAACATAAGGTAACCCTGACCTGTATATTCAGGCTTCGCAATGGTCTCCTTTGTTACAACGGCACTGGCTGCCTTGCCAAGGAAATTACCTGCAGTGACATTGGTCTTCATGTTTACATTGCCAAGCATCCACTGCATGGCACCTGCCTGAATAAAACATCCGGTATTGTTGAGCTGGACTAATACCTGTCGTCTCTTTACATTCATTTCCGACGAGAAATAAGCCGTCTCTGCGTTGTATGGCGAAACAGAAAGATCCTTCTGGTGCTCGCATACAAAGAACTGTCCCATCTGGGATACACACTGAATATTCTTGTTGTTAAATAAATTGTTGATCTGAAACATTTTTCCCTCCTGCATCTTTAGAACGTCAGCCTGCTGATGAAATCAAAGGCCGATACAAACTTTATATAGTTTGACTGCAACTACATTATTATTTTATCATTATTTAGGACATAGTAAAAGCAGTATATTGATACATAATATTAAACAAAACATAAAGATTTGAGAGATAATTAAAATATACCAAAAACAAAAGGCTAAGGGGAAGGCAGCGGAAGCATAGTGACCATAAGCGGCAAAATATGCCGTACAAAAATGTTATGCAAAATAAATGGTAGAAAAAAATCCTGATTTAAGATATCCTAGATGTAGGTCGTTGGAGTGTTTATTGACTATATACCAAAAAGTTTTTTACTAATAATCAAAAACAGAAAGGAACATAAACGTGGAGTTTAAAGGCGTAAAAAAGATCGACGAGGGCAAATTCATTGCCAGATACGATCTGGAATATGAAACAGTTGACGGACAACAGAAAATATATGAAATAATAAGCAGAAACAAGAATATCACAGATTTTGAAGGCGTTCATGGCAGGAAGGCCGACGCCGTGGTGATAATTGCCACCGATGAAAAGAATGAGAAGATCCTCATAGACAGGGAGTTCCGCCTTGCGGTTGGGGAGTGGGTCTATAATTTCCCGGCAGGACTTATTGACCCGGGAGAGACTCCGGAGGAGAGTGCAGTGAGAGAATTGCGGGAGGAGACGGGCCTTGAGCTTTACGAGATAAATGACTTCATAAATACCAGTTACAGTGCGGTGGGATTTTCAAATGAGACAAATGTGTGCGTGGTGGGAAAAGCCCGCGGAACATTTAAGCCAAGCACATCCACACTGGAAGAGATCGAAGCCGGCTGGTATACAAGGGAGCAGGTCAAGGAACTCTTAAAGACAGAGAAATTCGCCGCAAGAACCCAGGCATTCTGCTATAACTGGTGCCGTGAAAAAAGGTAGACTGAGGCAGTAAAGGCTGCCGGTAAAAAAGGCTGCTAATAAAAAAGGCTGCTAATAAAAAAGGCTGCTAATAAAAAAGGCTGATGCTCAATAGAGGGGGAGACCATTGTGAAAAAAATACTCGTAATAGAAGATGACAGAGAAATAAATAATCTCGTCTGTGAATTTTTAAGTGAAAATGGCTACGAAACAGTATCTGCCCGGGATGGCATTACAGGATTAAGAAAGTTTGAAAATGAGAAGAGCGTAGATCTTGTGATACTGGATCTTATGCTGCCATATAAAAGTGGCGATGGTGTGCTCTCAGAGATAAGAAGGATGAGCAATATCCCTGTGATAGTGACCTCGGCCAAGGATATGATCCAGACCAAGGTGGACATTATGCGGCTTGGAGCAGATGACTATATTACAAAGCCCTTTGACCTGGATGAGCTTCTGGTGCGTATAGAGGCTGTGCTTAGAAGGTGCAGTGGGGCAGACATAAGACTTGCAGCCACAGGAAATGGGAATAAAACCTATGGATTTAAAAATCTTGTTCTTGATGACAGCCTTAAGGAGGCAAGGGTAAAGGGAAATCTGCTGGAACTTACGGCGAAGGAGTACGAGATATTAAAGCTTCTGACTGCCAATCCGAGAAAACTTTTCTCCAAGGCAAATCTTTACGAGAGTGTCTGGAATGAACCCTATTATGCAGAGGATAACACCCTTAAGGTGCATATGAGCAACATAAGGAATAAGATAAAGAAATACGACAGCGAAGAATATATAGAGACAGTCTGGGGAGCGGGCTACCGCTTCAAGGCATAAAAAAAGAGA
>ERZ1034952.3647-NODE-3647-length-10214-cov-5.730781_pt1 | contig 10214 bp, 8 predicted proteins | sample MGYA00520625_ERZ1034952 | MGnify/ENA primary metagenome ERZ1034952 (study PRJEB33766, sample SAMN09781773) | gut metagenome | biome: gut microbiome | host: Homo sapiens | place: Madagascar | study: EMG produced TPA metagenomics assembly of the PRJNA485056 data... | reverse complement strand
GCATTTATTTTTATATCGACATAATCCGGAACAATAATATCAGAGCCGCCAAACATACAGAACAAATCTATCTGACTGTTTTTGTCAAAGCATGCATCTGAAAGATTGCACTTAGTGCCGCCGAATACTGCACCTATCTTTGCAATTTTAACATTCTCTCCGGTAAAATCCGATGTCTTTGTATCAAATACGGATGCACATTCGACAACATCATCCTTGACATATGTATGTACGTTTTCATCGCCTTTAAATGCTTTTATAATAATTTTTATTCCTATCAAAACTATAATAACCGGTACAAAAAGCTTCCAGAACATACCATGCTCTATTATGCCCTGTGCGGTGAGCAGAAGATATATGCCTATTGCCAGAATAATTAAGTTACTGATTTTGTCTTTACTTGTAATAAGTCCGTAAAGGCTCGGAACGATAATAAATACCGTCCACCATCCGTCAAAAGAAATATTTACCGGTGCAATCCCAAGTGCATCAAGAGCAAAAACTATACCGCCTAAGATAAGCAATGCCCCAAGTATAATACCAAATATTTTTTTCACAAAAAATCCCTCCTTGATTACATTGTATTACTGCTGTTCCGATATGTCAATAGCTTTATTGAATCAGAACTTTTTTTGCAGTACAATAGATATAAAATTCAGGTATTTTCCGCCGCCTGCTTCCATTGATTTGCGATCACCTGCAGCATATTCGTTGTCCTGCGCGAGCCAGTCCGCCCAAACCTCGTCGTTACTCTCCATTTCTTTAACGCTTATTACATCAGCGCCCTTGCATTTGCTTACGGTTTCTGTCCAGTAACTGACATCGTGCATATAGTCAAGCTGTTCCGGTGTCCATGAAAGCAAAAGCTCAGGCGGCAGATTATCGTGACAATCATGCTTCATTCCGGGGATTGCAATATAAATATAAGCGCCTTTTTTTACAAATGGTAAAAGTTTTTCGTCAAGGTATCTTTCATCACGTCCAAAGTAGTTATACGAGTCAGTACTTACAACAGCGTCAAAAAAATCCTTTTCAAAAGGCAAGTCGGTTGCATCCGCCTTTACGGGTATGATTTGCTTGCTGTTAAGTCCCATTTCGTCAAAGAACTTTCTGTTATCCTCCGGATTGCTCCATAAATCTGCGGCATAAACGGTAAAACCGTATTCCTTTGCAAGAAACACGCTTGTTAGTCCCTGACCGCTTCCGAGGTCACAGACAACTGCGCCATTAGGAATCTTATTGTCAATAAGCAATTCCTCCTCAAGCTTAACGGGATTTGACCCCATAATTTTTGCCATAAGCTGTGGCGTACTGTATTTTTCACTTTTAATATATTTCATCTTTATTCACTCCTGTTCTTTAAGTTTGTTTTGTTAAATGTATCAATATGGTTTTCAAGCAGCTGCACAAACTCTGTTTTGTCCGCGCAATAATCAGATCGGTTTATAAGCAGATACATTGGTGCATAATACTCTAAGGCAAGCTGTATCGGATCTGAATCTTTCAGGATACCGTTTTTAATCATTTCCCGGAAAATGTCAGCAGTATATGTTACAGGCCCCGAAACAATACAGCTGTCATATAATTCTGCTATTTTGCTGCTTCTGTATTGTTCCAAAACCAGCATTTTGCGGAAATCTGACGCAAAAGCGTCTTCGGTCCAGAACTTAAATTGAGCAAGTGTAAATTCTTTGAGGCTTTCCGCTGACGTATATCCGTATGCATCCGGCTGTACGCCATAGCCCTGCTCAGGAACTTTATATTCCTCAGCTCTTTGGGCGTCGATACAATACATTTTTTCTACAATACTGTCAAAAATATCACGTTTGTTTTTGTAATGCTTATAAAGCGCCCCCTTTGTTATACTGAGTTCGGCTGCGATTTCACTTACAGAAACAGCATCAAATCCGCTTCGCGCAAACAGCCTGAGCGCGGTATCCAAAATCCTCTCTTTTGTTTCCGACATCAAAATAACCTCCTATATAAGTAAACGAATGTTCACTTATATTATAGTGAACGTTCGTTTACTTGTCAAGTCTTTTTTTTAAAACTATTCTACAATGCTTATAAAAATCCTCTTTAATCTGTTCCAACGAAAACTGCGTTTTTCCGGCTTGTCAAGCCGTTTATACATTGCACATTTTTTACCGTTAAAGTAGCCGAGATACGGGCACTCGGCCGAACGTCCGTCAAGATCATAGGTGTATTTTCCGGTTTTGCAGTGTGAGCAAAGTTTATATCCAAACACATTTACCTCTCCTTGTTTGTTTTGTTATTTACAGTCGTCCCATTTACTCTCGATGCCCTTATCATCAAGAAGATAATTATGTGTAATCGTTGCTTCAAGAACTGCAGTGTAATACCACTTGTTTTTATTGAGGTCACTGTAAGGCATAAAATTAAGAGTTTTTACATATGCTTCCGATGGATTTCTTCCTAAAATTTTATTTATGACTGTCATAACCTCTGCACGTGTTATTTCGTTTTCGGGACGATAGGTATTATCCTCATAACCTTGAATAAAACCTGAGGCGGTGAGTGCAGAAATATCATTGTATGCCCAGTGTGATACGTTCAAATCGGAAAACGGATTTTCTGCGTTGGAACTGTCAAGCTTTGCAAAGCGGCAGATGAGTGCAGCAAATTCAGCTCTCGTCAGATTGGATTCCGGTTTAAAACTTCCGTCCGGATGACCATAGATAATCCCCTTATCTGTCATATATTCAATGTCATGTGCAGACCAGCGTGTGGTCACAACGTCCGAAAAGACATCGCCCGATGCGGAAAAAGGCTTTTCATATTCATGATTTGTAATACGATAAAGAACGGCGGCTGTTTGTTCACGGCTAATTTTTCCGTCCGGTTTAACGCTTCCGTCGAGAGTGTAATAGAGGAGGATGTTATCTTCATCTGCATAGTCATTTATTATTGTGTATTTGGTGTCCTTTGCAAACTCTGCTTTATCACTGCCGAGTGATGTTTGAGGAACATTAAGATGAACAAATTCTATTGTAAACTCTCTTTTGCTTTTTGCAATCTCGTTTCCGTCATTATCCGCAAGCCATGCGGTAATTTTAATTCCGGTCATTGATGGATTTACAGTAATAGGTGTGTTTTCATAAATAATATCATCAGATGAAGAAACTTCATCCTCTGTGCCGAGCTGCGTATAAGTATAGCGATAGTGTATAACGGCGTTTTTATTTTGTGTCAGCAGCTTGATGCCCTTTGCGTACTCTCCGGTATCAAGCATATCTGCACTGATTCTCGGTACGTCATAAGGGGGTGCAATGTCTACTGTTCCGTCGGTGCTGCTCTCAGGATCTATTATATAATAGTTTATTGTATTTTTGCTTAATTTGCCGGTTTTATTGTTTACTACATATGCCTTAAATGACATAGTGTGGTCTATATATCGTTTCTGATTTTGATAGGGAAAATCCTGTTTGCCGCCGTTTTCGCGGTATATAATCGTATAGTCATCTGCAACCTTGTCCGAAGGAGCGCGTTTGTCATATTCGATCATTGTAAACTTGTTTTCGCTCTTTAAATATCGTCCTGACGGCAACGTAATAACCGGTGAGAGCGGTACAAAATTATAAACATAGCTTACGGTTTAGCTGTATTTGCCGTTTACTTCACTTCTCAGGCGCAAAACGGTATCTTTATTTATTCTGATAACCTCATCTGCATTATAAGTCTGCCAGTCCTGTCCGTTATCGGTTTTATATTGTATGTTATCGCCATAGTTTATTGAATACAGCCTGATATGCAACAGATTATTATCCTCATCAGCTTTTATTTCTTCATATTCGCCAGTGTCCTTATCCGCGTACGGAGCAGCCGGGACATCCTCAGCAAAGCTGTATTTATAACTGTTTACAAGGCTTTCAATAGGACAGAAGTTTGATTTCCTGATAGGAGTATGCGATTCAAAGGTGTGGATGTCGCTTTGCAGCTTTATGCCACTTGGCAGATAAAAAAATGATTGCCGTATCGCGTGAGCACCGTCTGGCGTCAAAAAAGATATTGGATATAGAGGACTTGTACGGCGAAACCCTGATGATAGTTAAAAAAGGGGATTCGGGAGTTAATGATATTATACGTAATGATATAGAGATAAATCATCCGCGGATACGGATAGAGGATACACCGCAGTTTTACGATTTGTCTGTGTTTAACCGCTGTGCGGAAAGCGGCAATGCATTGCTTACTATTGAATGTTGGCAGGATGTTCATCCGGGATTGGTTTCTATACCGGTAAACTGGGATTACAGTATACCCTACGAATTGCTTTACAGCAGTGACGCGCCTGATGATGTGCTGGAATTTGTCAGCATAGCGGAAAAGGAAAGTCATAATATGTAAAAACTGCCGGACAGGCAATTCTGCTCTGTCCGGCGGCTGATTTTTTACGTTGTGTGCGTTCGGTTTAGATATATTTAAACATCAGAGTTTCTCCTTTAAGTATATCAAACGAAAACTCTTTTATTTTTTTACCTAAGCTTTTGCGGCTGTAACACTCAGTAACGGATGATTTATGCGGCAAATAAATTGTTTTCCGACCGCTTGATGCGGCATGAAATGTAATATAGTTTTTGTTTGCGTATAAAACATCATTTGTGCGGCAATATATGTGACAGCCGGCAAATTCAGCAATTCTGCGTACAACGTCGGCGCTTAAATACTTTGAGCCGCAGTATACAGAGGTAAAGCCGTCAAGAGCTTTTATACTCAGCGCAGCTTTGCCGCTGTCAAGAAAGTATGCGGAATTTTCGGCGGAGGAATCCTCCGCATAAAAGCATGGATACAGATTCACGCGCGAAGTTTTTATTCTTCCCATATAGCTGCTGCAATTTGCCCACATTTTCCGTTTAAAGTCACCGTATATTTCGCCTTTGTCCAAACCGCCGGCTATAAAGCCTTTGTTCGCAGAATAAAACTTAAACATCCCTGAGAAAATACCGTCCGAACGTTTTATGTCTATGCCAATCAAATCTGTCATATTCTTTTCTGAAAACATCTCGGTTCTGTCAGGATTTATTACACCGGAGGCATACATAAACAATGCAGCTGCGTTGTTTTTCTTCAATTTTGACTTTATTGTTCTTCTGTCAGAGTCATTTAAGTAAAAAGTATTTGCAAATACATACAGTTTATAATCCGGCATATCGGGGTTTGCCAAATCGGATACATAGTATCTGTCAGAGGGTGCGCCGATAAGATCAATTTCATAGTTTCTGAAAAGCTCAACCATCTGGTGCGTTGTTTCCTCCGAAACAACATGATAGCTTTCTTCACTGTATATAAATGCGATTTCGCTGTTTTTATCTCTGCTGCAGCTATAAGCGTCTGCAGCTATTTCACTCTGACGTTTAAACAGCTTGTAAATATCAGGATGCTTGTAGCGTTTTCCGCCCAAAAGCTGATCAAACCACCACGCCTGAAGATTTTCACATATGTTTTTTCCAAATTCGCGTTTTAAAACGTTATATGTATCCTGCATGGAAAACATTTCGACATATTTTGCAAAGTATTTATTTTCAAGGTGTGTTCTTGCGTCATCTTCAACTATAAACATACGACCGCGGAGGTTAAAGGAATCAAAAACCTGTCTTTGACCTGTAAAGCCGCCGGGCTGGCGGTTTTCGTATACTCCGGGAGAAGCAAGAAAGTCTATTTGTCCTGAATTCAGTATTCTTTCAACACCGCCAATCTGACCGAATGAGAATACCTTTGTGGCTCCGGCAGAGCCGTAAAAAGCGCCGGTAAGCATAGATGGGTTGAGCTTTTTTATCAGATTGCCGAAGTATATGACTGAATCGGCAACTCCGATGTGCCATGCACGATAAAAGTCAAAGACCTTCATGTGTGACGAAATATCAAGAAAATGCCCTATATTTGTTCCGTTGGTGGGAACGGGAGGTTCGGGCGAGTTTGCAAATAACTGTTTTGGATGCTCAATGTCATAATCCACACCATTTACATAATATCTTGCCGTGCAGTCCGGGATGTCCGGATTATCTATATCAGCATTTGAGTCCTTCCATGCCTGCCTCAGGTTGGTGTTTGTCTTGTATTTCTCTTTCAGATATTTTGAAAAGTTCGTTTTAAAAGACTTGCTTAAATCTCCGTACACATTGTCATATTCCATGTCGGAGGTCTGCTCAAAGCCGCCGCTGTCAAAACGATTGCTTTTTGCAGTGTATTCGGTCGGAGTCATATAATACCATTCGCTTGTTCCGCCTGCTGCAAAAAAGAATCCGGCGATTCTGCTGCTGCACGGAAGCTGCATTATTTTTTTGTAGATATCGGTCAGAGCGTTTCCGGCATCTGTGCGCCATTTTTCCGAACAAAGTGAATACATAGCAGGATAATCTGCTTCATATGATTCTGAAAAAAGATGAATCGGCTTTTTTATTCCATCGCTGTAGCACATGGTTTCATCAGGGTTGTCAATACACCAACTGACCGGAGGATGCAGACCGATGCGTACCATTATATAGGCATCGGGGACATTTTTAAGTAATTCATCGGCTTCGCGCCGAAACAGCTCAACGGCGCCCGGTTTCAGCCATTCTGTGTCGCAGATTAAAAAGAATATTTTTATGCCGCTTTTGCCGAGCTGCTTGAAGTATTCTCCGTCCAGAATAAGATTTGACTTGTTATTTGTGCGTACGGTCATCATCATCGGCGGATAAATCTTACCGTCTATACATATTGCCGGCGCGCCGTTGTGCCGTACCAATTCTGCTGTGCACATACCATGTTCCCTCCGGTATTGTTATTTGTTTTTATTGTATCTGCTGTTGTTGTAAATGTCAATCACCTGATATTAGATATATATATATTTTTATATCTAATATCAGGTGATTTTTAAGCTATTTGGAATTGCGTGCAGCTATATTTTTATATTGGCGCGGAGTACAGCCGACAACTTTTTTAAAGGTAGAGAAGAAGTAGTTATAGCTTTTAAAGCCTACTGCGGAATATAGAAACTTTATATCTACATTTTGCAGCAGAAGCTCTTTTGCTTTTTCTATTCTGAAATTTGATAAATAGTTTGAAACAGTGCTGCCTGTTTCTTCTTTAAAGACGGTGCTTAAATACGTTTCCGTTATTCCGATGCTGTCGGCAATCTGTTTAAGACCTATATCCTCGCTGTAGTGATTATGAATATAATCCTTTATCATGGATGAATATTTTTGTTTGTGTGACAAGTTGCTGTTAATTGAAGATATTATAGAATGAAACAGAGTTTTATTCCACACAAGTATATCTGCTTTGGAGCAGTTGCTGTTTACGGCAAGATTAAGCTTAGTCAACGTATCGCTCAGCGAGCGTATATCAAGGCTGAATTCCATGCACATTTTATTTGCAAGGGTTATCAGCTCGCTTACAATTATGTTCAGCGTAAGCTGCTGCTGCGGAATACGGTCAAATATTGATTCCAGAACCGAGTCAAGGCGGTCACAGCTGAGGGCCTGAACAGCGGATATGATGTTTTTTTCATCATCAATGGAAAGCGAGGCAAAATCCTGCGGCTCATTTTCGGTTTTGCCGACTATCGGCTTATCGCCAAGCATATGCATTGCTTCTTTATAACAGTCGTTTAATGAATACTCATCTGATGAAACACAGCTGATTCCCCATTGCAGAGTAAGGTCAAAAAACTTTTTTATTGAATAGTTTGCCTGTTTGATATAATTACGCAGGATTCTCATTATTTCAGATTCGGGAATATCGCCGAAGGGCATAAAAATAATGACCGTATCTGTTGAATCCTGAAAAATCACAAAACCGTTTAGGTTCTTTAAAATCTGGGATACCGTGTTGATTATATGGCGATAAAATGTTTGCATTTCGCTTGATGAATGGACAAATTCAAGCAGGATATGACTGCTCAGTTTAACTGCGGCAACTACTGCGCCGTTAATTCCGCGGCTGCTGTCATTGCCGCGTATTTGCTCTATTATATTATGGCGGTACTGTTTTGCCTTTACATATTCATCATAGCTCATACTCAGATTGCTTTGCTTTTTCAGGTATGTTCCGGAAAGCTTATCGAGAAGTTTAATCAAAAGCTCAGGCGTAAGAAGATGCTTTAGGATATAGTCGCAGGCGTTTGCGGCAAAACATTCCTTGACATACTCAAAGTCGCTGTAGCTGCTCATTATAACGACCTTTGTATCCGGATTATGTGCGTTGATATATTTTGCAAGCTCTACGCCGTTTAAGACAGGCATACATATATCGGTAAAAACAACGTCAACGTGATTTGAATTGACAAAATCAATGGCATCGCTGCCGTTTGAAGCGGTACCAGCTATATGAAAGCCATAGTTTTCCCATTTGAGCATAGAGCACAGCTTATCCAGAGCAAGATATTCGTCGTCTACAACCAAAACCTGATACATTTTATTCCTCCTGAGTATTTATATACGGAACTTTAATAATTACTGAAGTCTGAACTCCCGGAATCGGCAGAATACTCAAACCGTAATCCTCGCCGAAGGCAAGCTGTATGCGCTTGTTGACGTTGATTAAACCATAGTGTCCGCCGGGAATGCTGTTGTTTTTAAGCTGTTCGGTAAGCTCCGGCGGTGCGCCGTTTCCGTTGTCGGTAACGGTTATGTTTACATCATTGCCGACAACTGCCGCTTTGATAAAAATACGTTTGTTTACAACACCGTTAAAGGCGTGTTTGATACAGTTTTCGACAATCGGCTGCAGAATCATTCTCTGGGTTTTGCAGCTTTCAAGTCCCGGCTCTATATCATATACAACATTTATTCTATCCAAAAACTTGCTTTGCATTACTTCGATATAATTTCTGATGTAATTAAGCTCCTCCGCAATATCGACAAGCTGATTGTCGGTGTTGATGGAATAGTGCAGAAGATCTATAAGCGAGCATGTAAGCTCTCTTATCGGCTTGTCGTTGTGCAGACGCGCGAGAGATTCGATTGAGTTAAGCGCGTTGTATAAAAAATGCGGATTTATCTGAGATTTAAGCATATATATGTCACTCAGCCGTTTTTGTTCGGTCAGTTCACGGATTTCATTGAACTGACCGGAAATCTTTTCAATCATATTGGAGATATTCTCGGATATTATTCCTATTTCATCAGACGAGCCTGTTTCAAAATTATAAGTACAGTCATTTATATCCTCAAGATTTACGGAATCAATTTCGCTTGTAAGTCTGTGCAGCTTTTTTGAAAAGGCGTAGGATATAACGGCTGCAATAACAGCTGTAACAGCAAGCGTCAGTACAATAAACAGCATTGTGTATATTATAACCTTTCTGTACTCGGCGTCGATTATATCCTTGTCAAAAAAGGTTACGTTTGTCCAGCCTGTGTATGTGTTTTTCTGATAAGAAAACAGGTATGTTTTTTTATCAATACTTACTTCGCTCAGCGTACTGCTGTATTTTTGACTGCGCGAGCCTTCAAAAAGCTTGGATATGGTATCATCGCTTAAGCTGCTGTCATTTGAAAAAATCACATCTTCATTGTCCGTAAAGATAATTGTCCTCATAGAGCCGTTGATAGCGTTGGCGCCGAAAGAGGAAATATATACAGAGTTGCTGACATTTACAAGAACAATACCGATTACATCACGGCCGGACATTACCGCACATCCGACAGTAAGCTGCTTCTGCGAGGGTGAATAAGGCGATTCGCTGATGATATATCTGCATGTACCGCGTCCGTCCAGTATGTCTTTATACCAGCTTGACTGCATATAATCGGCAGGGGCGTATGCCTTGCCGGCAGAAATGGTTTTGCCGGTGTTGTCCGTTACTAAGATTCCGTCTAATGTTTTTGCATAAAGGTTAAGAAATTCATTTAGGTATGTGCGATAGCTGCCAGAGCCGTTCAAGTCACTGCCGCTGTAAGCCGAAACAGTGCTTTCGGAGGTCGCAATGCTTTGCACGAGCCGTGTTATTGTATACAAAGCCTCCTCAAACTTGTTGTTTGATCGGTTTATTATATCCGAAAGATGATATGTATAGCTTGTGTATATCAGATTGCTTGTGTTTGTGTACCACAAGGAGGTTGAAATGACAAAAGCCACCGTAAATACAACAAGAAGGATTATAAACAGCCTTGCGAATATACTGTGCTTAAAGTTGAATATGGTAGAAAAATTCTTCAGCATAGCTGTTTCTCCTTTATAATATACTCTTTAGTAAATCATATTATAAG
>ERZ1034952.3642-NODE-3642-length-10223-cov-5.695220_pt1 | contig 10223 bp, 9 predicted proteins | sample MGYA00520625_ERZ1034952 | MGnify/ENA primary metagenome ERZ1034952 (study PRJEB33766, sample SAMN09781773) | gut metagenome | biome: gut microbiome | host: Homo sapiens | place: Madagascar | study: EMG produced TPA metagenomics assembly of the PRJNA485056 data... | reverse complement strand
GAAGACAAAATCTAATAGAATTTATGATGAATATCATAAAACCATTAATTATATTGCGGCTCAAATGAATTGGTGCCGTAATGTCAGACTGACTCGCTAATAACTTATCTAAAGAATATTAAAATACACGTCTTATTAGTAATTATACTAATAAGACGTGTATTTTTTAATTAAGCACGTACAAGCTCTTTACCATTTCCGCTAACACGATTACCGTTTTTATCGAAAATATCTGTTTCCGGATTTACGGATACCTGTTCGATAGGAACTGGCTTATTGCTAAGCGCACTCGGGAGGGCTTCCACCCAAACAAGAATCCGATGCAGAGTACGAATCAGCTTACCTATATTGGTCTGATCATCAGAATGCTTCTCAAGAGTAAAAACGATCTTATTGATACTCTTTTTGATAGCATCCACAATACCAACAAGAACAGCAATACCGACAAGTATCATACCTTTCGAAGCACGAACAGCATCAACTGTTGCAGACACTGTAGTCCAACCGATCAAGCCACATTGAACCACAATCTCTAAAAGGCTTTTATACCAGGCTTCATCATCAATTGCACGTTTTGCTTCCTTGATATTCTTATCCGTAGGACTTTTATTTGGATAGAAGAATTGGGTTACCTTAGCTGAAATATCGATAAGACTCTTATCAATAGTTTTTAGAAGATCGACCGCAGCTTTCGGAAGAGAAACCTTATCTTCGCGCTTACGTGCACCAATTTTTGTAAGAAGTTTGTCCCAAAGTTCAGATACCCATTTCTTAAACTTTGCAAGCGCATTAGAGACCTTCTGACCGAAAGTTTCTGCTTTCTTTTCAAAATATGCACATGCAGCATCACCATTTGCATAGTCGATAGCAGTCTCAATGAATGTGGATTCTGCAAGATTCATTTCGGAAATAGCTTCTTCCATATATGAAGATGATTCAGAATCAATGATATTCATGAGATCACGTGCTGCCTCGGATGAAATGGATCCGTCTGCCGCATTTTCATAAATCATAGATTTCAATTCGTAAAAATCCATAATTATATCTCCTTTCTAGTTTGAATATATTAAGACACTTATATTGATGTTTTCCGATAAAAATGACTGAGAATAATTAATTTTATTATTCTCAGTCATTTTTTAGTTAAGACCAGTTACGTGTTCTGTAAGTTCTACTATTCATTGCGCTATAATATCCGTTAAGATATCCAAGAGCTTTCTGTAAATTATCAAGACAGTTGACGACAGCTTTAACTTCATTCAGATCAAACCTTACACGATGATCCTTAAAACCTTTGTATTTATTTGCTTCATCAACGCATTTCTTACTTCTATTAATTATTTCCTTGCCGAGTGCACACACAGGGCCAGTCTTTTTCTTAAGATCATCAGCATATTTATCAAAAGACGGATCAGAACTACCCTGAGAGCTGTCAGTCTTATAATATGCAGCAATTAGTTTATCAGTTTCTCTGCGTGCATACTCCACGTCCACGCGATCATCATCGAGTTCATAATCGAGAGTTTCATCACTCCGATGTTTACCATAAAGTTTCAGATAGTCGCGATAAGTTCTCCTAGGCTTCTTGTTAGGATCATTCTTATACATGTATTTGAGATAAGACTGGCAATTAGTAATAGCCTCCTTGAGTGAACCCCATACACCATCATAATCAATGCTTTCAAGGAATTCATGTGCTGCGTTATAAGCTTCACGTGTAATCCTTGCGTCTTCGGCTTTACCAGCTTGGGTACTCATCGGAAGCATGAGAATAACAGCGTTGCTTACGGCATCGGCAGCAGAAGCAGATCCCTGTACGGCAGAAATAACATTCGAAGGAGAAGGCTTATTATCCTGAATAACTGCTTTACTGTCGCGACGAGCAAGATCTTCATAAGTCTTAGGAGTGTGGTTTGAACTTTCTTCAGGAATAGGTTTTGCAGCTTCAGAATCAGCAACAGCACTTGATGCTTGTGCAATCTCACCAGAAATCTCAATGATTCTCACAGGCTCGATTTCTTCAGTAGGACCTTCAACCTTCTTAGAAGGCTTCAGCTTCTTAACGACTGCAACTGCGCCAACGACAGCTGCCAGCGCAGCCGCAATAGCAACTGTGCCTTTAGCACCCTTAAGCTTATTAAGACAATTCTTAAGCTGTTCAAGAGCCTTCATAAGTCCCTTAGGAACTTTAATCTTACCCTTCTTAGCCTTCTTGGATCGACCGGTGATCTTGTCGATAATACCTTTTACCCATTTCTTAAACTTTTCCCAAAGAGCTCGGACCTTATCACCGAAGGTCTTAGCTGCTTCCACAACGATATCGGTATCAATGCTTGCTGCCGACTCCATAATATTCATAGTAGAATCAATGAATTCGGTTTCGACATGCCGCATTTCACTTACGATATCTTCACCACGCTTGTTGTCGATGTTACAAATCATCGACTCACAAACAGCTTCTGAGATATCGCCACATTCACATCTCTCATAGAGAGATAACTTAAGAGTATAATAATCCATAGCTAAATCACCTCATTTATATTACATCAGTCCACGAGATTTACATACAGATTTCAAAGATTTGATCTGTCTAGCATATGCGTCAACTTCACGCTTATACTTTGTATAGCGCGTTGCTTTATTTGCTTCCTTATCGCCAAGATCCATATCCTTCGACTGCTTATAGAATTCCTCGATAAAGGTATCTGCAGAATCAAAACAATGAGAGATAATAATCTTTTTCGTTGAATCCGAGATGTTCTTATCATTCATAAGACGAGTAATGTTTGCAATACTCTTACGGATAACAGGGCCGCTGTATGTATATACAGAAAGAAACGATTGGACCATTGTGTCAGACCACTTTTTATACTCAGGACTATTCCGTTCGAACTTCATGACAGCGTTCTTATATTTATTTCCCATCAAGGTGAGATCCACAATGAATTTGCTATGGATCGCCATGACCTTGTCATATTCATTATTCAGCTTCATGTACTTAACCAGTTCAGCATTATATTCTGCTGTGCCGGTTTTGTATTTTGACATTTCGCTATTGACCTCAGACATTTTACTTTCGAGATCATTGCACTTAGCATAATTTCCGCTATCATTATATTTTTTAATGAAAGCGTCCATCTTCTGCTTAATAGACTCGGCTTCAGAACCAATAGGTTTTTCACCAGCTTGTGCAGCGTTCATGTGATTGATCATATAATTAGTAATGCCTTTGCGCTCGTCTTCGGTTTCAGCTAAAACGATACTAGCAATAGCACTATTGCACAGCGAAATAATTGGACGAAGAATCTTGATAATCTTACTATCACAATTCTTCGCTTCCAGATCATTCAGCTTACCTTCAATTTTAAGAAGGTTATCTTTAATGCCAGCAACGATATCATCACTATATGCAACGACCATTGCCGTAGTAAAAGCAAAAGTTGAAATACCGATAGTTGACAGGGTTTCCAGCTGTTCGGAATCATAGGGAGGCTTAAGATACCTAATGACATCATCAGTAAGTTTCTTAACCTTCTTCAGATCATAACGAACACGAGTTTTGATATCACCCTTACCAGTCAATTTCAGCTTTATTTCAGAAATCTTATTCTGGATTTTTACAACGATTCCATGGACCCACTTCTTAAAAGCTTCCCATGCTTTCTTCAGTTTTGCTGCAAATGATTCAGACTCATACATCATCGAAATCATCTGGTTTGCTTCAGAAATACTAATCAATCCTGAACTTGATGATTCAAGGATTGTGCATTGTAAATCAGTCATGTTATAACCCCTTTCTTATAGATTAAAGCGTTATAAACCTGTTTTCACTGTACAATCAGGATTAAATGTAAAAATCGTTTTTTATGAAAGAAGAGTTACCTATATAAAAATATAGGTAACTCTTCTTTCAAATCATTTCACATTGCCATTAAACGGCAACATGTATGCATATCTAAATTTATCTTCAATCTTACTTGACTTAATAAGATTCATAACTGCTTTATAGTATGCTGTATCAGCATATTTTCTATCAGGCTCCCATACTGCTGAACTGTATCGAGAATATAATTCATCAAGAATCTCAAGCCATTCAGCCATTTCACCGCCGAGAGGAATTCTCTCACCACCAACGTCCCTTGTTGTACCAGTACTAATACGGTGCTTATTACCAAATAAACCAGTATTAACGTTAGCATATGCAGTTATGACGTCCTTAATGCCTCTATTCCGCCTGAGAAACATTTCACACTGTCTTGTAATATCATTTGAAATGCTTGTTAAATCTTTCTTGATAGCGGAAAGTGCTGCCGGCTCTGCTGCCTTATTGGCTGGTTGGATTTCAGCGTCACACTCCCAATCCGGATATTTTGAATAGCCGTCGATCTCATACTCATATCGTTTTGCAAGATCGGTTCTAACACTAAGAACATCTTTAATGTCCGATTCTGCAACTTTGCGATAACCATCGCGCATGCTCTGAATGTCATATTGATTCAAAGGCATATATCCTTCGGTAACCATATTAAACATGGAAGCTGCTTCATTAGATGAAATAAGGTCATCTTTTACGGCTTCCATGATAGACATCTGTAAATTTGTCATTGTTTTATATCTCCTTTCTTAAGTTAGATACGTTAAGGAAACGTTTTTTTTTTGTCTTGTATAGCGATTTCTCATACGACAATTAGTTATACATAGTTCCTATAGGAGGGTGCTTATAATGTATGATATAACGAAATTAATTACGCCTCATCTTAAATTCATTTATCAGGATAATGAACTATCTTCTCTCGAATATTCCATCGCTGGATTTGATACAGAAGGAAATATTCCTGCCGATATTTCAAATCCTATCTTTGAATGGAATCCTTTTGAAGATATGGTTTTCTCTGATATAAATGAGGGAACTGAAGCATTGATGGCTTTTGCTGATGCAATTCATGCTACATCGCAAGAAAACCGTTACAATAAAGATTCTTATCAGAGAACTTATGATAAGTATAAATTTATCAATGGTATTTTTGATTTCTCTGCAAAGATTATTTGTGATGGAATCCATGGATGTTTTATTGATATTACACGAATGGATATGGATATTCCGGATACTCTTCCTCATAAGAAAGGCGTACTCATTAATGGGAATACAGATCGATATTATTCCTCTTTTGGGAATTCATCCATTATTCGTGTATCAGAAAATGGTTCATGGAAATTCATTGATAACTTCCAACAAATGGAATTTTCTTCTTATGAGAATGCTGCAAAAGTAATCAGTTTCTTAATTGGAAGAAGTACCAGTAAACTTACCCATGATAAATACATTTTCCCTGGATATGATGGAAGGATTATCAATGTCAATGAATCAACGAATCTCTTTACTGGAGCATTTGATAATCTTTCTCGATATACTCCGTATACAATAACCGGAATGTATCTTATGAGACTGGATACAACCTATCGAGTATTTCCTATTTGTGAATCACGGTATCCTATTGCCAATACAGTAGTACCGAATAATCACATTATGATGGATCCTATTACGAAAATCGTATTGGACAGTTTCCATAATCTTTACAGAATTCGTAGGATTTATCCGGATGGTACTATCTACGGAACAGAGATTTCCAATCAGATGTATTCAGAAGAAATCTCTTTGACAATGTATCCATATTCCTCTCTTGATAATTTCAGGAATGTGGTAGATCAGTTCTTAGGAGATGGATATACCGTTATCGAATCAGCATACAATAATGATGGAAAAGAAACTCATCGTATTTGGACTATTTCCAATTATGAAAAGAAAACCACATGGAACTATATGCTGATTGCAAAAAAGATTTCTTATAATAATGATTTCGTAACCGTTTATTATCCGAAATTCATTGATACAAGAAACAATGCGCTCATCATTAATTGATATAAACAGATTGAGATAGCAAGTATAAAATAAATATACTTGCTATCTCAATTATATATTATATACATGATGACAGTGAAGTACGAGTATCTGTCAACTAGCTTATATTACTTAGGAGGTAATAATTATGGCTAACCTGAACTGTTTGATCCATGACCTGAAAGACATGAAAGAGTGGACCTATCGAATCGATGGGTGTGATAAGTATTTCATGTTCAAAGGAAACGTCTATCCGTACATCGATGATCCCAATGTCTATCCGAACTGCACCGACCGTAAGAAACTTCCTGATCCTGTTGAGAGCGTCTTTGATCTTCGCTTCGATGATATCGATGAAGCAAAGTGCTTCTTCGAGACCTTCGACTATTTCAATCATTTCAACGAGAACGTCCTGTATCTGGACCAGTCCATGGACAGTGAGCATCACTTCCCTGATGACTTCAGTGAGAAAGTTCTCACGAAAGAAACCGGCGATCTTCCTGATGCAATCGTACTCGTGAGAAAGAGTAAGAAGAGCGAGTACGTGCCTATCCCCTGTGACATGGCATCTGTCTATGCTGAAGATGACGACAAGGAAGAAGCTACTCAGCTGAGAGCAGATGTCAGTACGAAGTTGACTGTATGTGACGGTGTCATTGCATACAGGAGTGAAGATGGTTCCAAGATCATCCTGGAGGGTTACGAGTATGATGAAATCTCTCGTAATTGGACCGAGGTAACTACCACTCGTCATATCGCAGATCTGTCTCACATCAGTCGCATCAGTGACTTCAACTATTTCTCCACCGACGACTATCTCAAGATGCTGACTTTCCTGGCACAGTGCAATAACACCAATGGAGTTATTACCTACGAGGAGTACAAGAACGTCAACCATGCATCCAATGCAAGTGAGTATATCGATCTTGTCATCTATGATGCGAACGACCACAGCTATTGTGCGATCATCTATCATGAAGATAGTCCTGATTATCCCGTTACGATTCTGGAACCGAACATCTACGAGCGCATTGATTCCATCAAGAAGATGTTCCATCAATAAGGAGGTTCGTTCATGGATGAATTCATGAAGAAAACTGTTATGGGTAAACCTGGGTATATCGTTGATACGGATTCCCATAATATCTACTACAGAATTCCTGGAGTACCGAACTATACACTTCGCCAAGATGGTGTGATCTGCTACATGACGAATGATGTATGCACTGATGTTGTGGTAAATCTCAGTGATGCTATTTTCACCAGCATGGGTGAAGCTCGGATATTTCTCAAGTTCTTTGGCTGTAAAGCATCTGATGATGTGAACTATCCGGATATTTTCTATGCTGGTGGTGTATCGGAAGACAATAAAGTCTTTGCTGATCTCACCAGTTATGCGTATGAAGAAGATGTCTGTCTTCCGAATAATGTCATTATTACATCGGAAGTAAGTACGCACGATGGTACTACACTGTATCGTCCTCAGGTCATGAAAGAGTGCGCTTTCAATCTTTCTGAGATTGATGACCATAGGATTACTATTAGTTCTTTTGGGTCACAGATCTTAAAAGGAATTGATCAGCTTCCTGATTGCTACTTCATTACTGGTGGATTGGATCGGAAACTGATTCAAATCAAAATGGTTCAGTCTCCCCTTACAAGTAACAATAAGGTGCTTCGTTGGAATGTATCAACGCTTTCTCCTGAGTATGTAAAAGACATTACTGATTTCAAATTTAGTACGATTGATCAGATTGTCTTTGCATTGAACCTCTATGGTGTAAAAGACGTTATGGCTTTCGATGAGGAGTTTACTTACAGCCATCCCAGTTATGGTGGAGAGAAAACCTTCACCAGGCACTACATCCGGTACTTCAATAAGGATGATGATGAAGTCATTCTTCTGTGTCGCGATAACATCATCTCAGACGAAGAGAATGTCATCGATGTCTGTGAAATCGTCTAAATGACGAAAAAGAAGATAGTACGAAATACAAATCGTACTATCTTCTTTTTTCCTGATTTGACAGCATGGAGTCTGCACAAAGTTTCGCTGCTTACTTTGTGCAGACACCTGGTGTCCATGCGGATATTGATCTCAGAAACGAGCAAGTGCTGAAAAGCATTCGCTTCGTCATGGATCCTATCCGGCCTATATAGAGTCCGACAAAGGTTAGGTTTGATCATCGCCTATCAGATCTAACCTTTCTTTTTTGTTATCACAATTATATTTTTAAACTGCTACAGGAATATTTTTAACCTGCGGACCTGCATGATAATCTTCCACAATCAGAGAATCCGTTGTGAAATCATAGAAGTTCTTGATATTTGGATCAAGAGTAACCTTCGGTGCAGGATAAGTGGGTCTGGTAATCATTTCTCTGATGATATCCATGTGGCGATCATAAATATGAGCATCAGCAATAACATGAATCAGTTTACCAGCAGTCATGCCAGATACCTGTGCAACCATCATAAGAAGAATTGCATACTGACATACATTCCAGTTATTTGCAACCAAAGTATCAGAACTACGCTGATTGAGAATCATATTCAGTACAGGTTTATCAGAGAAGGGATCTACCGTTACATTCCAAGTAGTAGAATATGCACACGGATACAAACCCATCTCAGAAAGATCATTGAAGTTGTAGGTATTTGTCATGATACGGCGAGAATAAGGATCATTCTTTAAATCATAAAGAACTGCATCTATTTGATCCATCATGACATACGGATTTCCATCCTTTGCAAATACAGTATTCTCAGGATAAGCACCATGGATATTCATATGCGCTTTATGATGCTTATACTGCTTACCAATCTGATAGCCATAAGCTTTACCAATGGAACCATCAGCATCTGCCCAAGAATCCCAAATATGGGAATTCAGGTTATGGACGTTATTATCCTTCTTCTGGTAAATCCAAAGGATTTCATCCATACAAGATTTCAGTGCAGTCTTGCGAAGAGTCAGTGCAGGAAATTCTTCACGAAGGTCATAGGTATTTACAATACCAAACTCCTTTGCAGTACATGCAGTAATCTTCGTATCAGGCCACATTGCTCTTGTAGCATAAAGAGGTACAGGACCAAGTTCAGAGTACTCTCCAATATGGAGAATCTTCTTACATTCATCAATGAAAATATTATCAGCCTTACTCATGTTTCACTTTCTCCTTACATATCTTCTAGTGCGTTGTAGTACGTAATGTGCTTGCCAATATTGGTATGAAGAATATCATACGTATCATGACCGGATATAATGGTGTACTTATTCTTATCTGTCATACGAGGTTCTATTGCATTAACTCCATAGGTAAACGTACGATTATGGCCACTCATACAGTCATCTGTTCTAGGATGCACACAACCAACAAAGCTGTTATCATCAGGATCAAATGTATACTCATACTGCACAATATAAGAATACTTTGCAGATCCGATATAATAATGCCTATTGAGTCTACTATATGCAAGAAGTTTCATAATGAGAGAGAATCGAGATTTTTTAATGAAGTAACGAATCTTTCCCATAATCCAATAAAACTTCTCTTCTGTACCAGCCATTACACAGATATCAAAATCAGGATCAGTAAGTGCACAATATGCAAAATATGCACAGATACTTTCTTCACCATATGTGTAATCCGGCTGAAAGTTATAAAAGACATTATTATCACTGAAAGCACGAATAATCATTTCCATATTAAATGGATAGACTGCCTTTGAATCCGGATTTCTCATCCTATCAATGAAATCCATGAATGCTCTTTCTTTCTGTGGGGATGAAAATATCTCAGGATACATATGAATCAGCTCTCCTTTCTATGATCCGAAAATAAGACTTATACTCAAGTTGAGTGGATACTTAAGTAAAATGAAGAAATTCTAAACTATACGGTCATCGACATTTTGGAAACTAATAAGGAGGCTATTGTGCTATGATTATTATTGGATTCCCTGCAATTGGTAAGAGTTCCTACCAGAAAGATCAAGCAAGATTTAGCACCTATGAAGGTCCTAGATGCATTGATCTGGAATCTTCTAATTTTGTCAAATGCCCTAACTGGGAAGTTAGCTATGCAAATATTGCAATTGATTTATCCCGTCAGGGATTTGATGTATTCTGCTCTTCTCATAAGCTTGTGAGAGAAGCATTATTAAAGAAAAAAGAAGATGGTGAGCTTGATAAGCTCTTCATCATTTATCCAAGCATTACTGTGTATGATGCTTGGCTAACGCGATGCAAGAATCGCTATTACACAACACAACTTGAAAAAGATTCAAGAAGCCTTGCTCGTGTACAGAATTTCTTCCAAGC
>ERZ1034952.3634-NODE-3634-length-10238-cov-3.335265_pt1 | contig 10238 bp, 7 predicted proteins | sample MGYA00520625_ERZ1034952 | MGnify/ENA primary metagenome ERZ1034952 (study PRJEB33766, sample SAMN09781773) | gut metagenome | biome: gut microbiome | host: Homo sapiens | place: Madagascar | study: EMG produced TPA metagenomics assembly of the PRJNA485056 data... | reverse complement strand
TTTCCGTCCGTTTTCCCGTCCCTCGCCGCCTTTCGCGGCGGACAAGGGCGGTTTGCACACATTTTTGCGCGCTGGCGGACTTTTTTTGCACAAATACGTTATTCGCTGTAATCCGACTCGTCGGAATAGTCCGAGTCGTCATACGAATCGTCATAGCTGTCGTCATACGAGTAATCGCCGCTGTCATCGTAGCTGCTGTCATCGTAGTACGTCGTATCGTCCGACGAGGTATCCGTGCTGTCCGAGGTGTCGGTGCTGTCCGTGGTCGAGCTGTCCGTGGTCGAGCTGTCCGTCGAGGTCTGCGCATTGTTCTTCTGCGAATCGGTCAGCCCGTTTTCGCCGTCCGGGTTCTGTGCGATGGTGTTCATCGCATCCGCCGCACCCGAAACGCTGCCCGAACGCGCGACCTCCTCGGCCGTCTCGGGCACAAAGTGCATCCTGCCCTCATCGTCCCAGTACAGCCTGCCGATGTCCGAAGGAGAAAGCCGCTCGGACATGACCGTCTGCGCGAAGCGGATGCGGTAGGACAGGTCGCTGTCCACCGCGCCGATGCGCAGGTCAAAGCGTCCGCCGCAGCCGATGCGCACATCGGTCAGCTCCTGCAAATTGATGAACTGAAGATCGTCGGCCATCTGCTGCTCACCGAGCGCCTGCATGATCTCGAGATAGGCGCTCACCGCCGCGTCGGTCTGCGGCGCGATCTCCTCGCCGGTCTGCATCTGTGCGCCCTCAAGGCCGGTCACGACCGCAAGGCCGCCGTCCGAGGTGCTCTGCTCGAGGATCTTGCCCGTGCTGCTGATGTAGTAGTACGAGCCGTCCTCCGCCTTGACCGCCGCCGCCGCGCGACACTCGGTCACGGTCAGCACGAGCGCGTCAGGCAGATGCCTGCGGATGCGAACAGAGTCGAGATAGGGCAGCTTTTCGAGCAGATGCTCCTGCACCTTCATCTTGTTCCAGAGATAGAGATTATCGCCCTTGCTGATGTCGAGCGCGTTCGTGATCTCCTCGGCGGAGTATTTTTCCGCGCCCTCGACCGAGATCGTGTTCACCTTGAAAAAGATGGTCATCATCACGATCGCCGCCGCCGTCAGCAGCAGGAGCAGCACCGCGCGGCTCAGGGCATGCAGTGCGCGTCTGAATTTTCCGGGCCGGCGCCGTCGCTTTCTGCGCGGAGGCGCCGGCGCTTTTCTGTTCTCATTCATGCGTGTTCCGCCTTACTTGCCGTGGTTTTCGATCGCCCGGAGGATCTCGCGGTAGATCTTTTCGCTCGCGTCGTGCGCCGCCAGCACGGTCGCGTTCTCGCCCATCGCGTGCAGCCGCAGCGGGTCGGACAGCATATCGCCGATCTCGTCATACAGCTTCTGCGGCGTGGCATCCTTCTCGAGCAGCACGCGGCAGCCGCCTGCCGACTCGAGCGCGCGCGCGTTCTTCTCCTGATGGTTCTCCGCGACGAAGGGGGACGGCACGAGCAGCGCCGGACGGCCGAGCATGCACAGCTCGCCGAGCGTCGCCGCACCTGCGCGGCACACGATGAGGTCGGCCGCCGCCATGCGGTCCGCCATGTCGTAGATGTATTCGGTGTACTGGATATTCGGGTGGTTCTCGAAGTCCGCGCCCTGCCCGCGCGCCATTTTCGGCAGCCAGTCGCGCGCCGCCGCGCCGGTGGCGTGGACATGGTGGTAGGAAACGCCGTTTTTGCACTCGAGCGCAAGGGTTCCGGCCATGTGCTCGTTCATGTACTTCGCGCCCATCGAGCCCCAGAACGAGACGACAAGCTGGTCGTTCTCGCCGAGACCGAACTTCGCGCGCGCCTTTTCCCGGCTTGCCGCGAGGATCTCACCGCGCACCGGCGCGCCGGTCAGGATGATCTTTTCGTCGCCGCCGAGCAGCTTTTTCGCCTGCTCGAAGCAGACGAGCACGCGGTCCGCCTTTTTCGCGAGCATCTGCGTGACCTTGCCGGGCAGAGCGTTGACCTCGAGCAGGACGGTCGGGATGCCGAGCTCCTGCGCGGCCTTGACGACCGCGAAGGACGCATAGCCGCCGCAGCCGATGACGCAGTCCGGACGCGCCGTCTTCAGCAGCTTTTTCGCCTTCGCGACCGCAGAGACCGCGAGCTTTGCGGCCTTGATGTTGTGCAGGATGCCCTTCGGGCTCATCGAGCGCGACAGGCCGATGATCTCGATGGCGTCGAGCGGATATCCCTCGCGCGGAACGAGCTTGTTCTCGATGCCGCGGGCCGAGCCGGCGAAGCGGATGACCGTCTCCGGCTGGCGCTTTTCAAAATATCGTGCAATAGCGAGACCGGGCGTGACATGACCGCCCGTTCCGCCTCCGGTAATATAAAGTCTCATCGTAAATTTTCCCCCTCTCGCCTGCGCGGCAGGCGAAATTTATTCTGAATATAAAACTGAATGTGCGGAATGCTTTGAACGGCAGACAGCGCGTTTCTGTCTCCCCTTCACAGCCCTCCGCGCGGCGGAACGGATGTCTCTCCCCCCGCCGCAGCGGTCTGTAACTGCTTTTGCTATTCTGTTCGCGCCTCTATGCGCATATACCGCGAGACATTGAGCAGGATGCCCATTTCCGCGAGCTGGAGCATGAGCGCGGTGCCGCCGTAGCTGAAGAACGGCAGAGACGCGCCGGTGACGGGCATGAGGCCCGTGACGACGAACAGGTTCATGATGGTCTGGATGGCGAGCTTCGCGGTGATGCCGGTCGCGAGCAGCATGCCCATGCGGTCGGGCGAGGAGCGCGCGATGCGCAGGCCGCGCCAGATCAGATAGGCGAAGACCGCGATGACGGCGAGCGCACCGATGAGGCCCATCTCCTCGCACCAGGTCGCGAAGATGAAGTCGTTGTGCGGCTCAGGCAGGTACAGCTGCTTCTGCATGCCGTTGCCGAGGCCGCGGCCGAACAGTCCGCCCGAGCCGATGGCGATCTGACCCATGGCGGCCTGAAAGCCGGTGTCGCGCATATCCGAGAACGGGTCGAGCCAGATATTCACGCGGTTGCGTACATGCTCGAACGTCAGATACGAGGCGAACGCGCCGAGAGCGGCGAGGATACCTGCCGGAATGAGGAACCAGATGCGCAGACCGGCGGCGATCAGCATGATGAGACCGATGCCGCAGGTGATGATGATCGCGGAGTTATGCGGCTCCTTCGCGAGCAGGAAAACATATACCGCGAGCAGCGCGCCGTATGGGTAGAGCAGCTTTTTCCAGTGCTGCACGTCGCGGTACTTCGTGGACGCCCACGCCGCGAAGCAGATGATGACCGCATCCTTCGCGAGCTCGGACGGCTGAAAGCCGAACAGCCAGCGCGTCGCGCCCTTGGTCGTCGTGCCGACGCCCGGAATGAGCACCAGGATCAGCAGGAAAACGCTGACCGCGATCGCCGGGATGGTCAGATATTTATAGTCGTGATAGTCCCACTTGCTCAGCAGGAACATGGCAATCAGGCCGCCCGCCGCCCACCTGAGCTGTCTTGCGATGAAGTAGGTCGCGCTACCCTGCGTGTACAGTGCGTTCGAGTAGCTCGCGGAGAACAGCGCGATCAGGCCGACGAGCAGCAGCAGCAGCGTTGCGCACATGGTCGGCATATCGATCGTGTGCGGCTTTCGCGCGCGTCGCTGCGGCTTTGCCGGACGCTTCGCGGACGCCGGGCGGTAGGACTGCCGCGGCATCGGCTGGCGCGAGGGACGCGGCGCCGGATAGGCTGCGCCGCCCGGTGCGGACCGTCCCGCTCTCCGGCGGCTGCCCGAGCCGCGCGGCTGTCTTGTTGACGATGTCATTGTGCCACCTCCGAGGGGGATGCGTTACGGCAGCGCGACAAAATACGCCGCGAGGCACAGCACGATCGTGACCGCAGTAAACGTGAGCACGATGCGCTTTTCGCCCCAGCCGCACATTTCAAAGTGATGATGGATAGGCGCCATCTTGAACAGGCGCTTGCCGTGCGTTGCCTTGAAGTAAGTGACCTGCAGGATGACCGAAAGGGTCTCGATGATGTAGATGAGACCGACGAGCAGCAGGATGAGCGGCATATCGCACGCGAAGGCCATGCCTGCGACCGCGCCGCCAAGGAACAGCGAACCGGTGTCGCCCATGAACACCTTCGCAGGGTTGAAGTTATAGATCAGAAAGCCGAGCAGGCCGCCTGCCAGCGCGCCGGCGAAGATGGTCACGCCGGTGTTGCCGATGCGCGCGCCGACCGCCGCGAAGAATACCGCGACCGGCACCGTGACGCTCGCGGCGAGGCCGTCGATGCCGTCGGTGAGGTTGACCGCATTATCCGCGCCGACGATGACGAAGGCCGCGAAGATGATGTAGACCGGCCACGGCAGATCGATCGAGATGCCGGTGAACGGGATCATGAGCGACGGCAGGCCGTCCGACTCGAGGAACAGCACGAGGATGAACACCGCCGCGACCAGGATCTGAAGCACGAGCTTCTGTCTGGGCGTCAGGCCCGCGTTCTCCTTCTTCTTGATCTTTGCGTAGTCGTCCACCAGACCGACCGCGCCGTAGGCCGCCGACAGGCCGAGGATGGCCAGCGCGTGAACCGACAGCGTGCCGGTAATGAGGCCGCCGAGGATGACGGCGAGCGCGATGCCGATGATGAACATGAAACCGCCCATCATCGGGATGTTCTGCTTGTTCATATGCCACTTCGGGCCGATCTCAAGGATCTTCTGACCGAATTTCATCTTGCGCAGATAGCGGATGACCGACGGGCCGATGGCGGCCGTGATCACAAACGCGATCGCGCAGCAGATAAGTGCCTGCTTCATTTATTCAACTTCCTCCCCTAAAAACAGTGCGAGTGCGCGCTCCATGCGCATGCCGCGGCTGCCCTTGAACAGCAGCGCGTCGCCCGGCTTTGCGTCTGCACGCAGCTTTTCGACCAGCTCGTTCTGGTCGGTGAAGGCGTGGACCGCTGTCATTCCCTTTTCCTCCGCGCCGCGCGCGATGGCGTCCGCCGAAGGGCCGTAGGCGTAGAGCACATCCGCGTGCTCCGCGGCAGCTCTGCCTGCACGGCGGTGCCCCTCCTCGGTATAGTCTCCGAGCTCGAGCATCGAGCCGAGCACCGCGATGCGGCGGCCGGTATCGCCCATCGTGCCGAGCACGCCGAGCGTGGCCTCCATCGCGTCCGGGCTTGCGTTGTAGCAGTCGGCGTAGATGCGGAAGCCGTTCTGCTCGTAGATGTTCTGGCGCATGCCGCTCGCGGTGTAGGACACGAGACCCGTTCGGATGTTCTCGACCGTCTCGCCCATCAGCAGACCGACGGACGACGCCGCGAGAGCGTTCAGCACATTGTGCGCGCCCGGGATGGACAGCTTTGCGGTGAAGCTGCCGCCGACCGGCAGCGTCTCCGACGGCAGACCGTTGTTTATGACGGTAAAGCTGCCGTCCGGATGCAGGTGCGCGACGAGGTCGCACGTCTGGTTCTCCATGCCGTAGGTATAGACCGTGCAGCCGAGGCTGTCACGCTTGTCCCAGAGCAGCGGCTCGTCGCCGCACAGAACGGCAGCGCCGCCCTTCCGCAGGCCCTCGAGGATCTCGAGCTTGGCCCTGCAGATGCCCTCGCGCGAGCCGAGGAACTCGATGTGCGAGGTGCCGATGTTGGTGATGACGGCGTAATCCGGCTGCGCACTCGCCGTCATGCGCGACAGCTCGCCGAAGTGGTTCATGCCCATCTCCGCGACCATGACCTCGGTGTCCTTCGTCATGCGCATGAGCGTCAGCGGCAGGCCGATCTCGTTGTTGAGATTGCCCTCGGTCTTTTCCGCGCGGAACTGCTGCGCGAGCACGGCGTAAAGCAGCTCCTTGGTCGTGGTCTTGCCGACCGAACCGGTCACGCCGACGACCGAGCCGCCGCACATCATGCGGTAGCCGCCCGCCAGATCGAGCAGCGCCTGCGAGGTGTTCCCGACGTAGAGCGCCGGGACCGGATATTCCTCGCACGCCCGATGGCTCATGACCGCCGCCGCGCCGTTTTCGAGCGCCTTTCCGATGAAATCATGGCCGTCGAAGCGCTCGCCCGCGAGCGGCAGGAACAGTGCCTCCTGCGGAATGCGACGCGAGTCGGTCGAGACTGCGGTGAGCACAGCGTCTCCCGCCGTCTCGCCCTTCGTCCACTCCGCCGCCTGCGCCAGTGTAAATCGTTCCATGCCGTTTCCCCCAGTGTAAATATCAAAATTCCGCCGCTGCTTGCAGCGATCTAAGGCTGTCGATGACAGCCTTTCGCTCGAAACCACGCTTTCGAGCGAAAATTGAAGAAAAACCGCGCCCTGCGGGCACATTTTTTCTTCCCTTGTATAATTTCCGTGATACATGCTCCCGGAAATTATGAATTTGCTTCGCAAATTCTATTAAATGCGTGCTGCCGCACGAAGTTCCCAATCGAAAGCTGATAGACTTTTGAAGTCCCCTATCAATTCTTAAAAAAGTCTGCGACGATCTCGCGTTCATCCATGTGATGCTTCACATGGTTGACCTCCTGATAGGTCTCGTGACCCTTGCCCATGAGGACGATGATGTCGTCCTTCTGTGCATGCTCGAGCGCCCAGTGAATGGCCGCCGGGCGGTCGACGATGACCTGCATCGGGGTCTTGCTGTCCTTCATGCCCTCGAGGATGTCGTCGATGATGGCCTTCGGCTCCTCGGTGCGCGGATTGTCGCTCGTGACGATGCAGAAGTCCGCAAGGTCAGCGGCGATCCTGCCCATCTTCGGGCGCTTGGTCCTGTCGCGGTCGCCGCCGCAGCCGAACAGTGCGACAACGCGGCCCTTTGCGAAGCCGCGGACGGCCTTCAGCACGTTCTCCACGCCGTCCGGCGAGTGGGCGTAGTCGATGAGCACGGTGTAGTCCGTGTCGGTCGGAACGACTTCCACGCGGCCCTTGACGCCGGTCGCGGTCGCCATGGACTTCGCCGCGTCTGCGAGCGGCATGCCGAGCGAGAGCACCATGCCGAGGGCGTTGAGCGCGTTCTCGACCGAGAAGTGACCCGGAATGGGCAGTCTGACGTGCGCGGTCTCGCCGTTATACCGTGCGTCGAACTCCACGCCGTCCGCGTGCAGCTGAAGATTCGTCGCGCACAGACCTGCCTTTTCATTACCACAGGAATAGGTCAGGCACGGGCACTTCGCGTCCGCGAGCATCTTGTCTGCCGCCGCGTCGTCGAGGTTGATGACGCCTCTGTCGCTGACGGTGAACAGGATAGCCTTGGCCTGACGGTAATTCTCCATGGTCTTGTGGAAGTCCAGATGGTCCTGCGTCAGATTGGTGAACGCGCCGACCGCAAAGCGGATGCCGTGCACGCGGTCGAGCACGAGCGAGTGCGAGGAGACCTCCATGATGACATGGGTGCAGCCTGCGTCGCGCATGCGCGCGAACAGCGCGTGCAGCTCGTAGGACTCGGGCGTGGTGCGCTCGGTCTCGATGACCTCGCTGCCGATGAGGTTCTGGTTGGTGCCGATGAGGCCGACCTTGTGGCCTGCGTCCTCGAGCATATGCTTGACGAGGTAGGTCGTGGTGGTCTTGCCGTTCGTACCGGTCACGCCGAGCATGACCATGCTGTCCGCCGGATGGCCGAAGCGGTTCGCCGCGATCTCCGCGAGCGCCTTACGCGAGTTCTCGACGACGACCGCCGGTGCGCCCTCGGGCGCCTCCTCACACACGACTGCCGCCGCGCCCTGCTCGAGCGCCTTTTCGATATATTTGTGGCCGTCGGTCGCGTAGCCGCGAATGGCGACGAACAGATCGCCCTTGCCGACCGCGCGCGAGTCGTAGCGCACTTCACCGATCTCGGCTTCGCCGTCCGCCGTGCTCGAAAGCACGGCGACGCCCTTCAAAAGTTCCTGCAATTTCATAAAACGTCCTCCTATCGGTCGTTGACCGTGGTCGTATCGGAAAATTCTACTGTGATGACCGAGCCTATGCTCACCTTCGTGCCTGCCGCAGGCGACTGGCTGCTCGCGGTAGTGTCGCCCGTGATCTGCGAAGTGGCGACGCCGCGCTGCTTGAGGTACAGGCCGTACTCATCGGTAACGGTCTCGCCCTCGCCGTGGATGATGTACTCAAAGCCGCTGTTCGTCAGCGCCTCATCCGCTGCGTCGCGCGTCATGCCGATCACATTCGGCACGGTCTGCTCGCGGCGGTCGCTCTCGTCCTCGTCATAGGATGCGGTCACGCCGATGTACGGCAGGACGTCCTCCATGATGCGGCCGACGACCGGAGCGGCGATCGCGCCGCCGCCGTGAGGCGCGGATTCGGGCAGGTCGTTGATGGCAACGAGCACCGCGATCTGCGGATCGTCCATCGGCGCAACGCCGATGAAGGAGGCGGTGTAGCGGTCCTCGGTGTCGGTGATCTTGCCGGTCTCGTCGCGCTCCTTCTCGATCTCGGAGGTCGCGGTCTTGCCGCCGATGCGGTAGCCGGTGACGTAGGCGTTCTTGCCGGTGCCGGCTGCAACGACCTGCTCCATCGCCTCGCGCATATAGGCGGAGGTGTCCTCGGAGATGACCTGCCGCAGCACCTCGGGATCGGTCGTGGACTTGATCGTACCGTCGGCATTCAGCACGTTTTTGACAACGTATGGCTTTTTGAGCTTGCCGTCGTCCACGATCGCGCTGACCATGGTGATCATCTGCATCGGGGTGACGGTAAAGCGCTGACCGAAGGACGCGGTCGCGAGCGCGACCTCGTTCCAGTCGCTCGTCTCACTGGTGTTGTGGAACTGGCCGCGGCTCTCGCCCGGCAGGTCGATGCCGGTCTGATCGAGCAGGCCGAAGGCCTTGTAAAACTCATAAAACCGCGCCATGCCGACCTTCTGGGCGATCTGCATCATCGCGACGTTGCACGAATTCATCAGCGCCTCGGTCAGCGTCTGCATGCCGTGGCCGCTCGTGTTCGCGCAGTTGATCGGCTCCTTCCAGTCGCCTACCATCAGCGAGCCGCCGCAGTAGAACGAGCTGTCCGCATCCACCTCGCCCAGCTCATAGGCCGTAGCGACGGTCATGAGCTTGAAGGTGGAGCCCGGCTCGTAGTTGTCGGAAACGACCGGGTTGCGCCAGGTCTTCATGAGGATGTTGACGCGCGCCGAGCCGAGCTTGCTGACGATGTCGTCGTTCTTCTGAAGCTCCTCGGGCAGGTTCGCAAGGCCGCCCTCCTCGTACCATTTATCCGGGATGACCGCGTTGATCTTCGCGTCGGTCAGGATCTTCTGCACGTCGGTCTTGAGCTCGTTGATATAGACCTCGCTGGTCAGATGGTAGGCGTCGTTCGGGTCGAAGTCCGGCAGGTTCGCCATCGCGAGCACCTCGCCGGTCTTGATGTTCATGACGATGCCGGAAACGCCGTCGCGCGCCTCCGGATTGTCCGCGAACGCGGTCTCGAGATGCTTCTCGAGGTAGTTCTGAATATCGCTGTCGATGGTCAGGACGAGCGAGTTGCCGTCCTTGGCCGGGATATACTGCTGCGTATCCGGAACGATGTCCTCGTTCTGGGCGTTCTGCACGCGCACGATGCGGCCGGCCGTGCCGGAAAGCTCGTCGTTGTACTGCGACTCGATGCCGTAGGCGCCGTTGTTGTCGCTGCCGACGTAGCCGAGCACGGCGGACAGGAACGAGCCGTGCTGATAATAGCGCTTGGTGTCCGGCTCGGAGTACACGCCGGTGCAGCCGGCGGCCTCGAGCTTAGCGTTAAGCTCCTTGGTGACGTCCTTGTCGACCTTCTGCGCGATGATCTCGTATTCCGAGTCGGTCTTGTTCAGCTTTTCCATGACGCTGTCATAGCTGACGTCGAGCGTCTCGGAAAGGATGGTCGCGAGCGTCTGACGCTGGACGTCGGCGGTCACGCCGTTCTTCTCCTTGGTCTCGGACACGACCGCCTTGGGCGACACCGTGATGCGCTCGACCTCGGCGGACTCGGCGAGCACCTGCATGTTCGCGTCGTAGATCTTGCCGCGGTTCGGGGTGATGAAGGTATCGCGCGTCTGGAGCGACGTGGCCTTCTGGATATAGAAGTCGTGGTGGAACACCTGCATATAGAGCAGGCGCACGCCGACCAGACCGAAGCCGATGACCAGAAACAGCGCCGTGAGCACGCGCAGACGCATCGTCATATTAACTCTGGGCTTTTTTTCTCCCATAGAAAAATTTCCTCCGAATGAAATCCAAAGCATCTCCTGCCGCATTCCGGCAAAGCCGGAACAGGCAGGACAGGCCTGCCGCAGCAG
>ERZ1034952.3630-NODE-3630-length-10244-cov-4.173815_pt1 | contig 10244 bp, 9 predicted proteins | sample MGYA00520625_ERZ1034952 | MGnify/ENA primary metagenome ERZ1034952 (study PRJEB33766, sample SAMN09781773) | gut metagenome | biome: gut microbiome | host: Homo sapiens | place: Madagascar | study: EMG produced TPA metagenomics assembly of the PRJNA485056 data... | reverse complement strand
ACCAATCCCCCAATTGGCCTACGACACGGACTTTCAGCCCTTCGTGAATCAAAAACAGGCTCGTACCGCTATTATCCGGCGCACCTTTTACCGTCACACTCGGAGTTGTAATAATCGCATACTCTCTGTCGGTGACTTTCTTATCCTGCTGCATAGCAAAAAACATCGTCCCGACAGTCAGGAAAAAGGCTATAATCCCCACGACAAAACCAGTCTTTTTGATACCGACCGAAGGAGAATAGAAAAATAAAGCTGCCATCACCAAAAAGAGGATAAAGAGAGTAACCGAGATATATCCCCACTGATCGGCGGAAAAATAACCGACAAACCCTTTGTACCACCTCACCAGAAACAATTCGGGCAACACTTCGATTTTGTCTACGATAGCTTGCTGGGCCATTTTCAGGTTGTAGCGGGCAGAAGCATCCGAGGGGTCTAATAATAAGGCCCGTTCATAATTCAATATGGCCTGCGTATTCTCTCCCAGTTTATAATAACAATTACCCAGATTATAATATAAGATAGCCGATTCCATGCCACCGGCCCTCAATTTCCGGTATATTTCAGCTGCTTCATTGTATTTTCCCTCCCGGTAAAATTCCTCTGCCTGTTTCTCCGATTGCGGATCGGTAGCGGCTAAGGCACACAAACTTATCAGTAAAACCGGCAATATCAACAATATCTTTTTCATAGTTTCTAATCTTTAATCACCGGATGGCTTTATCCAGCTTTGTAATCACATCAATACTATCTGTATATACTTTCCCCATTTCCTGATCGGAATTACTTCCGGGAGCATAACGGGCATATTCACAAGTATCCAATACAGCGATAAATTCCTTGATTCTGTCTTCCTCTACTCCTTTCGACTGGAGAATTTCACTGATATTATCCCGGTTCAGTTCGGCACGGTCGATATTCAGTTTATAACTCATATATCCCCAAAGGGCTTTCAATACTTCATCGTAGAATTGCTCTGCATTGTGATTTTTCATCGCGCTGGCAGCCACTTTGAGGCGTTTGCGGGCCATCTTGTTGGCCGCTTTATTCTTCACCCGGACTATATCGGCATTCGCTTTGATTCTCCGGCGGTTCAAGACAGCACCGACAACGAACAATACGAACGGAATCAATAAAGCCAACCAGTATAAGGTAGTTCCGAAGAAACATACCCCGGCAGCCTTCAGATTCAATCCCTCCGTTTTCAGGTAACGGATATCTTCCCCCACTTTACGGACATCTTCTTTCTTGAACGACTTCACCTGATTACCGGTCGAAGTTTCCACCTGCCCTTTATCGGCTCCTTTTCTGACATGGATATTGTATTCAGCCCCCGCAATGGTCTTGTAAGTGTTCGATTGTGAATCGAAATAAGAAAACCGAATGGCCGGAATCTTATAGTCTCCGGAATAACGGGGGATGATCAGGTATTCAAAAGAAACACTACCCGCCATGCCATTTTCCGTAATATTCAGATCTCTGGATTCTTTCGGATCATACACTTCGAAATCCAGGGGGAAATTAATCGTCGGTGCTTTTAATAACTTCAGGTTGCCCGTTCCGCGGAAAGTCACTTTATAAGTGATCGCATCATTGGCATTCACCGTATCCGCCGAAAGGGAGGTGGCCATCGTTACATTCCCTACCGTTCCGCCAAAACCGGCAGGTTTCCCAAGCTGAGGAAGTTCTTTCACCTGAATAGTGACCGGTTTACTTCTCCGCATCGCCCGGACATCTTTGTAATTACCGAAAAACTCGTCGAAGAAACTACGGCCTCCGTTAGCTAAACGCTGACGGACAATACATTCCAACTCGAAAGGCTCGATCGTAATCTCTCCGGTATGTTGCGGATACAACAATACTTTCCGGATAGTTCCGACATTGTAAATCTGCCCGTCCACCGCTTCCCGAACCAATTCGATACGTTGCGGCGTGGGTACTTCTTCGGCCAGAAATCCGTTGAAATCCGGAAATTTAGTTCTGCCCAGATTGACCAGATCGACCTTTGTATACACTTTAATCGTAGCCATCAGACTTTCTCCCATATACAGGCTACGCCGACTGACCTCGACTTTAACGAACAGGTTATTGTCATTGACCGTAGCATTGGCATCCGGCTGCACCGGCCGGTTTGTCGCCGCCTGATTACCGTTTGAATTACGACTACCTTCGACGACCTCTATTTTCAGAGCATTGGATGTATATTCTTTTCCATCGATAATCACTGTCGCTCCGGGAATCTGAAAAGTACCTTTTTTAGTTCCTTCCAAAATATAGGTATAAGAGTACACTACACTCTGTGTCTTTTTTCCGTTGAAATCCGAGGCATAAAAAGATTGTCCTACGGAAGGTCCCATCAGCAGGTCGAATCCTTCCAGGGTAGGCACTTTAAGGTTGTCCCCTTCTTTATTCAGGGTATATTCCAACTTAAACTGCTCACCAACGGCAACTACAGAAGGAGCAGAAGCCTTGAATTCTACATTTTGGGCGTAAGCCAGTGAAGTGAAAAATAACAATATGATTAATCCGATTTGTCTCATTGCCATATTTATTTAAGCCGCAAAATTACCAATCTTTTTCGATTTTCATTTTCTTTGCTTTCTGTTCCTGTGCTTTTTGTTTCTGCACTTTTTCCTGAACATTCTTTTCATCGTTCTGCAAAGCCTCTAACAAACGTTCCGCATCCTCCTTAGAAATCTTACCCTGCTGTTGCTGAGGTTGTTGTTGCTGGTCTTTATTCTGATCATTTTTATTCTGCTGGTCTTTATTCTGATCTTGACGGTCTTTATTTTGCTGGTCTTTGTTCTGATCTTGCTGATCCTTATTTTGTTGGTCTTTGTTCTGATCTTGCCGGTCTTTATTCTGATCCTGTTGATCTTTATTCTGATCTTGCTGATCCTGGTTTTGGTCCTTATTTTGGTCTTGATTATCCTTGTTCTGATCCTTGTTCTGATCTTTGTTCTGATCTTTGTTTTGATCTTTATTCTGATCCTTGTTCTGATCCTGATTCTGTTGATCCTGTTGTTGTTTATGGCGTGCAAATTCCAGGTTATATTTCGTTTGTTCAGAAGCCGGACGATTCCTTAATGAGTTTTTATACGCTTCGATGCTCTCGTCGGTTTTCTCCATCGCTAACAAAGTATTCCCGATATTATGATAAATTTCGCCCAACCGTTCTTTATCGGTTTCTTGTTTTGCCAAAGCAGAAAACTGTTCCAGAGCTTCATCGTACTTTTTCTGCTTATATAAAGCATCGGCCATATTAAAAGCCGCTTCAAATGAATTTGCCTTTTTATCGGCAGCTTTACGATATTCCACCTCAGCCTTTTCGAAATCCTGTTTTTCGAATAATTCGTTTCCTTCCCGGATAAATTTCCGTTCTTGCTGAGCAATAGCGGGCCATGCAGCCAACAAGGTCACCACCGTTATTATCATAGACTTTACCATAACATTCATCATTTTTCGTACATTATTATCGTCAATCCGATTCTCTGTCTTTTCTTTTAGCGTTTGAAAAGATTGATCTTCATAAAATGTTTATTCTTTCTGCCCAGAATCATAAACTCCACAAAGATGAAAAACAACCCCACCAACAGGAAGTACTGGTACTTCTCGGCATAATCACTATATACCCGCTCTTCAAGCAAGCTTTTCTCCATACGATTGACTTCGTCCAGGAGCCGGTTAAGTCCGACTTCGGTATTGCTGGCCCGGATATACAGCCCCTCTCCGGCTTTAGCTATATCCTGCAAAGTTTGTTCGTCCAGTTTGGAGATGACTACATTCCCCTGTGCGTCCTGCATAAATTGTCCGGGTTTTCCTTTCTCCGGGATCGGAGCACCCTGTTCCAATCCCATCCCTATGGTATGGATTACGATTCCTTTTTCATGGGCTTGCTTAGCAGCCGCAACCGCATCATCCTGATGGTTTTCTCCGTCCGTGATGACAATAATCGCTTTGGACGTCTCGGTTTCCGGTGTAAACGACCGGGCGGCCAGATCGATCGCACTCCCGATAGCCGTCCCCTGTACCGGTACGATATCCGTACTGATATTCGACAGGAAAAGCTTGGCCGAAGAATAATCGGTAGTAATAGGTAATTGCACATAAGCATCCCCCGCAAATACAATCAAACCGATCTTATCGTTCGATAATTTCTCTACCATCCGGGAAATGGCCATCTTAGCTTTTTCCAAACGACTGGGTTTGATATCCTGTGCCATCATCGAATTGGAAACGTCGAGAGCGATCATCAACTCTACACCTTTTTTCTTCACCTGCTGCAGTTTCGAACCGAACTGAGGGCCTGCCACTCCGACAATGACAAACAATAAGGCCAGCATCAGCATAACGAACTTCCACGTGCCCCGCTTGAACGATAAAAGAGGCATCAAAGGCCCGAGTAATTCCGGATTACCGAATTCTGCTATCGCCTTCTTTTTTCGTCGGATCATCACCACATAAAAAACAATCAACAGTGGGATAACAATCAAGAGATATAATAATTCAGGATGTGCAAATCTAAACATAGCCAAATAATTTTACGGTATTTTCCTTAAAAGAGTATACTTCAGAACTGCCTGTGCAATCAGTAAACACATACCCAGCAAACCGAAAATAAAATACTGTTCATTCTTTTTACTGAAATGTTTCACTTCTATCTTACTTTTCTCCAACTGATCGATCTCGGAATAGATCTGCTGTAATTTATCGTTATCCGTCGCCCGGAAATATTTACCGCCGGTCACGTTAGCAATCTGTTGTAATACCCCTTCGTCGATTTCCACAGGCATATTCTGCAATTGCACGCCGAAGGGAGTGGGAACAGGATAAGGAGCTTCGCCATAGGTTCCGACTCCGATCGTATATACCCGGATACCGAAAGCTTTAGCTAATTCGGCAGCCGTGACAGGTGCTATCGCTCCCTGATTATTGATACCGTCTGTCAACAAAATCACCACTTTCGATTTACCGGGGCTATCTTTCAACCGGTTGACCGCATTAGCCAAACCCAGACCGATCGCCGTTCCATCCTGGATCATACCGCTTTTCACCTCCCGGAGTAGATTGACCAATACAGCCTGATCGGTAGTCAACGGACACTGAGTAAAGCTCTCGCCGGCAAAAACCACCAATCCGATTTTATCCTGAGGACGTTCGAGGATAAATTTCGTAGCCACCTCTTTAGCCGCCTCTAAACGGTCGGGCGTAAAGTCACGGGCCAGCATACTCGTGGAAACGTCCAGAGCCAGTGCGATATTGATACCTTCACTGGTATAAGTTTGCCAGCTATTACTGGACTGCGGACGAGCCAAGGCCGTCACCAATAAGATAATGGCAAGCAATTCCAATACGAACAAAACATGCCGCCACCAGATCCGGCCGGAATGTTTGATCCCCTTAAACGCCTGTAATGAAGAAAACTGTAAATCAGCATGCGACTTTTTTTCCTTCAGGATATACCAGACGATCATTGGTACTAAAAGTATCAATAACAGGAAATATTTCGGGTTTGCAAATTCGAATCCAAACATTTTATTTCAGTTTACAAATTAACTCATACACTCTTTTCAAAGTGCCTGATCGCCTCATTTATCTTTTACGTCTTCGGGAGTTTCGCTTTTTTCAGCTTCTTTTCGCTGTTGTTCTTCTTCCTGACGTTTTCTTTCTTCTTCCTGTTTCTGCTGCTGAGCAATTTCAGCCTCTACCCGTTGGTGAGTGTTATTGACAAATTCGTAAGCGGCATCCAGATAACGGGAATTTTCATCCTGCAAGGGAGTAAACTTAGCGAATTTCACATAATCGGCCGTCGTCAACATCTCTGCTATTCTCTCCCGTTCTTTGGCTTCTACCTCTTTACAATTTACCAAGGCCTGCATTGTTTCGGAGGAGGTCTGTTCCATGGCAGGTATAGCGAACTCTCCGTCAAGGTATTGGCGTACGGTATCCGTCAATCGGGTATAATATTCCTTTTCTTTTCCGGTCTGCCAAAGCTTATTGCCCTTGATTTCATCCAAGGAACGGATAGCCATGACATAAGGCGGAATCTCTTCTTTCTTCGGCGTAAACAAGGGTTTGTTCTTCCGCCTCCGGTCCCAATACAGCCAGAAGATCAGAATAAGGGCAATCCCTAACAAAACCCACAACAGATAAGGCAAAATCTCGGCAAAAGTCCAGGGTGCGGCATAAGGCATAACGATATCGTAATTCCCCTTTTGCGGATCTACCTGGAAAGTATTCACCACCAATCCTACGGGATCGGTCCGAACAATATTATTATATTCCTGACTTTCGATCGTAATGGGCTGAGGAGGCACAACATATACTCCTGTATCGAAAGCAGTGACGACATATTTTTCCTCCAAAAGCCATCTTCCATCCTTTTCTTTTACAGAATCCCGTACAGGACCGGAGATAATCTCCAATCCATGGACAACCGTATCCTGTAACCGAGGGAACACAATCCGGACTCCCGGGTCTACCTTCGCTTTAAAAGTAAGATGTTGTTGATCTCCAATCATCATATAATTGGTGTCAAGCGCCACCCCATATTCTACATGCTGAGCTTTCAGGGTCGCCACCCCTAAAAACAAGCACAGATATAATAATATTTGTTTCAAAACACTCCTCATAGTTACGATCTTTGATCAAAATCCATAATATAATTAAGCCCTTTTCTTAAACAAAGTGATTAAAGCCCTGACGTAGTCTTCGTCGGAACGGATATTAGCGACATCGACTCCCGAACGTTTGAAGATTGCATCCAGTTCCTTTTCGCGGACAAAAGCATATTTTTCATACGCTTCCCTCAGCTTTTTATCGGAAGTATCCACCCACATCTGTTCTCCGGTTTCGGCATCCCTCAGGTACATCATCCCGACCGGAGGCAATTGATTTTCCCGGGGGTCGTATACCCTCAGGGCGACAACATCGTGTTTCCGGTTAGCGATAGCCAAAGCATGGGCAAAATCGTGCTCGTCGATAAAATCGGAAATAACAAAACAGGTACACCGTTTCTTGATCGAATTGGTCATATATTCCAATGCCTGTTCGATATCGGTCTGTTTATCTTCCGGATAGAAATCGATCAGTTCGCGAATAATATGCAAGATATGTGTTCTTCCCTTCTTCGGAGGAATAAATTTCTCGATCTTATCCGAGAAGAAAATCACCCCGATCTTATCGTTATTCTGGATTGCAGAAAAAGCAAGCACTGCAGCAATTTCGGTAATCTGGTTTTTCTTCAGTTTCGAAATAGTCCCGAAATTACGGGAGGCACTTACATCGATCATCAACATGACCGTCAACTCCCGTTCTTCCTCGAAGATCTTCACATAAGGACGGTTGTGGCGGGCAGTCACATTCCAGTCGATATTCCGGATATCGTCGCCGTACTGATATTCTCTTACCTCACTGAAAGTCATACCTCTCCCCTTAAAGGCAGAATGATATTCGCCGGCAAAAATATTTTTGGACAAGCCCCGGGTTTTAATCTCTATCTTCCGGACCCGCTTTAACAATTCAGAAGTTTCCATATCTAAAAGTAAAAGGTTAAAAGTAAAAGGTTAAAAACGACCTTCCGACTATGGAACCTCTACGGCATTCAGGATCTCGTTGATAATATCCTCACTGGTAATGTTATTGGCTTCAGCCTCATAAGTCAGGCCGATACGGTGACGCAAAACATCATGACATACCGCCCGTACATCTTCGGGGATGACATAACCACGACGTTTGATGAAAGCGTACGCTTTGGCAGCCTTGGCCAAACTGATGCTGGCACGCGGCGAACCTCCGTAAGCGATCATGCTGACAAACTTGTCGAGCCCGGCTTCCTGCGGAAAACGGGTGGCAAAAACAATATCGATGATGTATTTTTCAATTTTCTCATCCATGTATACATCCTTCACTACTTCACGGGCACGAATGATATCTTCGGGTTTCAGAATAGTAGATGCCTTAGGGAAGGCTTTCTCCATATTCTGACGAACGATCAGCTTTTCTTCTTCTTTTTTGGGGTAATCGATCACTACTTTCAGCATAAAACGGTCGACCTGGGCTTCAGGTAACGGATAGGTACCTTCCTGTTCGATCGGATTCTGGGTGGCCATAACCAGGAAAGGCTCGGGCAAACGATAGGTCATATCTCCGATCGTCACCTGACGTTCCTGCATCGCTTCCAATAAAGCAGACTGTACTTTTGCCGGAGCACGGTTGATTTCATCCGCCAGAATGAAGTTCGCAAAAATCGGTCCTTGTTTTACCACAAACTCTTCTCTCTTCTGAGAATAAATCATCGTACCGATCACATCGGCAGGCAAAAGATCGGGGGTAAACTGAATACGACTGAATTTCGCATCAATCGTAGTTGCCAGCGTATTGATGGCCAAGGTTTTTGCCAGGCCGGGAACACCTTCCAATAAAATGTGCCCGTTGGAAAGCATCCCGATCAGAAGTCCTTCAACCAAATGTTTCTGACCAACGATGACTTTGTTCATCTCCATGTTGATCATGTCCACAAAAGAGCTTTCCTGCTGTATGCGTTCATTCAATGCTTTGATATCAACAGTATCCATAGATTCAAATTTAAAGTTGTTATACCTTATAAAATTCTATTACGAACCAGAAAAAAATGTGTTACTTTCAAGCCCACATTTCTATCGAATCTCTATTTTTGTCAAATGTTAAAATTTTGAGTACTCCAAAATTAGTCAATCTAAGTTCAAATGTTAAATTCCTAGCCTTAAAAAAAGTTAACCCTCCGTTTAAGGTTTTGCAAAAAAAATATCAGGCTATCCGTCGACCCTGATATTTACACCTTCTTATTTCTTCTTATTCCCTTTAACACGCTGCCTGAGTAAATCACGTCCCCGGGAAATGAATATATAAATAGTGAATACAAAAATCAAACAACGTAAAATAAACCCAGCATTCAGTACCGGCTCAGCTCCCTTAAAATCACGGATTAACCAGGAAAGCATATAAATCAGTAAACCTCCTAACACAATCACCTGAATCAGAATAAAGTAACGCCTCCGGCTTTTCGCCGGCAAGGGGACCGCTTCATCTGCAATACTCCGATCTGCCTCCGTTCTTTCCGTCCGCTCCCTGAGCTGCTGCCAAAACCGTACCCCCAATAAGAGTATGAACACACAAAATGCTATAAATATAAGTGTATCTCTATCCATCGTTTATTTCAGATTAAACTTTTTTTAGCTACAGAGATTTCAAGTTATAAAAGTGCCAGCCCCCCCCGGAAAGGGCCGTAAACAAAACGAGGCACTCCCCCTATGCCTGCAAATGTAGGATAAATAGTCGAAAGTTCATAAAAACAAAATGAAATCCAGACTTTAGAAGTGGAGAATTTCCTCATAATTATGGAGAATATTTCCGATTCAGTCGAGACTAAATCTTTGGGATTTTCTGTTTAACGTTTTTTGCTGAAAAATCAGACTCAGACAACAGTGTTTTTTCAAAGCAGAGCCTAAGGCCCTCCCTACAGGCACGAAGCAAGCCTCGACAAACGGAAAGTTTCTTCACTTTCAAAGCCTAAATCAAACTGGTTTATACTCACTTCGACTCTGATCAGCTTCATCCTTTCAGGTCCCTTGACCAGCATCCCCCCCCCTTTTTAATCGGTAAACTTTCGGTTCAGAGTTGAATAATTAATTCCGGACCTAGTTTCGCTAATAATCAGCTTCGAAGCCACCCTATATCCAATTTACAGGCTGCACCTGCTAATCCGATACCCCGGTTGCAACGCAAGTATTCCTGACAAAATCGAACTTAATCGGCTGTTCGTTCCGAGATACAAATATTAATGGCATTCATACCTCTTTTACCACGCTCCAAGTCGAAAATAACGATGGCATTTTCTACAAGTTCGGAAAGAGCGTTGCTCACATGAAAAAAATATTTTTCAGTTCCTGACAGATCCTTAATAAAACCATACCCCTTCGAAACATTAAAATACTCTACCCGCCCTTTACGGACCTCAGGAGATTCTTGTCTGGGAGTCGAGATCACAATTTCTTCATGGTTTATCTCTTCCTTTTTATGATTCGTTTCCGGAGGTGTCGAAGTAATCCGGCCATTTTCATCGACATAGGCTATCATATCTTCAAAACTATCCGGTAATACGAATAGTTTTCTTTCTTCTTTCCGGTTTTGTTTTTCTAATTTCCGGGCTTGTTTTTTCTTCTCGTTTTCTTTCTTACTGAATGTCTGTGGTCTTGCCATTTAAC
>ERZ1034952.3629-NODE-3629-length-10249-cov-4.510987_pt1 | contig 10249 bp, 4 predicted proteins | sample MGYA00520625_ERZ1034952 | MGnify/ENA primary metagenome ERZ1034952 (study PRJEB33766, sample SAMN09781773) | gut metagenome | biome: gut microbiome | host: Homo sapiens | place: Madagascar | study: EMG produced TPA metagenomics assembly of the PRJNA485056 data... | reverse complement strand
CATATGGCCTCACCGAGCGCGAGCAGCAAACCGCGGCGCTCGTCGCGAAGGGCTACACCGCCAAGCGCGTCGCCGAGGAGCTGGGCGTCGCTCCGAGCACCGTGCAGGGCTACAGCAAGAGCATCTACCGCAAGATGGGAATCCACCGCAAAGACGAGCTCATCGAGGCGGTCAACCAGCTTGAGCAGAGCCTCTGATTTCCGCTTCCCCTGCTGCGTTTTCCTCCTTATACACCCAACCTGACCTGGACTTTTGCGAATTCCCCCATTTTTATGGGGAGACGGCGCGCCCGCAAATGCCTATCGTTTCGGCTAGTTGCGGCAGCCGAGGGATGCGCCGCAACGGCAGAGCGTCGCCCGCGCCCGACGAGGTCGCCGCACACCGCTCGCAGCGACTCGCACGCAGAGGCGCGCCTGCCCCATCCGAAATCCAAGGGGAAAGGAATCGGAACATGGCTAAGCAAAGGGGAATGAGCAGACGACAGTTTCTCATCGGCGGATCAGCCGCGATGGCGGGCGCTGCCATGCTCGGCATGGCGGGCATCGGCCTGACGGGCTGCTCGAGCACCGAGACCGCCGGTGGTTCGGGATCGACGGCGCCAGCGACCAACGGCACCGTCGACGCCAGCAAAGCGTGCACCGGCCAGGACACGCCGAACCTCGCCACGCTCGACGAGGCCATCAACCAGAACCAGCTCACGTTCGAGGAATCCGAGAAGCCCACGGCGCCCACCATCTCGCAGGACACCGTGAGCTATCTCCACACCGAGGACTACGGCAAGGCCGTCGACCTCCAGGTTGAGATCCTCACGCCCTCCACGGCTGAGGCGGGCGTCACGCCACTCGTCGTGTGGATCAACGGCGGCGGCTTCACCGCGTCCGACGCTGCAGGCCATCTGAACACGCGACTCGCGTTCGCAAAGGCCGGCTACGTCGTCGCCTCCGTGCAGCATCGCACAGGCGCAACCTCGAATTTCCCGACGCCGCTGCAGGACATCAAGGCCGCCATCCGCTTCCTGAAGGCGAATGCGGAGACGTACAAGTTCAACCCGAACAAGGTCGCCGTCGGCGGCAATTCCTCGGGCGGCTACTACGCCTCCATGGTCGGCGTGACGAGCAACGTCGCCACCATCCCGTGGCCCAACCGCAAGGGCGAGATCGTCGACACCCCGCTCGACGTGGGAGCCAACCTCGACCAGTCCTCCGCCGTCAACGCCGTCATCGACTACTACGGCGTTTCCGACCTCACCATCATCGGCTCGGGCCTTTCCGAAGAGCTCCAGAACAGCCATCATTCCGCCGCCACCACCGAGGCGCTCCTGCTCAACGGCGCCGCTGCCGCGCAGAAGGGCGTCGGCGTGTTCGACGAGTCGATGGACCAGAAGGTCTCCGCGGCGAGCCCGTTCAGCTACATCTGCGCCACCACGCCGCCGTTCCTCTTCTTCCACGGCACCGCTGACACGCTCGTGTCCCCCGTCGCCACGAAGATGCTGCAGAACCGCCTGAACGACGCCGGCGTGTACACCGAGCGCTACGTCATCACCGACGCGGGTCACGGCACCCCCGAGTTCGACCAGGCCGTCATCAACGAGCGCGCCGTCGCATTCCTCAACGCCTACGCGAACACCGACATCCCGACGGCCGCCCCGACCGTCGACTACACGCTCGGCACGCGCGCCTTCGAGGCAGCCGACCTGCCCACCATCGAGGACGCCACCGCCGGCGGCGAGACCATCGAGGTCAGCCAGGACACGTGGATCGTCGAGCAGAAGAAGGACATCGCCTACGCGGTCGTCTCGGGCGGCAGCACCTACAAGATGCTCAAGATGAACATGCTCACCCCGTCCCACGGCGGCAAGGACGAGCCCGCACGCCCCGTGCTGTATTGCGCGGCTTGCGGTGGCTTCAACAAGTCCAACCCCAACGCGATGTCGTACCTGCACTACGCTGAGCGCGGCTACACCGTGGCCATCGCCGAGATCCGCGTGGTTCCGACCGTCACCATGCCGATGCCCATCCAGGATGCCAAGGCGGGCGTGCGCTGGCTGCGCGCTCACGCCGAGGAACTGAACATCGACCCGAACTGCATCATCGCGACGGGCACCTCCGCCGGCGGCTACACGGGCGTCATGCTCGGCGTGCTCGGCAACACCGCCCAGTTCAGCGACGACGTGAAGTTCGACGTGGGTGAGAACCTCGACCAGAGCTCGGCCGTCCAGGGCGTCGTCGACCTCTACGGCGTGTCCGACCTCACCATCATCGGCGCGGGCCTCGACAACTACGACGTGCACGATTCCGAATCGAACACCGAGGCCCTCTGGGTCAACGGCACGGCGTTCGGCACGAACCCCGGCGGCTCGGTGTTCAGCAACCTCGACAAGACCGCCCAGTTCAGCCCGTTCACCTACCTGGACAAGGACGACGCTCCGTTCCTCATGATCCACGGCACCGACGACGTCACCGTGTCGCCGATCGCCACGATGGAGCTGTACAAGCGCTGCCAGGAGCTGGGCATCCAGTCCGAGCGCTACTCGATCGTCGGCATGCAGCACGGCGGCTGGCAGATGCAGACCGACCGCGTGTACGAGATCATCGACACGTTCATGGACGGCATCGTGGAGGCCAACACGAAGAGCGAGTAGTGTTTTCACGCTCGCCTGTGCAAGCGTGAACGCGCGCGAGCAATCAGCCTGAAGCGCTCCGGGGGGCGGCGACCTTGCCTGTTGGGTCGCCGCTCCCTTTCCGTTTCCGCGCGGCCCCAAAGCCGAGAAGTGGCTTTTGCGACCACTTTCAGAAAAAGCCGGCCTCAAATCGGGCTTCTCGGCCTCCAAAGCTTTTGTATTGGACGGAATTGGCGCTTCTCGGCTGGATTTGAGACTTTTAACCTCTTCCAAAAGCCGAGAAGCGGCTTTCGCGACCAGAATTACGCGCAAGTGGGCCAAAAAGGCGCAACTCGGTTTTCCGCGCGCCCGCCGCACCGCGGGTGCCGCGCTTTGTCGCAGTCCCCGCTTCCCGCGGCTTTCCGTACGCCCGCCACGCCACGCTGCGCATGTCAGCCGCCCTTCTAACATGTAGTTTCGCGGGAGGGTGGCATGGCATGCGGCCCGCTGCGAGCGCGAATGTCTACCATAGGGAGCTGAAACACCCTGGACGCAGCACGCCTGCGTCATGCGCACGCAACGGAAAGGCGCCCGATGCTTCAGCTGCAGAACATCCGCAAGTCCTACACCACCGGCGACTTCACCCAGGTCGCGCTCAACGACATCTCCGTATCCTTCCGCGACAGCGAGTTCGTGGCCATTCTCGGACCGTCGGGCTCGGGAAAGACCACGCTGCTCAACATCGTGGGCGGCCTCGACCACTACGACTCGGGCGATCTCATCATCGACGGCATCTCCACCAAGGAGTACAAGGACCGCGACTGGGACACGTTCCGCAACAACCGCGTGGGCTTCGTGTTCCAGAGCTACAACCTCATCCCGCACCAGACGATCCTCGCGAACGTCGAGCTGGCGCTCACGCTCTCGGGTGTCTCGCGCGACGAGCGCCGCGAGCGGGCGCGCCGCGCGCTCGAGGAAGTGGGCTTGGGCGATCACGTGAACAAGAAGCCGAGCCAGCTCTCCGGCGGCCAGATGCAGCGCGTCGCCATCGCGCGCGCCCTCATCAACGACCCCGAGATCCTGTTGGCCGACGAGCCCACCGGCGCGCTCGACTCCAAGACAAGCGTGCAGATCATGGACCTGCTCACCGAGATCGCGAAAGACCGTCTCGTGGTGATGGTGACCCACAACCCCGAGCTGGCCGAACGGTACGCCACGCGCATCGTGAACCTCTCCGACGGCGTGATCCGCAGCGACTCCGACCCCTACGACCCCACCGCCGCCGACCTCGCGCGCGTCTCCGACAAGCCCATCCGCCGCACGCGCATGAGCTTCCTCACGGCACTCGGCCTGTCGTTCAACAACCTCATGACGAAGAAGGGCCGCACCATCATGACGGCCTTCGCCGGCTCCATCGGCATCATCGGCATCGCCGCCATCCTGTCGCTGGCTAACGGCGTGAACAACTACATCGCAAGCGTCGAGGAAGAGACGCTGTCCGAATACCCGCTGCAAATCCAGAGCACGGGCTTCGACATGACGTCGATGCTCGTGGGCGCCACCACCGAAGCCGGCGACGCAGCGGCGGGCGAAGACGACGGGGAGAACTCCGTGCACGTGGTCGACATGATCACGAACATGCTCTCGAGCGTGGCGAGCAACGACCTCGCCTCCCTCAAGGCGTACTTCGACAGCGGCGAAAGCGGCATCGAGCAGTACACGAGCACCATCGAGTACTCCTACGACGTCACGCCGCAGATCTACAGCTCGGACACCTCCACCATCCACCAGGTGAATCCCGACACATCGTTCTCGTCGCTCGGCATCAGCTCGTCGATGAGCTCGAACAGCCTCATGAGCGCGTCCATGAGCACCGACGTGTTCTATGAGATGCCCTCCGACGAGAGTCTCTACCTCGACCAGTACGACGTGAAAGCCGGCCGCTGGCCCGAGAACTACAACGAATGCGTGCTCGTGCTGACGGGGTCGGGCGGCATGAGCGACTTCATGCTGTACACGCTCGGCCTGCGCGACCCCGCCGAGCTGCAGGACATGGTGGAGCAGTTCGCCGCCGAGGAGGACGTGACCACGCCCAGCGACATCGCCGATCCCTCGTACGACGACATCCTGAACGTCTCGTTCAAGCTCGTGGACGCCGCTGACTACTACCAGTACGACGGCGAACACGGTGTGTGGCTCGACAAGACCGACGACGATGACTATATGCGCAGCCTCATCGACGGCGGCGAGGAGATCCGCATCGTCGGCATCGTGCAGCCGAAGGAGGACGCCACCGCCGCCATGCTGTCGGCGGGCGTCAACTACCCCGCCTCGCTCACCGATCACGTGATCGGGCAGGCCGCCGCAAGCCAGCTCGTGCAGGATCAGCTGGCTGACCCGAACATCGACGTGTTCACCGGCAAGGAGTTCGGCGCGGAAGAAGACGACGAGTCGAGCTTCGACATGAACTCGCTGTTCACCATCGACGGCAGCGCCATCGAGTCGGCGTTCACGATCGACGAGAGCGCTCTGACCGCTGGAATGGGGAACATGGACCTCGACCTGTCGAACGTGAGCATCGACGCGGGCGACCTGCCGGCATTCGACGCGTCGAGCATCGAGATGGATCCGAGCCAGATCGACCCGAGCACGCTCGAGAACCTGAGATTCGACCTGAGCGGACTCGACTTGAGCTTCGAGGGCGGCAGCGCCGTGAAGATCGACGCCGATGCGCTCTCGCAGACCATGGGAAGCGTGATGCAGGGCTTTTTCCCGTGGTACTACACCCATATGGCGTCCTACGGCGACTTCCAAACCGCGCTCAACGCCTACCTCGCATCGGACGAGGTGCGGGATCAGATCAGCGCGAGCGTGGCAGAGGCCGTCGATACGTCGGCGCTTGACGAGAGCATCGCCGACCAGGTCGAACAGCAGCTGCAGGGCCAGGTGAGCAGCGCCGTGCAGCTCCAGATTCAGTCGCAGGTGACAAACGCGCTCAGCGCCGCCGTGAACGCCCAGCTGCAAACCGCCATCCAGGCGTACATGACGCAGGCCGTGGCCTCGGTCATGACGCAGATGGGCGCGGCCCTCCAGGAGCAGATCGGCGGGGCTATGCAGCAGTCGATGGCGCAGCTCGCCACCAACATGGCGTCCGCCATGAGCATCGACGGCGACGCCTTCGCCAACGCCTTCCAGTTCGACATGGACGAGGACGACCTGACCGAGCTCATGGTCTCGATGATGGGCTCCGAGGAGGCGTCGTACGACAACAACCTGCGCCAGCTCGGCTATGCCGACAAGGCGGAGCCCACGGGCATCGATATCTACCCCACCGACTTCGAGAGCAAAGAACACGTCATCGAGATCCTCGACGCCTACAACGACCGCATGGAAGCCGAAGGCCAGGAGGACAAGGTGATCACCTACACCGACATCGTGGGCGCGCTCATGGCGTCGGTGACCACGATCGTCGACATGATCAGCTATGTGCTCATCGCGTTCGTGTCCATCTCGCTCGTGGTGAGCTCCATCATGATCGGCGTGATCACCTACATCAGCGTGCTCGAGCGCCGCAAGGAGATCGGCATTCTGCGTGCCATCGGCGCAAGCAAGGGCGACATCAGCCGCGTGTTCAACGCCGAGACGATCATCGAGGGTCTCGTGGCGGGCCTGCTCGGCGTGGGCATCACCGCGCTTGGCTGCATCCCCGCAAGCGCCATCGTGTACGCGTTGTTCGACGTGCCCAACGTGGCGCAGCTGCCATGGCAGGCGGCCGCGGTGCTCGTGGTCATCAGCGTGTTCCTCACGTTCATCGCGGGCCTCATCCCCGCATCGAGTGCAAGCCGCAAGGACCCCGTGGAGGCGCTGCGCAGCGAGTAGGCGCGTGCGAGCACGTGGGGCTTGGAACCCAGGGCCGCAGCACGCGCGGGCAAGGAGCGCGGCATGCGAGTGCGGAGTTATGCTACCCCTCCTGCAGGGGGGTAGCATACGGGTGCGAACGACTCAGCCAGAAGCTTAAACGCCTCCCCCCTCCGAAACGCCTCCTTTGGGACGCCTTAAAACGAAAATGTGCGCGTTTTTCACCGAAGTTCGTAGAGCGTTAACCTCGACAGATAGAGATACTCCACGAAACATAGTGTTTTGCGGAATATCTTTCACCTTTTCTCCGCTTACACCGCCTATCCCCAACACCCGCCAACATACTTCGGTGAAAAAACGGAAGAAAGCAGGCTGAAAAGCGCGCACAGCCAGTCTCGTCCCCCTGTAGCACCGCGCCGCTCCCGCCCACAACATCTCGCCCCGCACTGCCCCTCGTTTACATCTGAATTTCCGCTGCACGCTCGCGCTCGACGAAATACCGAGATACAATTGCTACCGCTGCATGCAGGCAGAGCCCGCCCACGCGAAACACGGCTCACCGCGGCGCATGCGAACGCACATCAGAGCAGAGCGAACACCCGCACGGAACCAAGGCGCACGAGGAAGGAAGATGCATCGCATGGTTTTCTCCAGCTTGATCTTCCTCTTCGTGTTTTTCGTCATCTACCTCGCGCTGTATTTCCTCGTAAGCGAGCGCTACAAGAACTGGGTGCTGCTCATCGTGTCGCTCGTGTTCTATGCATGGGGCGGCCCCGAGTTCCTCATCCTGCTCGTCGGCGAGACGTTCGTGAGCTGGATCACCGCCGTGCTCATCGGCCGCGCCGAGACGAAGGCGGCGAAGCGCCTGTGGCTCATCGTCGACCTCGTGATCCTGCTCGGGCTGCTCGCCTACTTCAAGTACGCCATGTGGATCCTGGGCAACGTCCACAGCCTCTTCGGCGTACCCGAGCTCATCCCGAACATCGTGCTGCCCATCGGCATCTCGTTCTACACGTTCCAGCTCATCTCCTACACGGTGGACGTGTATACCGAAAAGGTCGCCTACCAGCCCGCCTACTGGAAGCTGCTGCTGTATTCCTCGCTGTTCTTCCAATGCATCGCGGGCCCCATCGTGCGTTACGAGACCGTCGCCGACGACATCGACCGCCGCCGCGTGACGCCCGGCGACGTGTACGCTGGCGTGCGGCGTTTTTGCATAGGCCTGGCGAAGAAGGCCATTCTCGCCAACTCGTGCGCCCAGGTGGCCGACGCGCTGCTGCCGATCGGAACCGACGGCATCTTCACGCAGGCCACCGCGGGGCTTTGGCTCGGCATGGCGTTCTACATGCTGCAGATCTACTTCGACTTCTCGGCCTACTCCGACATGGCCATCGGCATGGGACGCATGGTGGGCTTCCGCTTCCTCGAGAACTTCAACTACCCCTACATGTGCAGGTCGGTGCAGGACTTCTGGCGCCGCTGGCACATCTCGCTGTCGACGTTCTTCCGCGACTACGTGTACATTCCGCTCGGCGGTAGCCGCTGCTCGAAGCTCGAATACGTGCGGAACATGACCGTCGTGTGGTTCCTCACGGGGCTCTGGCACGGCGCGAGCTGGAACTATATCCTGTGGGGCCTGTACTTCCTTGTTTTTCTGCTGCTCGAGAAGTTCGTGATCCGCGGGCGCATCCCGCGCGGCCTCGACCACCTCTACGGCATCGTGGCGGTGTACTTCGGCTGGGTGCTGTTCAAGTTCGAGAACTTCAACGAGCTCGGCGCCGTTTTTGCCGGCATGTTCGGGTTCACTCCCGGCGGCTTTATGAGCATGGAAGTGCAGACCCTGTTCTTGCAGAACGCGTTCCTGCTTCTGTTCTGCATCGTGGCCTGCACCAACCTGGGGCAGAAGCTGCGCCATGCGCTGTTCGAGCGGTCGAAACACAGCCAGATCGCGTTCGTGCTGTACAGCGCCACCGAGTTCGCGACGCCGATCGTGCTGCTGCTGCTCGCGATCGTCGCGCTGACGGGAGCGAGCTACAACCCGTTCATCTACTTCCAGTTTTAAGAGAGAGGAGGGAAAGGCATGAGCATGAGCCCGCGTGAGAAATACGAGGCGCAGAAGCGCATGGAGCGCGGCGGTGCGCTGGGCGACAATGCGCCGAACGACAGCGCGCAGGACGCGCCGACGCAGACCCGGGCGCAGGCGCGCGTCGCCGCCGCAACGGCGCACGAGGACGGCACCGCACCTGCACGCCCGCAGCGCGGCACACGCCCGCGGAGCCCCGAGCGCTCCGAACGCCCCACGCGCCCGCACGGCGCGCCCGACCAAGCGCCGCACCGCCGCAAGCCCTCGCGCAAGCAGCGCATCCTCAACCGCTGGCGCGCGCTCAGCGTGCGCTGCTTCACCGTGATCATCGCCGCCGGGTTTGTCGTCGGACTCGCGTTCTTCGCGCGCCCGAGCGTCTCCGCGGTCGAGAACCGCGAGCTCACCGCCTTCCCCACCTTCACCATCGAGAGTTTCATGGACGGATCGTTCACCAACGATCTGTCGCTCTGGTTCGCCGACACTTTCCCGCTGCGCGAACCGCTCGTGGCCGCGAACCAGTGGTTCGAGTCGCTTTTCGGCATCGACACGGGCACCAAGATGGTCGGCGGCAACGTGCAGGCCGACGAGCTGCCGCCCGAAGGCGAGCAGGCACCCGAAGAGCCCGCCGCGCGCGAGGTGGTGGAACCGCCCACCGAGGAGGCCATGGCGAGGGAGATTCAAGACCAGATCATGGAGGGCCTCTACGTGAGCAACGGGGCCGCCTACAGCATTTACTACTTCAGCCAGGAGGCGGTGGAGGGCTATGCCGCCGCCATCAACAAGTGCGCCGAGACGCTCGACGGACAGGCGAAGGTGTACTCCGTGCTCGCGCCGAACAGCTCGGCGGTGCTCGACGAGGAAACGCTCGAAGAGCTCGGCGGCACCGACCAGCAGCAGGCGATCGCGTACTTCAACAGCCTCTACGACACCTCGGTGGGCACGGTCGACTCGTGGCAGGCGATCCGCGATCACCGCGACGAGTACATCTACTTCCGCTCCGACCACCACTGGACGCAGCTCGGCGCGTACTATGTGTATCAAAAGCTCTGCGAGCAGATGCAGATCGAGCCCGTCGATCTGAGCAGCCAGGAGTCGATGCGCTTCGATGGCTTCCTCGGCACGTACTACCAGCAGCTGCACGACGCGCAGATGGCGGAGAACCCCGACTACGTCGAGGCGCACATTCCGAACGGCACGAACGACATGACGTACTGGGACAAGGACGGCACCGAAGCGCAGGGGCACGTGGTGACCGACGTGAGCGGCTGGAACAAGGGGTCGCTCTACAGCACGTTCATCGCGGGCGATCAGCCGCTCGAGTACATCCACAACGAGTCGAAGGGCGACGGCAGCTCGTGCCTCGTGATCAAGGACTCGTACGGCTGCGCCTTCACGCCGCTGCTCGTGGACAACTTCGAGCACCTGTACGTGATTGACTTCCGCTACTCGAGCGAGAACATACCCGCCTTCGTGCGCGATCACGGCATCCAGAACGTGGTGTTCGTGAACAACATCTCGCTCGCCGGCACGCTCAGCGTCGCCGACAAGCTCACAAGCATGATGTAGGCGGCGCAAGCGGGGGGCGCGGCGGGCGATCGGCGCTGGGGCGCAAGAGAGGCAGCGCACGATCGGCGCTGGGGCGCAGGCGATGCGCGGCGTGCGGCACTTGGGCAGCGGGCCGCGCGTCATGCGAGGCTGCCGTCCTGGCG
>ERZ1034952.3617-NODE-3617-length-10284-cov-38.597224_pt1 | contig 10284 bp, 8 predicted proteins | sample MGYA00520625_ERZ1034952 | MGnify/ENA primary metagenome ERZ1034952 (study PRJEB33766, sample SAMN09781773) | gut metagenome | biome: gut microbiome | host: Homo sapiens | place: Madagascar | study: EMG produced TPA metagenomics assembly of the PRJNA485056 data... | reverse complement strand
GCGACCGTAGGGAGCGCTAACTTCTTTAACTTCTGAATTCTATGAAATTAGAGAAGTTAGAGAAGTTAAAGAAGTTAAAGCCGTATGTCTTATAGCTGAATATTCAGCAAAAAGAGTAATGGCTATCGCTCGGCTTTGCCGCTTGCCTTAGCAAGAACTCCTAGCGACCGTAGGGAGCGTTAACTTCTTTAACTTCTGAATTCTATGAAATTAGAGAATTTAGAGAAGTTAGAGAATTTAAAGCCGTATGTCTTATAGCTGAATATTCAGCAAAAAGAGTAATGGCTATCGCTCGGCTTTGCCGCTTGCCTTAGCAAGAACTTCTAGCGACCGTAGGGAGCGCTAACTTCTTTAACTTCTGAATTCTATGAAATTAGAGAAATTAGAGAATTTAGAGAAGTTAAAGAAGTTAAAGCCATATGCTTTATAGCTAAATATTCAGCAAAAAAGGCTATTGGCTATAACTTCTAGCGACCGTAGGGAGCGATAACTTCTTTAACTTCTGAATTCTATGAACTTGCTAAAGTTCAGGAAGTTACCAGCCAAATGCGTCGCTATTGTCCATCCATTTGCCCTGAGCCTTCAACACTTGCTCTATAATGTCGCGCCCCACTCCATATCCTCCGTTACGGTCGCTTATGTATCTACTCACGCTCTTCACCTCTACACAAGCGTCTTTCGGGCAGCATGCACACCCCACCTCGCGCATAATCTCGTAGTCGGGAATGTCGTCGCCTACATAAATCACCTCCTCGCTCTTCAGTCCGTACTTCTTAAGCAGTTCGCGATAAAACAACACTTTCTCCTTAACGCCCATGTACACATCCTCAACACCCAGTCCGGTGTATCGTTTGTTTACGGCCATTGTGTTGCCACCAGTTATTATGGCAATACGCAGCCCCTTCTTGCACGCAAGCTGAATGGCATAGCCGTCCTTGATATTTACCGTGCGCAACGGTTCGCCATCAGACGACATGGTTATTGTTTCTGCCGACAACACGCCGTCCACATCAAAGAAAACGGCACGTATCTTTGTCAAATCATAATCTATCATACGTTTATCTATTTTTTGCTGTTCATTATTATTTCCGACATCATCCGGTAAACCGCCTGCATGTCTGCATTATCCTTCAGCATGTCCATATGCCGATTCATCACGTTATGGTCGTTACGGGCGGCCGGACCCGTTTGAGCCTCTACTGGCGACATACTATGCAACTTGGCTGTAGTCTCGTCCACAAGTGGCAGCATAACATCAAAATCCAACCCATGCTCTTTCAGTATGCGCTCTGCCATTGTGTAGCAAGCATTGGCAAAGTTGCATGCAAAGACAGCTGCCACATGCAGCCACTTGCGGTCCTTGCCTTCCAGCCTATGCACATTGTCCGACAAAGTGTTTGCAAGCTGCATTATAGTCTCGTAGGCCATTTGGTCAGAAGCTTCAACAAAACAAGGCACCTTCTTGAAATCCAACGCTTTATCCTTGGAGAATGTCTGCATAGGATAAAGCACACCATAATGGTTGCATTCGCCCTCAAACAAGTCCATCGACATTGTTCCGGCAGTATGCACAAAAACCCCTTGCTTACAACATCCGCACAAGTCTTTTATCACCCCTTCAAGTGCCTGGTCGGCCACAGATATGATGTACACGTCGGCATCAGTATCAATATCCTCAAATCGTGCAACAGCCTTGCTGCCCACCTCTTTGGCAAGTACAGCAGCCGTATCAGCATGTCTGCTCCATATCTGGGCTGGAGCACAATTGTGTGCCGCAAGTGTCTTGGCTATATGAGTAGCCACGTTGCCAGCTCCTACAATAACTGTTTTCATTTTCTCAATATGATTCATATATATAATAGGTAGTAAGTTTCGCATGTACGGAAGTTATAGTAGTTAAAGAAGTTCAGAAATTATAGAATTTAAAGAAGTTAAAGAAGTTAGCGCTCCCTACGGTCGCTAGAAGTTCTTGCTTAGGCAAGCGGCAAAGCCGAGCGATAGCCATTACTCTTTTTGCTGAATATTTAGCTATAAAGCATATGGCTTTAACTTCTTTAACTTCTTTAAATTCTATAATTTCTGAACTTCTCTAACTTCTTTAACTTCTCTAACTTCTCTAACTTCTCTAACTTCCCCATTTGCGAAAGTTGAGTATATTATTATTGAACTTGCTAAGGTTCAGTTACAAAGTTAATCATAAAAACTGACATTGGCACATTTATTCACGCTTTTTGCAAAAACAACAGGCAGACTGCCGTTTTTTAAAAAAGTTTTGGTATTTTTGCCGAATGAAAGAAGAGGTAAGCATACGATTGATATCACACGAATCAGATTTGCCCGACATTGCAAGCCATAATTTCTTTCATAGCGTTGACTTCTTTCGCATACTCGAAGCCACCCCTATGCAAGAACCCTGTATGGCTATAGCCGAGGACGGGACAGGGCATGTCGTGGCCCACATGTTGACCACAATATTCTTTCACAGGTCTCTGTTGCCGCCTGTAGTCTATCTGCACGGGCGCGTTTATGGCGAGGGCGAATACAACGAGGGGATAGACAAGAACCTTATCTTCGGGCGCTTTCTCAATGCGGTAACGGCCCGGTTCAACAACCGCCTTTGTCTGTACATCGAGTTTAGCCACCTTTCTAATAAGATGTTTGGCTACGAGGCGTTCAGAGCCAACGGCTACTTCCCCATATCGTGGCAAGAGATTCACAACTCATTGCATAGCCTGCCGCCTGCCGACCGCCTATCCAAGAAGGCTCGGCGCAGAATAGACCGAGCCCAACAAAGTGGCTCTACTGCATGTGTGGCCCAAGCCTCAAGCGACGAACTGGCAGATGCAGCACGCTTACTAAGGCGCCACTTCAGATTCAAGCCGCGCCGTACCGTGCCCAAGATAGAAGAACTGCGCATGCTTGTCAAGTCTGGCCACAGCAAGGTGTTTGTAACCAAGCAAGGCACGAAGGTGGTTGCCACATGCGTGTGCATCTACTCCGAAGGCAATGCCTACATATGGTATCTTGCCTACAACAACAAGAGGCGCATGGCGCTATCGCCTATGTCGCACACAGTATGGACCGTACTCAACGACGCTCACAAGACAGGCTATCGGCACCTCTACTTCCTTGACGCCGGACTGCCTTTCGAGCACTCTTCCATGCGCGAGTTCATCCTAAGCTTCGGCGGAAAGCCTGTTACCAAATACCGTTGGTTCCGCACACCCTTTGCATGGCTCAATAGGCTCTTCAGCTGGATTTACAGCGAATAGACAGGCAGAACATACGCTACATTTCGATTTTATCAACACGATATTTAACTTTAAAAAAAAATAATAGAAACGATGAAAGCTCTTAGAGACAGAATTCTTAAAGACGGAAAATGCTACCCAGGCGGCATTCTTAAAGTAGACAAATTCATCAACCACCAGATGGATCCTAATCTGATGAAGGACATCGCAGTTGAGTTTATACGCCGCTTTGCAAGCACCAAGGTGAACAAGATTCTAACGATAGAGGCCTCTGGCATCGCCCCGGCTATCATGATGGGATTTCTAATGAACCTCCCCGTTGTCTTTGCCAAGAAAAAGAAGCCGAGCACGCTTGACAATATGTTGACCACTAAGGTTACATCGTTCACAAAGCAACGCGACTACGACGTTATCATCAGCAGCGACTATTTAACTGCCAACGACCACGTGCTCTTTATCGACGACTTCCTTGCCAACGGCAATGCCGCAAAGGGCATCATCGACCTATGCCAGCAGGCAGGAGCTACACTCGAGGGCATGGGCTTCATCATAGAGAAGGCTTTCCAGGACGGCGGACAATATCTGCGCGAGCGTGGCGTGCGCGTAGAGTCGCTTGCCATCATCGAGTCGCTCGACAACTGCGAGATTAAGATTAAGGAACAGTAAACCCATTAAGGCATGGCCACTAAAAGACACAACAGCCACATAGACGGCGTCGTACGCGACAACCCTCGCCTACTTGCCATCCTGCTTAGGGACCAGTCGTTAAGTGGTCAAGGCCTGTCTGCCAACATTTCTTGGGCAACCGACGATTATGGATACCCCCACTCTTCGCCTATACTTATAGAGCAAGTGTCGGGGGTAAATCGTGATATTATACAGCCACGAGTCTACAAGCACGAGTCGCTGCAAACAGCGCGCGCCAAGGACCGTGGCGAGGTGTTTACGCCGGCATGGATTTGCAACGCACAAAACAATCTGGTTGACCAGCATTGGTTTGGCTACAGCAACGTGTTCAATACCGAGATCACACTCGACAACGGTACCCACACATGGCAGACACGCCAAGAGAGGGTTGAGTTTCCCGAAGACAAGTCGTGGATGAAGTATGTGCGGTGCCGACGCATGGAGATGGCTTGCGGCGAGGCTCCCTACCTTGCAAGCCGCTACGACACCACTACTGGCAAGCACATCAGCATCGACAACCGCATCGGCATATTCGACCGCAAGATGCGCGTGGTGAACGAGAACACGCCCACACAGCCCACCAAGTTCAACAAGCGATATTGGCTGCGCAAGGCCTATCAAGCCTTGCAGTCTGTCTATGGCTTCGACTGGCAGGGCGACAACGTGTTTCTGTCAAGAGAGACGTTGCTCATCAGTTTCTGCGAGTATTACATGGCACGCTGGGGGCGCATGCCTCACCTTTCGGCCATTGTTAAGGCGGCTGAAATTATAGCATGGAACATTTGGCAGATGGACGGCACACGATTCACCATACCCGACACGGATAATCTGTGCACCATAATGGAATGGCACGGAACCGAACCACTTAAGGGCAAACGGATAATCTTCAAGCAACTTATAAAGAAATAAAAATCAGAATTAGATATAAATGACATCCACCAACAACATAGTTTTTCGCTCTGAACAGCAACAGGCTATCGACCTCACCGTGAACAGTCTGAAACGCAACCGAAAGATGCTTTGGAATGCAAAGATGCGTTTCGGAAAGACTCTTTGCGCACTTGAGGTGGCAAGACTGTGTGGCTATCGCCGAACACTCATCCTGACCCATCGACCCAACGTGCGTGGCGAGTGGTTTGAGTCGTTGCTTAAGCTTAAGCTCGACGGCTGGCTATTTGGCTGCAAAGACCCCAACGCCGTGGCGTTCGACGCCCAGACCTTCGAGGCTATAGAAGCTAAGGCTAAACAAGACAAAAACACCCATTACATTTATTTTGCCTCTATGCAAGACCTCAGAGGCTCCAAACGCGTAAACCAGCAGAAGGGCATCGAGAAGAACGACCATATATTCAACACCCATTGGGACTTCCTTATTGTCGACGAGGCTCACGAGGGCATTATGTCACGTCTCGGACGCGACGTTATTGGCGAACTGCAGAAGCGTCGCACCCTGCGCACATTGTACCTATCGGGCACGCCTTACAACATTCAGCAGATGTTCGACAATACCGAGGTGTATCATTGGGACTACTGCATGGAACAGGCGGCCAAGGCAGCATGGACTCAAGCCCATGCCAACGAGCCCAACCCTTACGAGGGTCTGGCACGCATGAACATCCTTACCTACAACCTGGCACGCGAAATGCGCAGCTACCGCATAAGCGAAACTGGCGCATTCAACTTTGCCGAGCTCTTCCGTACCGAGAATGTTCCGGCGGACGAAGCTACAAACGGCGCCACAACTCGTTTTGTACACGAGGCCGACGTGCGCAAGTTTGTCAAACTAATAAGCAAGAACAGCACCAACAAACTATATCCCTACGCCAACAAGCAGCTATCTGGCTCGCTCGACCACACCCTTTGGTACGTGCCGGGCGTTCAGGCTGCTCATTGCCTTGCACGCATCCTGTCTGAGCAGACACCCGACAACCCCTTCGGTCAGTATGCCATTGTCGACGTTGCGGGCGAGGGCAACTCTGCCGAGGAACGTTCAGACATATACGAGCAGACCAAGCACGAGCGCGACGCTCTCGAACGTGTTAAAACGGCAATTGCCAACAACAAGCTCACCATAACCCTCTCGTGCGGACGCCTAACCATGGGCGTGTCGGTACCCGAATGGACAGCCGTGCTTATGCTTGCAGGCGCAGCCGAAACGGGTGGCATGCGCTACTTCCAGACTATCTTCAGATGTCAGAGCCCATATACCGACGCGCGCGTCAAGACACAATGCTACGCCATCGACTTCTCGCCTTGCCGCACACTCACCGTGGTAGACCAGTACGTCAACAATAACACCTACACCTCAAACCAAGAGGAACGTGTGGCTAAGCTCTCCGAATTTCTTGACTTGTGCCCCATTACAGAGATCTCGGCTTCAAAACAAACACGCTTCGACACCGAGTCGTTCATACGCAACGTAACATCGGCCTACTCCGACTCGCTCATACGCAACGGATTTAGAGACGACTGCCTATACGGCAACCTCGATAACCTACGACAGCAAGACATACGCCTGCTCGACCAAGTGGCCGAGGCCATTGTGCGTGGCATCGCTTCTGAACGACAACGCAATCGCGAGATGATTGCCGAGTCATTGGGACGCAACAAGCGCAAGACCACAAACAACGCCAAGGAGAAGGCTGCACGCGAGAAGCAGGCAAAGGCCGAGGAAACGGCTGTTGCCGCCATGCGCGAGGCCACACGCCGACTCACACCACGCCAGCGCGCAATAGCCATACTCAACCAGATTTCAAGTCGATTCCCTATACTTATTTACGGTACGGTCGACCGCATAGAGGGCCTAACACTCGACTCGTTCATACGCAGCATCGACGCCGAGTCGTGGCGCGAGTTCATGCCTAAGGGCATCACCCTTAAGCTATTCCAGCGCCTTAAGTACTTCTATCGCGAGGACATCTTCGTGGCTACAGCCAAGGCTATATTCAACCGCTTGCAACGTGCCGACACCCTGCCCGTAAACGAACGCGTAGCCGAGGTGGCCGACATTCTTGCCGACTTCTGCTATCCCGACCGCGAAACTGTGCTCACACCATGGCGTACCGTAAACCGCCAGCTTGCCGACACCATAGGAGGCTATTGCTTCTTCAACGAAAAGTTCAATAAGCCTATATCCGACCCACGATTCGTCTACAACGGCGACGTTACCGAGCGTGTGCTCATGAACCAGAAGGCACGCATCCTCGACCTTACGTCAAAAACCGGACTCTACTCGCTATACGCAGCCTTCTCTATGTACAAGCTGCGCAGCGGACAGTCGCAAGGTTTGTTCGACATGATATCCGACGAGGACTCAGAGGCACTATGGAAGGAAATCGTCGAAAACAATATCTTTGCCATTTGCCGCACACGCATAGCCGAGCGCATCACACGACGCACTCTTCTTGGCTATCGTCAGGACATCAAGGCCAACATAAAGATTCTTGAGGATCAGACATCGCTCGTTATGGTGTACAAGCGCAAGCTTATGCGCACGCTGGCCGACGGCGAGAATTTTTGGAACATTAACAAGCAGAAGGATATGAAATTCGATGCCATCATCGGCAACCCGCCATATCAAGTGAATATTGGTGAGCAGAAGGACAACTACGGCATTCCGCTCTACAACCAGTTTGTAGAGGTAGCACGCGAGATGAAACCCAACTACATCTCCATGATTATGCCTTCGCGCTGGTTTACCGGAGGACGCGGACTGGAGAACTTCCGCCGCACCATGCTCTCCGACCATCGCATGAGGTCTATCTTCGACTATGTCGACTCTAAGGACCTCTTCCCTACCGTTGACATCTCGGGTGGTGTCAACTACTTCCTTTGGGACGCACGCCACAAGAAGGGATGCCGCTTTACTAACACGCTGCACGGAACATCCAACACCTGCGAGCGCGACCTCAACCAGTTCCCTATCTTCGTGCGCAACAACGGGGCGCTGTCGTTCATCAACAAGGTTCTCGACAAGTGCAAGGGTACGCTCAACACACAGGTCAGCGGACAGACCCCATTCGGATTCGTCAGCACCTATCGCGGTACAGCCGACCCCGAGCAGGACACAACAGCTGTAGAGCTTAAGTCGTCGGGCGCTACCACATACGTGGCTCGTGCCGACATCAAGAAGAATGCCGCCTGGACCGACATGTACAAAGTGGTGTTCTCAAAGGCCACATGCGAGCATGCTGGCACACCCGACCGCAACGGCAAGTTCCGCGTCCTATCGGCTATGACCGTGCTGCCACCTGCTGTAGTGTGCACACAGAGCTATCTGGTGGGCGGAGCCTACAACACCAAGGAAGAGGCCGACAACTTCATGGCTTACCTCAGCACCAAGTTTGCACGCTACCTCATGCTGCAAACCATCACGTCGCAAGACCTCTCGCCTGAGAAGTTTATGTTTGTTCCTACAGAAGACTTCACAAGCAACAGCGACATCTGCTGGACAACCAACGACATTCCTAACATCGACCGACAACTGTTCGAGAAATATGGTATCACGGACGCAGAAAGGGCTATTGCCGATAATACCATAAAGGAGATGTAAAAGTAGTGGGTGTGTCAAAAACACTCAAGTGGTACGCCCCGAAGGGGCAGAAGCTCCTAGCCCAGGGCAGCGCCCTGAGTGTAATACATCCAAAGCAAAGCGCCCTGTAAGGGCAGAAGCGTTGATAATGAACGCTTTTGTCCTTACAGGGCGCTTTGTTTGGTTTTAATCAGAAATCGAAAATGACCTTAATGACACGCTAACAAATCATTGTATTCTGCGGTGGCATCAAACGATGGGCATAATTTTACTTGTAGTTCTTTTGTATGTAGTTCCCACAGAATGCACAGACCACACAGAAGCCTACGGGTTTAAGCTTTTCGAATCCACAGAATGGCCTACGCTTCGCGAGGCAAGAATCCACAGAAATGAATGCTTGCTGGTCTGCGCGCTGTGGTGAACTACAAGCAAGGAGATACAAGTACAAGAGCCTTTCGCCATGCTTAACCTCGGCGACGCTACACAAGCTATCAATTCTGTGCCTTCTGTCGTATGACGCGCAGCGTCTATACGCTCTGTGTATTCCAAAACCTTAATCCCGTAGGCTTCTGTGTAATCTGTGCGTTCTGTGGGGAACTACAAGCAAAGTTCTTTTCCGATGCTCGGCTTAGGTTCATTACTCCAAATGTCTGTAACTATAAGACATTTGGAGTAATTCAATTATGAACCTATATAAAGTTCGAAAATCCAAATAATCAGAAATCGAAAATGACCTTAATGACACGCTAACAAATCCTTGTATTCTGCGGTGGCGTCAAACGATGGGCATAATTTTTACTTGTAGTTCTTTTGTATGTAGTTCCCACAGAATGCACAGACTACACAGAAGCCTACGGGCATAAAACTTTTCGAATCCACAGAATAGCCTACGCTTCGCGATGCAAGAATCCACAGAAATGAATGCTTGCTGGTCTGTGTACAAGCAAAGGAGATACAAGTACAAGAGCCTTGCGCCGCCATAGACGGCAACCATACTTAACCTCGGCGACGCTACACAAGCTATCAATTCTGTGCCTTCTGTCGTATGACGCGCAGCGTCTATACGCTCTGTGTATTCCAAAACCTTAATCCCGTAGGCTTCTGTGTAATCTGTGCGTTCTGTGGGGAACTACAAGCAAAGTTCTTTTCCGATGCTCGGCTTAGGTTCATTACTCCAAATGTCTGTAACTATAAGACATTTGGAGTAATTCAATTATGAACCTATATAAAGTTCGAAAATCCAAATAATCAGAAATCGAAAATGACCTTAATGACACGCTAACAAATCCTTGTATTCTGCGGTGGCGTCAAACGATGGGCATAATTTTTACTTGTAGTTCTTTTGTATGTAGTTCCCACAGAATGCACAGACTACACAGAAGCCTACGGGTTTAAGCTTTTCGAATCCACAGAATGGCCTACGCTTCGCGATGCAAGAATCCACAGAAATGATTGCTTGCGCCGCCAAGGCGGCGAACTATATTTAACCTCGGCGACGCTACACAAACTATCAATTCTGTGCCTTCTGTCGTATGACGCGCAGCGTCTATACGCTCTGTGTATTCCAAAACCTTAATCCCGTAGGCTTCTGTGTAGTCTGTGCGTTCTGTGGGGAACTACAAGCAAAGGAGATGTTAAGTGAAGAGTGAAAAGTGAAGAGTGAAAAATCCAATGGTTTAAGTGAGGATACCGCAAGAAAGGAGTGTTGGGCAAAGCCCAACCAAACCTCATGTTCTCTTTTTGCTCAATCAAGCCTTCACCCTTCCCTCTTGTTCTCATGTTCTCTTGTCTTAATATTTAGAAGTGAAAAGTGAA
>ERZ1034952.3616-NODE-3616-length-10286-cov-6.386863_pt1 | contig 10286 bp, 10 predicted proteins | sample MGYA00520625_ERZ1034952 | MGnify/ENA primary metagenome ERZ1034952 (study PRJEB33766, sample SAMN09781773) | gut metagenome | biome: gut microbiome | host: Homo sapiens | place: Madagascar | study: EMG produced TPA metagenomics assembly of the PRJNA485056 data... | reverse complement strand
CGTGCCCAGCTGGGTGGACCATGTGTTCACCGCCGAGCTGATCATGCAGCAGTACGATTACCACGGCGCGTATATCAATGGCTTTATCAACTCCCTGTTCGGCCAGCGGGATGTGACCGTCACCACCGAGGGCTATAACTACATCGCCATCGGCGACGACGTGTATATGTACACCGGCGTGACCTCCGTTGTATCCGACGAGTCCAACATCGGCTTTATCCTGTCCAACCAGCGCACCAAGGACACCAGGTTCTACCTGGTGGCCGGCGCCAAGGAGTACTCCGCCATGGACAGCGCCGAGGGCCAGGTGCAGCAGATGAAGTACAAGGCCACCTTCCCCCTGCTGCTGAACATCTCCGACCAGCCCACCTACTTCATGGCGCTGAAGGACGCCGCAGAACTGGTGAAGATGTACGCCATGGTCAACGTCAGCCAGTATCAGATCGTGGCCACCGGCGACACCGTGGCCCAGTGCGAGGCGAACTACCGCCGCATCCTGGCGGAGAAGGGCCTTGTCTCTGCCGACAGTGCCGAGCTGCCCGCCGTGGGACAGGGTGAGGTCAGCGGCGTGCTGGAGGACATCCGCTCCGCCGTGGTCAGCGGCAACACCCTGTACTATCTGCGGCTCAGCGGCGACAGCCATTACTATGTCATCTCCGCCGCGCAGCAGCCGGAGGTGGTCATCTACAACGTAGGCGACAGCGTCACTGTCCGCTTCGCCGAGGGCGAGGGCACCATCCTCACTGCCGATGCCGTCACCCGCGCCGCGGCAGCGCAGAGTGCGCCCGCCGCCACGGAGGAGACTGAGACAGACGGGGCTGCATAATAGCATAATAAATATCCCCCGGCTTTGCCGGGGGATATTTATTATGCTCTGTTTACTTGATCTCCACGACCTCGTAGCCGGCGTCGGTGACGGCCTTTTTCAGCGCGTCGTCGGTGGCGTCGCCGGTGACAACGGCGGTGCCGGATGCCAGGTCTACATCGGCCTGCACGCCCAGGGCGGTCAGGGCCTTCTCCACATGCGCCACGCAGTGGGCGCACATCATACCCTTGATGGTGATGGTCTTCTTGTTCATAGCGTCGTTCTCCTTGCCGCTCTTGTTGGTATCATCATACACCGGCTGTTCCGGTTTTGCAACCGCCGCCGGGCTTCTCTTGCTCTTCCAGCCCCGCAGACGCAGGGCGTTGCTGACCACGCACACGCTGCTCAGGCTCATGGCCGCGGCGGCGATCATGGGGTTCAGGGTGATGCCGAAGGCCGGGTACAGTACGCCGGCCGCCACCGGGATGCCCACGGAGTTGTAGAAGAACGCCCAGAACAGGTTCTGCCGTATGTTCCGCAGGGTGGCGCGGGACAGAGACACCGCGTCCGCAATATCCAGCAGGCTGCTCTTCATCAGCACGATGTCCGCCGACTCGATGGCCACATCCGTACCAGCGCCGATAGCCAAGCCTACGTCCGCCGTCACCAGGGCAGGGGCGTCGTTGATGCCGTCGCCCACCATGGCCACCTTCTTACCCTCCTGCTGCAGCTCCTGCACCACGCGGGCCTTGTCCTGGGGCAGCACCTGGGCGATGACACGGGTGACGCCCACCTGCCGGGCGATGGCCTCCGCCGTGCGGCGGTTATCGCCGGTCAGCAGCACCACCTCGCAGCCCATGTCCTGCAGGGCGGCGATGGCCGCGGCGCTGTCGCTCTTCACCACGTCGGCCACGGCGATGACGCCCAGCAGCGCACCGCTGCCGGCGATGAACAGCGGCGTCTTGCCGTCCTCCGCAAGCTGCGCGGCGGCGGAGCGCAGCGCGGCGCTGACGGCCACGCCGGACCGCTCCATAAAGGCCTCGTTGCCGGCCAGCAGCGCCGCTCCGCCTGTCACGGCGGTGACGCCGCCGCCCGCCACGGCGGAGAAGTCCTCCACCGGCTGCAGCGTCAGACCACGGGCCTCAGCCTCCGCCACGATGGCGCCGGCCAACGGATGCTCGGAGGGCTTTTCCAGGGACGCGGCGGTGGCCAGCAGCGTGTCCTCATCCATGCCGTCGGCGCACAGCACGTCCGTCACGCGGGGCTTGCCCTCGGTGACGGTGCCGGTCTTGTCCAGCACCACCGTGTCGATGCGGCCCATCAGCTCCAGGCTGGCGGCGGACTTCACCAGGATGCCCTGTTCCGCCGCCTTGCCCGTGGCCACGGTGATGGCCACCGGCGTGGCCAGACCCAAGGCGCAGGGGCAGGAGATGACCAGCACGGCGATGGCGATGCTCAGGCAGAAGCGCACGCCCATGCCGCCCACCGTAGCCCACAGCACCGCCGCGACGACGGCGACGGAGATGACCACGGGCACGAACACGGCGCTGATCTTATCCGCCAGACGGCTGATGGGCGCCTTGCCGCCGGCAGCCTGCTCCATTAGCTGGATAATCTGGGACAGGGTGGTGTCGGCGCCCACGCGCTCCGCCGTCAGCTCCAGATAGCCGCCGGTGAGGATGGTGGCGGACACGGCTTTATCGCCGGGCGCCTTTTCCACCGGCATGCTCTCTCCAGTGAGGGCAGACTCATCCACGGTGCCGCCGCCCGCCGTCACGGTGCCGTCCACGGGGATACGGCCGCCCTGGCGGACGATGACGGTCTCGCCGGCCCGAATGTCCTCGGTGGGTACGGTGACCTCCCTGCCGTCACGGCGCACCACGGCGGACTCAGGCGCCAGAGCCAGAAGCGCCGTGATGGCGCCGGTGGTCTTGCCCTTGGAGCGCTCCTCCAGGTACTTGCCCACCGTCACCAGCGCCAGGATCATGCCCGCGGACTCGAAGTACAGGTCGGGCATGCCGGTGACCTTGCCCGCCGCCAGCAGACCCATCTCGATGAGGCTGTATATCAGCCCCGCCGCCGCGCCCAGCGCCACCAGGGAGTCCATATTGGGCGCGCCCTGGAACAGCCGGGAGAAGCCCACGATGAAGTAGCTGCGGTTCAGTATCAGGATGGGCACCGTCAGCGCCAGCAGCACAAAGGCCGACAGCAGCGGCTGCGTGTGCATGAACATGGGCACCGGAAGGCCCATCATGTGGCCCATGCTCAGATAGAACAGGGGCACCAGGCAAACCACCGACCACAGGAGCCGCCGGCCCATGGCCTTGGCCGCTGCGTCCTGCTCCGCGTGGAGGTCGCGGCGCACCTCGCTCTCCGGTGCGGCGCCGTAGCCCGCCGCCGTGACGGCGGCGATGATGGCGGAGGGGTCAACGTTCTCGTCCCGGTCACAGACCAGGGCGCCCAGCATCAGGTTCACCGATGCGTCGTGGACGCCGGGGACACTATTGGCGGCCTTCTCCACATGGGCGGCGCAGGCGGCGCAGGTCATACCGGTGATGACGAATTTCTCTGTCATACTGTCATCTCCTTATTTCATCAGCTTTTGCAGCGTGGTCACCAGCTCGTCGATGACCTCGTCGTCCCCCTGTCGGATACCGTCCGCCACGCAGGTACGGATATGGGTGGCCAGCAGCTCCTTGCTGAAGCTGTTCAGCGCGGCGCCCACGGCGGACACCTGTATCAGAATGTCGGGACAGTAGGCGTCCTTCTGCAGCATCTCCTGCAGCCCGCGCACCTGTCCCTCGATACGGCACAGGCGGTTCAGGAGCTTTTTCTGTTCCTCGGGCGTGCGGTGCTTGGTCTTTCCCTGGCAGCAGCAAGTATTCTCCACGTCAGTATACCTCCTGGGGGTATTTATTTGATGACCGCATTATATACCCCCACGGGGTATTTGTCAACGTTTTTCTTTCGGCCGTACCAGCAACGCCGCCAGCAGGGAGAACACCACCGCCGCGGCGATGCCGCCGGAGGTAGCCGTCAGCCCGCCGGTAAGGACACCCAGCAGGCCGTCCTCCGCCACGGCCTTCGCCACGCCCTTCGCCAGGGAGTAGCCGAAGCCCGTCAGGGGCACGGTGGCGCCCGCGCCGCCCCAGTCCGCCACATACTGGTACACGCCCACCGCCTGCAGCAGCACGCCCGCCACCACGTAGCCCGTCAGGATCCGCGCTGGGGTCAGGCTGGTCTTGTCCAGGATGATCTGCCCCACGGCGCACAGCAGCCCGCCGCAGAGAAATGCGTTCACGTATTCCATCACACGTCCTCCTTTGTCCGGGAGAACACCACCGCATGGCATATCCCCGGTATGCTCTCCCCCTGGAAGGAGCTGGTGGGGCTCAGCAGCGCCCCGGTGGGGGCGAACAGCACCCGCTGCCACCGCCCCCGGCGCATCTCCTCCAGTATCATGCCGTTGAGCACCGCCGCCGAGCAGCCGCACCCGCTGCCGCCGGCGTGCATATCCTGCTTCTCCCGGTCGTACAGCAGCAGCCCGCAGTCGGTGTAGTTGTCCAGGGTCACGCCCTCCCGGCGGAACAGCTCCGTGACGATGTGGCTGCCCACGTCGCCCAGATCGCCGGTGACGATCAGGTCATAGTCCCCCGGCGCGGTGCCGGTGTCCCGGAACACCGTCTGCAGGGTGTCGAAGGCCGCGGGGGCCATGGCCGCACCCATGTTGGTCATGTCCGTCACGCCCATGTCCACGATTTTCCCCCGGGTGGCGTGGGTGATATAGGGGCCCTCCGACTGGCTGCCCAGGATGCAGCAGCCCGCCGCCGTGGCCGTCCACTGGGCGGTGGGGCTGCGCTGGCTGCCGTAGGGCAGGGGCATGCGGTACTGCCGCTCGGCGGTGCAGAAATGGGAGGACGTCTGCGCCGCGGCGATGGAGGCACAGCCCCCCGCCACAGCCATGGCCGCCAGGGACAGGGATTCTCCCATGGTGGAGCAGGCGCCGTACACCCCGTAGAAGGGAATGTTGAAATCCCGCAGGCCGAAGGTAGCGCCGATGTTCTGATTCAGCAGGTCGCCGGCGAACACGCAGTCCACATCCTCCGCCGTCAATCCGCCCTTCTGCAGCGCCAGACGCAGGGCGTCCGCCTGCATCTGTGCCTCCCCCTGCTCCCAGGTCTTGCGCCCGCAGAAGGAGTCCGACGCCACGGCGTCGAACCGGCTGCCCAGAGGGCCCTCGCCCTCCAGCTTTCCCGCCACAGCGGCGCAGCTGATGACGCCCGGCGGCCGCAGAAAGCGGCAGGTCTGGCGGCTCAAACGTTTCACATCCATGATGCACACCTCGCAAAATAGCATTTGCCGTAGTGTGCGCGTTTTGCGGCAAGAATATGAAAGAGCCGCTTTCGCGGCTCTTTCGTCGTACCCGGTTCAAAACACCAGCTGCACCAACAGCATGTAGCATACGGTGCCCGCCAGTATGGACAGCAGCGTGTTCCGCCGCCACAGGTGCAGCCCCGCCGTGACGGCCACGGCGACGGCCTCCGGTATGCCATGGCTGCCGCCGAGGAGGTCGGTGCTGCGCAGGCTGTACACCACCAACAGGCCCATCATGGCCGGGGGCAGCAGCTTGCCCAGGTCCTCCACCACCTTGGGCAGCTTACGGCCGCCGGAGAACAGCAGGAACGGCGTCCAGCGGGTGATCTGCGTGGCCAGGGCCACCATGCTGATGATCACCAGCGATTCTATCGTATTCAGGCGCATAGCTTCCTCCTTCCCAGCAGCAGCACAGCCAGCGTCAGCACCATGGCCGGGATGACCATGTTATCCGCGCCGAACACCGCCAGGCCCACCACGGAGCACACCAGCCCAATGGCGCCGGGCGCGCGGTTCTCCCGAGGGATGACCTGCTCGATGAACAGCACCACGAACAACGCCGTCAGGGCGAAGTCGATGCCGGTGATGTCGAAGGTGATAAGGCTGCCGGCCAGGCCGCCCAGCATGGAGAACACCACCCAGTATGCCCAGGTGAGGAAGCTCATGGCAAAGTAGAACTGCGTGGGGTCCACGCCCTCCGGCGGCTCCACCGAGGAGCTGAGGGAGAAATTCTCGTCGCTGAGGGTGTAGATAAGGAAATACCGCAGCCTGCCCAGCCCGCGGTACTTGGGCAGCAGCGCCAGGGAGTAGAACAGGTGCCGCGCGTTGACCATCAGGCTGAGGATGAAGGCCTGCAGGGGGTCGAAGGCCGTGGTCAGCAGGGTGATGGCCACATACTGCATACTGCCGCAGAAGGCAAAGGCACTGACGAAGCCCGCCCACAGGAAGCTGTAGCCCTTGGAGGCCATCAGCACGCCGTAGGCCAGGCCCACCGCCAGATAGCCCGTCATGACGGGTATGGTGTAGGGAAACGCCGCCTTTACCGCCGCGGCAAAGCTCTTTTTCTGCATAGCGCCACATCCTGTCTGCCGATAGTAGTAGCTGCATTATATAGGAAAACTCTTTTTTGCGCAATACTGGAAAACACGGCGGAAACGGTATATAATGTAAGAACTGCTTTAGACAAAGGAGCTCATACCATGGAGGAAATGCGTAGCTTTGGATATATCTGCCCCGCCTGCGGCAAGGCGGTGCTGCACAGCCGCAGCGTGTTCGCATTGAACGCCGCCGCGGCGCGGATGGAGTGCGCGTGCGGCAAGGAGGCCCTGACCGCCGAGACCGACGGCCTGCGCTTCCGGCTGCAGGTGCCCTGCGGCGTGTGCGGCGGTCACCACCAGGCAGAGTGCAGCGCCGACGCTGTACTCCGCGGCCGGGGCATCGGTCTCAGCTGTCCGGAAAAGCAGGAGCTGTGCTGCTACATCGGTGAGGAGGGCCAGGTACGCCGCGCCATGGAGAGTCTGGCGCTTCGGGTGGCCAAGGAAAAGGCCAGCCCCGACGAGGCCTTCACCGACAATGTCATCATGTACGAGGTGCTGTCCGAACTGAAGGACATCGCCGGGCGCGGCGGCATCTCCTGCGCCTGCGGCAGCAGGGAGTACGCCATTCAGGTGCGCCGGGGTGCCGTGGACATCGTCTGCGGCAAGTGCGGCGGCCGCCTGCGGCTGCCCGCCGCCACGGACAGTGACCTGGACGACCTGTGCTGCCGCATGACGCTGACCATCCCGGGGAAGTGACACCATGGGCGCACCGATCTGTTTTCTGCTGTTTCTGGCATCGGTGGCGCTGTGTCTGGCGGAGGGCTGGACGCTGATCGCCGCCGTGTGGACGGGCATACTGGCCTTCGGCCTGCTGGGCCTGCGGCGGGGCTTTTCCCTTAAGACCATGGCCGCCGCTGCGTGGGAGCAGGGGCACAAGATGTGCAGCGTCATCGGCATCTATCTGCTGATAGGCGCCATCACCGCCCTGTGGCGCAGCGCCGGCACCATCGCATTCTTTATCTACCACGGGCTGCAGCTCATCACGCCGCAGCTGTTCCTGCTGGTGACGTTCCTGCTGACCAGCTTTATCTCCTACGCACTGGGCACGTCCTTCGGCGTCATCGGCACCGTGGGCGTCATTCTCATGGCGCTGGCCCGCTCCGGCGGCGTGGACGCCGCCCTGACGGCCGGCACCATCGTCGCAGGAGCCTACTTCGGCGACCGGTGCTCCCCGGCATCCTCCAGCGCCGCGCTGGTGGCCGCCGCCACCGGCACGAAGCTCTACGACAACCTGCGCCTGATGCACCGCACCGGCTGGCTGCCCTATCTGGTCAGTCTGGCGGCCTATGCCGCCCTGTCCGTCACCCACCCCCTGTCGGCGGTGGAGGGCGGCGTGCTGGCGGAGCTGGCCGCGGCCTTCCGCCTGAACTGGTGGACGGCCATACCGGCGCTACTGATACTGATACTCCCCCTGTGCAGGGTACCCATCCGCCCCACCATGGCCATCAGCGCCGTGGCGGCGCTGGCGGTGACGGTGTTCGTACAGGGCGGCGATATTCTGACCACCCTGCGGGACGCGCTGCTGGGCTATGAGCCCGCTCCCGGCGCCCTGCACGACGTTCTCATGGGCGGCGGTGTGGTGTCCATGGTCACCGCCACGGTGCTGGCGGTCAGTGCCGGGCTGTACGCCGGGCTGCTGGGCGGCATCGGCGCGCTGGACGGCGTGCGCCATCTGGCGCAGTGCGCGGCCCGGAGGGCAGGACTGTTCCCCGCCTGCACGGCGGTGTGCTTCCTGTCGGGCATGGTGTTCTGCAACCAGTCCACCGGCGCCGTGGTCAGCACCCAGCTGCTGGAGGACGTCTACCGTCGCCAGGGCGGCGGCAGCGGCGAGCTGGCCATCGACATCGAGAATTCCGGCATCGTCATGTCCCCACTCATCCCCTGGAATATCTCCGTGTCCATCCCACTGGCCATGCTGGGCACGGATATGTCCGCCATCCCCTACGAGATACTGCTCTACGTCATCCCCCTGTGCTATTTCCTGACAAAACGCCGGGTATTCCCGCCGAAAGGAGCTGTCCCCGATGATACGACTGCTGAGCCGGTGGCTCATTCCTGACCGCGACAATGTGACCTCCCCCGCCGTCCGCCGCGCCTACGGCACCCTGTGCGGCGCGATGGGCATCGCGCTGAACATCCTGCTGTTTATCGGCAAGTTCTTCGCCGGACAGCTGTCCGGCTCCATCGCCGTGACGGCGGATGCCTTCAACAACCTGTCGGATGCCGGTTCCTCGGCGGTGACGCTGCTGGGCTTCCGCCTGGCGGGCAAAAAGCCCGATACCGACCACCCCTTCGGGCACGGGCGCATTGAGTACATCTCCGGGCTGCTGGTGGCGGGGCTCATTCTGCTGATGGGCGTGGAGTTGGCCAAGTCCTCCTTCGATAAGATACTCCACCCGGAGCCCGTCGCCTTCTCGGCGCTGGCGGCGGCCATCATGGCCGCGTCGGTGTGCGTGAAGCTGTATATGTGGCTGTACAACCGCGCCGCCGGGCGGAAAATAAAGTCTGCCGCCATGGAGGCCACCGCCACGGACAGCCTGTCTGACACCATCGCCACCTCCGCCGTGCTGCTGGCCATGCTGGTGGGCAAGTGGACGGGGCTGGCCGTGGACGGCTACGTGGGCCTGGTGGTGGCGCTGTTCATCCTGTTCTCCGCCTACAAGGCCGCCAAGGAGACGCTCTCCCCCCTGCTGGGGCAGGCACCCGACCCGGAGCTGGTGCAGGAGATACGGGACATCACCCTCTCCAACGACACGGTGCAGGGCGTCCACGACCTGGTGGTACATGACTACGGCCCCGGCCGCATGATGATCTCCCTCCACGCGGAGGTGCCCGCCCACGGGGACATCATGGCCATGCACGATGTCATCGACAACGTGGAGAAGGAGCTGATGGAGCGGCTCCACTGCCACGCCGTCATCCACATGGACCCCATCGTCACCGACGATGACCGCGTGAACGCCCTGCGCACGCAGGTGGCGGAGCTGGTGAAGCAGGTGGACCCCGCCCTGACCATCCACGACTTCCGGGTGGTGCGTGGTACCACCCACGACAACCTGATATTCGACGCGGTGCTGCCCTTCTCCAGCAGCAAGACCCCGGCGCAGGCGGCGCAGGAGATACGCGCTCTGGTCCGCGCCATGGACGGCAATTACTACGCCGTGGTCACGGTGGAGCACAGCTTCACGGAGTAAAAAACCGCCCGCGCGTGAGGGCGCACGGACGGATGCAGGTGCTTATTATTCCCAGGTCTGCCAGACCTCCGGGTGGTAGCCCACGGTGGCCTGCTTCCCGTTGCGGACGATGGGCGCGTTGAAAAGCTCCGGGTACTCCAGCAGCTTTTCCTCCGCCGCCTGGGGCGTGATGTAGGCCATGAACAGCTCCTCATACGCCCGGCAGGACTTGTTCACCAGCGCATCATAGCCGCCCACCGCCGCCTTGATGGAGCGGTACTCCCCCGGCGACACGCCCTTGCTCACCAGGTCGATGTACTGGTACTTGATGCGCCGCTCCTTGAACCAGCGCTCCGCCTTCTTGGTGTCGAAGGACTTGGACATACCGAAGATCTGAATATTCATAGACGACTCCTTTATAAACGAGAATGGAGGGTTTACCATGGACGAGAACATCCGCAGGCTGAAGGAACTCACCGACAACTCCGACAACATCGTGTTTTTCGGCGGCGCCGGCGTGTCCACCGAGTCGGGCATCCCCGACTTCCGCAGCGTGGACGGCCTGTACCACCAGAAGTTCAAATACCCGCCGGAGACCATGCTCAGCCACACCTTTTATGAGCGCCACACGGAGGAGTTCTACGACTTCTACCGCGCGAAGATGCTGGCGCTGGACGCCCGGCCCAACGCCGCCCACCGCAAGCTGGCCCAGTGGGAGCAGCAGGGCAAGCTGAAGGCCGTCATCACCCAGAACATCGACGGTCTGCATCAGAAGGCCGGCAGCCGCGAGGTGCTGGAGCTCCACGGCAGCGTGCTGCGGAACCACTGCACCCGCTG
>ERZ1034952.3608-NODE-3608-length-10298-cov-29.683101_pt1 | contig 10298 bp, 15 predicted proteins | sample MGYA00520625_ERZ1034952 | MGnify/ENA primary metagenome ERZ1034952 (study PRJEB33766, sample SAMN09781773) | gut metagenome | biome: gut microbiome | host: Homo sapiens | place: Madagascar | study: EMG produced TPA metagenomics assembly of the PRJNA485056 data... | reverse complement strand
GGTAATAGTCACCATGATAGAATTTAGAAACATCCATATCAAGAGCTTCAATTACCCGACAGGCCAAACCAAAAGAGGAAGTCAAAATATTTCTTTCCCCAGATTCCAGTCTTTGATATTGACGTAAAGTTATATTGGCTCGATCAGCAACCTCTTGTTGCGTCATCCTTAACATTTGTCGTCTTTCCGATAAGACAGCCGCTGTTGTTGGAATTATCGTTTGAAAACCATCTAAAATTCCACCACTCATAGGAATCGCCCCTCCATCACGTCCATTTGGTCATATTGTACGACCAATCGGACGCAATGTCAAGTCAAATACTTTTAGGGGTTCAAGCCTATTTTCGATTGACATTCGTTCTCAAATTCATTTTCTTCGAGCGAAATAACAACCGCATTTTTCTCAGCATCATACCGTCCTTTAAATCGATGGTCTTTTCCTACAGCTAGATCATTTGTTTCCAGAAGCGCATGGATGTACATGAATGTTGCCGCTGCCATTGTGACCGTCCATGTGCGTACAGACCAATGCCTGATGCCCCGGAAAATTTGCTTTTGCGTATTCCAGCCCAAGCTCCTGTGCCCGTTTCCCCGTCAAACAATTTTCTGTGCTGTCCCGTGGATCAAAGCTGATGATGTAATGGTGGCTTTTGATTTCATTCTTGTTTTTCTGGTACTCGCGGTTCAGCTGCTGACAGGCAGCATCGAAGGAGTAGGGTTCACAGTTCAGACCGTCCAGATAAAACTCATCTCGCATGATACGATTTCCGTTCTGGTCAAGGATCGGAGTTTTCCGAAGCTCGTCATGCTTGAAAATCAGATACTCCAGCGCAGCACCATAGTTGGAACTCTTACTTGCGATGTGCTTTAAGATTGCCATAGTTCTTTCCTGCCATTTCTGCGACCCGCTCCCGCATTTCAAAAATGCAGGAAATCGCATGGTTGATGTTTTCGAGCATAGCGCGCGACTGGATACCGCCGCTGTTGAAGAACGCTGCGATCTGGTTCAGGTTGTTCCCGATTGCGGCAAACTCCCGTGTGATAGCTTCGATCTCGTCCGGGTGGACGTAGAACACATACGAGGTATTCACACGGCCTTTCATCAGCATCTGCGCTGCAAATGTCCATCGTGGAACGGTGCGCAACACCAATCATTGCCGTAACTAGTATTCCGCCTTTGATAATGAAGTTATCCCGATATTCTGATTGTTCCAGTCTTTCCAGAAAACGCTCCATCATATAGATTCGCATGAGTGTCCTTGCGTCTGCATTGTTCTGTTTTGCAACGCTCTTGATACGCCCTTTTATCTGTTCAGGTGTAAATCCCATTTACAGTAGTACCTCCATATAATTTCGGATGATCTTATCCACTCGAAATAGCTTTGCATACTTCATCAGTTTATTAAGGTCCTTATCTTTTCTCCCGACATACGCTTTTAATACTGCATTGAAATCCTGTACTTCTATAGAACTTCTACTCCGCACCAAGTCGCAAATTGTCCGTTCCAAATCGTACATAGGAATTTCATTTCCCTGATTGCTTTTTACGATTTGCTTGCCAACGTCAAGAAGTTCCTTTTTTGCTGTATAAACCTTATAGCCATCCTCTTTCAAGCGGTGAACATTATATGCTGCTTCGGGAAAAATTTTATCTTGACGGTTTGAACTGCCATCCCGAAACCTTCGACCTTGAATGTGACCTGTTAAACCAGCAGCACCATAAGAACAACACCTATGATGAAATCAAAAGCCACCACTACATTATCAGCCATGACCCCAGAGATAACGCCGACCACGATCTAACAGGAGAACGTGCACAGGCCATCGGGCTGGAATACGCAAAAGCTAATTTTCCGGGGCATCAGGCTTTGGTCTGCACCCATACAGATGGCAATAACGGAACAGGCAACATCCATACCCACATCATAATCAACAGCCTGCGCAAATTTGATATAGAGTCTCAGACCTACACCGAACGGCCAATCGACTGCAAGGCTGGATACAAGCACCACCTTACCAAAGACTATTTGAAGCACCTACAAAAATCTTTGATGGATATTTGCCAGCGTGAAGGGCTGCATCAGGTCGATCTGCTCTCCCCTGCTGCGGATAAAATCACACAACAGGAGTACCATGCGCAGCGGCGCGGGCAGCTGAATCTGGACATTGCAAACATTGAACTTCTGGGCGATGGCATCACCCCCATGCACACTACCTTTGAAACAAGCAAAGAAAAAATCCGCAATGCCATTTCTGACATTGCGGAACGTGCCACATCTTTTGAGGAATTTCAACGGTTATTAAAAGCGGAATACGGAATTTTGGTAAAAGACCATCGTGGACGATTCAGCTATCTTCCTGCTGACCGACAGAAATTTATTTCTGCCCGCGCTCTCGGTTCTAATTATGACCGCGACAGGCTTCTCCGCATTTTTGCAGAAAATGCGCGGAACAAAGAACGGAACAATCCTCATTGGGCAGCAGATGATCCTATGGCTATTTTGTTCATTAAGTCCGACCTGCGCCTTGTGGTTGACTTGCAGACCTGCGTAAAAGCACAGCAGAGCCGCGCCTATGCGCAGAAAGTCAAGATTTCCAATTTGCAGCAGATGGCACGAACAGTCGCTTATGTGCAGAAACATGGATACGATTCTTACGAAAAACTCTCCGATACCACTGACGCCATTCAATCTAAAATGGCAAAAGCCCGAAGTGATGCCAAATTCACCGAAACAAAATTGAAAAAAGTCAATGAGCAGATTCGTTATTTAGGCCAGTATCTTTCTACAAAATCAGTCTATGGTGATTTTTTGAAATCCGGCAACAAGAAATCTTTCCGGCAGGCCCATGCAGAGGATATTGCCAAATATGAAGAAGCCCTCTGCATCCTAAAGCAGTACTCCACGGATGGAAGGTTCCCGACCATGAAAGACCTCCGGGCCGAAAAGGAACAACTTACCATTCAGAAAGATGCCCAGTATGACACATACCACTATTTCAAAGATTACCACAGGGAACTCCAGACTGTATGCGCCAATGTAGATAACATTCTGGGAACAGAACGAGAAGCACGGCGCGAACAGCAGCAATCCCGAAAGAACGAACACTCTCGATAAAACAAAAAGCCAGCCCTGGTCTTTCCTGCGAAAGACTAGGGCTGACCCTTTTCTACCATATTACTCTTAGAACAGGATTTGAACTGTCGCATCCTGAATCAAATCAATGAACTGCTCTTTCGTTATAACTTCTTTGCGGCAAATAATCGACTTATCCGCTTGCTGCCGTGTATAAGTCAATTTTCTATCATCGTGGCGAAGCTGCCGCACCGCATCCAAAGTCAAGGCGCCCTCACGATACATCTGACACAAAATAAAGTCATTTGACTTAAAGGCCACCGAAATCGGAGAATCCAGCGCAGGAGTAAATTCAGAATTTCCCGTTAAGATACGCTCTGCATTCGTTTGGAACTCATGCGCATCCGTATCCTGCGTATAGATTGTCAGGCTGTCCACTCCATCATGATACCACGCGAATATTTCAGCAAGGATCGTCAACGAGATTTCTCCCACATTCTTTTTAAGAGTGCGACCCGTTGACAGCGTTCTTCCATGAATCGGCCATTCATCGTACAGCCGGTTCATCCACTCCTCTGCGGAAGGCAAGTCAATCAGATCTTCAGTTTTTACTTTTCTGCGAAGGAAGCGCATCAACTCTGACACACGCGATACCGCAGCTTCAACGATGTAGTACAGGTTCACATCTTCATCATTGACAAAAGCACCGTACTTTGTTTCATCAATCCAACGAATAGGATACCCTTGTGCCTGAAGCTGCTCAACATAGGTGCTTCTGTATGTAGAATCCTCAATTTCCTCCATTACCCACTTTGGTATCAGAATCAAATCGTATACGCTGAGGATTCCATCAGATGGATAACTTCTCTGGCTCAACTCGTGCATAAATGCCAGTGATGAGTTATCCATAAGTGCTATTTTGGTCTCCCCAGCATATTCTTTATACTCTGGTATATTAAGCATCGGCCTCTCCCGTCAGCATTTTAAATTCACTTAAAACCGTTTTCAGAAATGCTTCATTGTCTTTATGGTATTCCACTTCCGGCTCATTGCGAATCGTCTTATTGATTTTCTCTTGTAGCGGACTTACATTTACTACATACGAAGGCCGTACAAGGGAATCATCCAATCCCAAATCGCGGAATCTGTGTGCAATGTCTTCAACCTGCACATCAAAGTTTTCCTTAACTTCTTCCGCAATAGCCGTGTTCCCATTCTTTACTGCACTTTCATACAGAGAAATCAGCACCGCCTTATAGGGAGCTTGGAAAGCGTTCATGCACTGAAACGTTTTTGCTTGGAACTCCATATCCTTTAAGCCCTCAAAGTACGGCATAAGGTTTCCCAGAAGCATAAGCGCAGCAAAATGTTCTGCTTTTCGTTCTTCCATCAGGATTTCGGATTCAATTAAATGGTCAAAAGAAACTTCATCAAACAATAGATGATAAATTTCATGCCACACCGTAAAATACTGATTTGCTCTCGGAAGTGCCGTATTTATCAAGGGGATTCGTTTTCCATCCCGAACAAAAATTGCTCCGCTTAAATAGCGATTATCAATCGGCAGCTGTATCAAACCATATGGTCTTAAAATCTGTAACGCCAACTGTATCGGAGAATTTATCTGCATCGGATTGTATTTTGACCAGATAAGCGAAGCACTCTGCTTCATCTGTTCCTCGATAACTTCGTTCCTTTTGATAACTTCATCTAAGTTGGCTGCTGTAATTCGCTCACTCATAGCCTTCCGCCTTTAATAATAAACACTGCAAAGGTTTAGAATATCCTGTAACAAATCATACTCCATCTTTGCCTTATCATTCACCTGATAATCAATCGGCGCATTCTCTGAGAACACGGCATCTGCACTTTGCATTCTCGGTGAAAATCCCATCAAAGTATCCGGGTCAATGCTCAAACTGGTAAGAATCTTGTTCAAGTGCTTATCGAATGTACTTTTGCTATCTATCTCGCCATTCAAAATCTTATCTAAAGTAGGGCGAGAAATCTCTGTTTTCTTGCAGAACGATACCTTTGAGAATCCATTGCTGCGAATATAGTCCTTTAATTTTGTCCCTGTCAGTTTTCTCTTTTCAAAAAGTTCATCAAAACGCATTTTTTATCTCTCCCTTCTGCTATTATTATATACCATCAGCTTCGGGAAATCAATCGTAATGTAAAAAAGTTTTTTACATTTTTGATTCTACCGCAAAAAAGATGGCCTCCTTTTTGGGGAAGCCATCTCAACGATATTACGGTATTTTAACTTTTTCGGCTTCTTTCCTGTTCCTGCTGCGGCGCATTGTCTTTTTGTCGCCGCTCAGCCTGCTTAATATGCAGCCGATCAAGCACCGACCACCTGCCGCCAATGCGCCGGGGCTTTTTCGGTACATTGTTGACGCAGCCATCTATCATATTGTAGTTTTGCTCTGTGCCGGATTCTTTGGCGCGTTCCGCTGTACCGTTTTCAAAGAACTTCTGATAGTGCAGCAGTTCAGGCTTTGGGCCTTGTAAAAAAGCACGCATCTTTCTGGTAGCTTCTCCATCGAAACCTAAAGCTGTCTGCGTCACAAAGGCTCCACTCTCGTGAAGAATAATGCTCGGCGGTGGATTCTTCGTTTGTTCACTTCTCATCTGAACAAACCGCTGACCATCGACCTCTACTTCATCCGATACCAGCCATGTTCCTTTTTGCCCTGCCACCTGATAGCCGCCCTCATCAAGAATCAGGTATGTGCCGCTCTGGGGCTTTGGGAAAAAGCCGTTGAATCTCACCAGCCTATCCTTATCAACATAGAAAAAAGAGGTTTTGCCTGCCGCAGTCAATCCGATGACATCACTAACCCCAAATTTTCTAATTTTGAATTTGTCCGGGTTAATGCTTTCCATCTTTTTACGAATCGCTTCCGCGCCCATTCCCCGTGAAGCCGTACCAGAGTAGCCCGTGCCATAATTGTCTGCGGTTATCATAAAGCCATGCTGAATCTGGTATTCATAGCTGCGGCAGCGATACTCACGGTTTTTCTCAGAATTATCGATCTGATAGATTGCAAACACATCTGAACTCATTTTCCTGCATCATCCTCCGGCCCATGCCATTCCAGCTCCAGCCCCTTGAACTGCGGCTCAGTCAACCGCTGCATCTTCGGGATCTGGTCATACAGATCACGCGCCCACAGCGTAGAGGGCAGCGTGTCCATACTCATGAATACGATGTTCATGGGGTTGTCCTCCTAGTTCTTATCTACTCTGCTGCCCCACCCAAATTCATGCCGAACCTGTGCGGAATAATAGCTGTCCACGGTCACAGGTGCGTTATAGAGTGTTGCCAGCAGGTATTGCTTGATGTTCCGAATCTGAGTGCTGTTTTCTTTTAAGCACTCCAATATGTACTGGATATGCGAGGAATCCAGCTTCATCAGGCGGCTTTTCACCACCTCTTTCGGCTTTTCCTCCCCGCAAATGCGCAGGAACTTCTTTCTGCTGGTGACAGTTTCTACCAGCAGTTCCAGAATCTCATACAGGACCGCTTTATCTGCCGGATAGCCCTGTTCCAGAATTTCCAGTTCCAGAGCCTCCTTGAAATAGCGGCGGTACTGTTCTTCTTCCTGCAATTCAGCCGGATAGATAAGATCAGTTTCACTATTATCTGTCTTATTTATCTTCTCAGTATTACTTCCGTTTGATTTTGGAACTCCCGGAAGTTCGTTTTTCATACCGCCGGAAGTATGATTTTCATACTTCCAGTAGTTCGATTGCGAAAGCCCCGCATAAAGGTCTTTCACATACAGCAGATTGGGTTTGCCAAGTCCCTGTCTGCGCCGCTCGATGAGCCGAAACCCCTGTTCCAGTTCATCCAGCAGTTTGACTGCCTTTTGTCTGGCACAATGAATAGAGTCCATGATTTCCTCTATCGTGCAGATAATGTAGGCGTTGCCGTGCTTGTCCTGCCAGCCGTTCTTAATGGAAAGGCTCATACGGTCAAGCAGCACAGCATACAGCAGCTTGGCGTCCCCGGACATCTTCTGGAATGGATCAGCCTTGACCAGTGCCTTCGGCACACGGTAAAAGCTGTATCGGTCTGCTTCAAGACCTTTGAAATACGGGTACTCCATGTAAATTCATCACCCCCCTATCGGATTGGATTTGCACTGTTGAAAATAACAGTACATTCCTGCGGTGGAACATGTTTCCTTGCTCCACCGCAGTGTATCTGCTGTTATTTGAGTTTGCCATTCTGCCCCAGCCCGTTCCTGCCCCATATTTCAGCGGCGTTTTCTCTGGTAAGACGCGCAGAATGCACATTCAGTGCCAGAAGTATCTCTCTGGGATGGCTTATTCAGTTGTCAAAGAACTTTTGTGAGGGCTTGTTGTATAACCCTTACACCTATAGCATTCTGAAAGGGGTGTTTGGCAACCACTTTTTCAAATTTTCTCAAAAAAAAATTTGCCGCAGGGATTTTTAAGTCCCCACGGCAGTTTTTCTATATTATGTATAAGTGCAACGGATGCGGTGAAGCCCCTTTTTGATTCTCTTTGTCACATATTGATGTGATACTCCCATCTCAGCAGCAATTTCCCGGTGCGTCATTCCCTCAATATAGTGGCGACAAATCATTTCCCACTGGTGCTTTTTCAGCAGTTCGCTTGCCTTTCTCAAAAATTCTTTATTCAACACAAAATCCATAACATTTATACGCGGATCTTCCATTTCATTGTTATACTCCGGATTCACATCCGCCGCATACGAAAAAGTTTCACTTTCCCGTGCTTCAAGATTACGCACAAGTCGATCCTCTCCCTCCAGCACAAGACGAATATGCCATTCCATATCCTCAAAATGGTTATGTGGAATTGTCTGATGCTCATTTCCCTGCGATTCATAGTAGTAGTGTGTACAGTTATGAAGTGCAAACACCGTATATCTTTCGTGTGCATGGTAGGAAACATATCCATTTTTATAGACGACTACTTCCGCATGGTTCTCCATCTGTTTTCGGAGAATCACTTCTATACCATCTTCCAATATCTTCTTCAAACCCGGCACTCGCTTAAATTCACTTGCAACAGGAACCATCTTCTTCAGTTCTTTCAAAGTAATAAAATTCATTTTAACCACCTTCCTGCCTTTCGGCAACAGGTGAGTCTTCTATGAAAGAACAGCAGAAATGACCTCAGACCCACCCGTTTTTTTTTGAACGGGGAGCCTAAGCTCCATTCGATTAAAATTATGCCTATACCTATAGCATTCTAAATAAGGGTTTTGGCAACCACTTTTTTCAAAAAACTTTCAAATAAAAAAGCCGAAACAGGATGAACTACTTGCAGGCGCACTACTGCGCTGCATTCGCTCATTCTGTTCCGGCCTATATCACATATTGCTACGGTATCGCTCTAACAAACAGATATTATATTGTAGACCCAAAAGAACGCCTGGTGGAGCTGGTCGGCTAACCAGGTGCCGCCTAAGATTCCACCTCTGCGCTTTCAGTGTCGATGAAGCACTCTGCTTCAGGCTTCTTTCCGTTGGTTCTCTGCTGTGAAAAATTCGATACTCTTCACGGGAAGGCCGTGAATGCACTCCACCAGAGATTCAGCAGAAATATAATCTTCACAGCCACCACGCTTGATCTGAAGCATATTCTTTCCATCAACGACACTGCGATTCCCGATTCGCAGCCCCTTTGGGGTGCGGATTTCATGTTCTCCGTTGCTCATCTTTTCACGGCCTCCTTTGTGTTGGTTTAAGTTTCTTTTTTCCTTCTATTCAATTTCATCTCTTGAATTTCCGCGCTTTTTTCACCTTTTTCAGCTTGCATATTTACGATTTTTACGGTATAATAATCCAAAAGATGATAGAATATAGCATATATTATAAGCAAGTCATGTCGCCGTTTCAAGAGGAAAATGTGAAAATTCGTTGCATCTTACAGATTGAATATTTACAAATTCCATTGCACATTGTTACAGCACGATAACTACTCCATAGAAAGGTTGCAAACATGAAATTTGGAGAGAAAGTTCGCGATCTACGAAAGAAACATTCTTTGACCCAGGACGAACTGGCACAATGTCTGGGTATCAGCAAACGAACGATCATCGGATGGGAGCGTGACGGCCGCTATCCTCGCAGTATTGAAATGCTTGAAAAGATGGCCGATATATTCCATGTACCTTTGACCTATTTACAGCCGGATCAGTCTTTATTTATCGAACGTGCCGCCGAAGCCTACGGAAAAAAGGGCAAAATAGAAGCCCAGCATCTCGCATTTGAGCTTACTGAGCTATTTGCCAGCGGAGAGTTGACCCCGCAGGATATGGACGGCATCATGTATGAAATGCACAAAGCCTATTTTAAGTACCGAGAACAAAAACGAGAAAAGGAACGAATAATGAACCTGTAAACCACTGTTCTATTCACTATGCCATCCCCGAAAGGAGATCACATTATGGATTCTGCATTTATCTACCGAGCTGCCAACGAACTTGTCCAAAATGCCGGAACTTGCAACATTAAACAAATCGCGCGCAGTTGCAGTCTGGACATCAGTGAAACATCTCGCATTAAAGATATGTTGGGTTTACTTTCGCTCTATTTTGATAAGCCACTGATCCTTATCAATCGCCAGCCGGACAAACAGACAAAGCAGATGGTGTACGGCTATGCCCTGGGACATTATCTTGAGCATCAGCTGCTTATGGACTTGCATACCCTGAACAAGTTTCTGACCATTAAGGACAAGCACATCCTTCTTTACGAGCATAACGCTTTCACATCCCACCTGATGCTGGACAGTGATGAAGTCTATCAAATGACGAAGCGCGGACTGGATGCTGCTCAGATTGCCGCTGCTAAGGGAATCCACCTCAATCTGGTGCTGGTGAAGCTGCTGGAACTGCATCATCTGGGGTACGATCTGCGTCACTACCACGCCCAGCATCATGCGTTTATCAAGCAGTTCAACCTTCCGGCACATTTTCATTTTGATGTGGCCGCCGGATAAACTTATGTTCTTATAACTCTAAAACCCGTAATGAACGGCACGTTATGCCTGTCCATCACGGGTTTTTCGTGTTATTTCAGTTTTGCGAGGATTTCATCGGCACTCATGCCTTCGGCAAGCAGCTTTTTCAGAACGGACTCTGCTTCTGTCTTTTTTGCTTCTTCTGCAGCTTTGGCATCTGCCTTCGCCTTTTTTGCTTCCAGCGTTGCCACTTCTTTTT
>ERZ1034952.3607-NODE-3607-length-10304-cov-5.909357_pt1 | contig 10304 bp, 12 predicted proteins | sample MGYA00520625_ERZ1034952 | MGnify/ENA primary metagenome ERZ1034952 (study PRJEB33766, sample SAMN09781773) | gut metagenome | biome: gut microbiome | host: Homo sapiens | place: Madagascar | study: EMG produced TPA metagenomics assembly of the PRJNA485056 data... | reverse complement strand
GTATGTTAGAATAGTTTAAAAAAATGGTATTTATATGTATTTACTTTTATAATATGCGGTGTTATTATTACGGCATAGGCACACAGAAGTTAAATACGGTATGTCTAAGGAGGCGTAGGTCATGAAGGTGTATTACAAGGTTGGCGGAGGCTGCGTATTATGTTTAAGCTGCGTATACGAATGTCCTGTGGGAGCGGTTTCTGTTAAAGAAAACGTTTCGGCAGTGATTGATAAGGAACGCTGTTTAGGCTGCGGAAGATGTTATAATGAATGTCAGGCAGAGGCAATAATTAAGATTGAAGAATAACAGGAGGGTTAGATTATGATTAGTTTAAAACAAAGCGGAGATTCAATTATAAGAAATGATGAAAAGATTTCGATTTACGGAAACTATGACGTTGTTGTTGTCGGAGGAGGCATGGCCGGTGTTGGAGCAGCTTTGGCGGCGTCAAGAGCAGGAGCAAAAACAATTCTGATTGAGAATACATCAGGACTCGGCGGAATTTCATCAGTAGGTCTTGTGCCGATTACTCTGGATTTCGTTTCCGGATTGGGACAGGAGTTCTTTGATGAAATGGAAAAGGTGAACGGAATAAGAAGAAGAAATACCGATCCCGAAAAGCACAAGCTTATATTTGACAGAATGATGAAAAAGTATGGAGCAGAGACAATGCTTGTCACTCCGCTGATAGATACAATAGTTGACGGTAATGATGTAAAGGGTATTGTCATACATACAAAGCAGGGCAAAAAAGCAATAATGGGAAAGCGTTTTGTTGATGCGTCCGGTGATTCTGACCTGGTGTTTTTCGGCGGCGGTGAAACAAAATCAGGACGTAAAGAGGACGGAATGTCTATGGGATGTTCTCTGGATTTTGTTATGGGCGGCGTTGACTTTGAAAAATATCGCGCAAGTGATGTCAGAAATAATGATCCGAAATGGACAAAGCTGATTGCGGAGGCACTGAAAAACGGTGAGCTTCCGTATGAGATTGACAATCATGTAAACTGGATTACGCATATTCCGGGACGGCCGGAGCATTGCGGCATGGACGAGGTTTGTATCTGTATTGCACATTCGCGCAACTGCTATCCGACAGATAATAATGATTTGACACGTATGTATATCGAAGGACGTGAACAGGCCGTTATTCTGACCGACTTTATACGCAAGCATGTTCCCGGATTTGAAAAGGCATATCTCAGCTACACAGGCAGTCTGCTGGGTGTAAGAGAAAGCCGCCGTATCGTTGGCGAATATGAGTTCAGCGGTATGGATATAGCGTATGCAAGGAAGCATGATGACGTAATAGCAATAAGCCAGCACGGATTTGATATACATGGATTTACTGCCGCCGGAAATCTTAAATGGTTTAAGGGAACACTGCCTGATGGCAGAGAGGCATATATCGCAAACCGCGCGGGCTGGGGAACTCAGCTTCCGCCGGATGACGGACTGCCGAGAGTGAATATGGCAGAGCTTGCACCGGAGGGAGAATTCTGGTATGATATACCATACAGATGTCTGATACCGAAGAAACTTGAAAATGTTTTGGCAGCAGGCAGAAACATATCCTCTGATATGCCGGGACAATCAGGCACGCGCCTTGTTATGTGCTGCATGGCTCTGGGCGAGGCTGCAGGTACTGCTGCTGCTCTTTCCATAAAAGAAAATACAACTCCGCGTAAACTGGACGTTGAAAAATTGCAGAGAACATTGGTCGATAATAATGTAAATATAGGACAGAGGTTCAGAGAAATTCCTGCGCTTAAAGACTATAAGTCAAAGGGGTCGTTTAAAGAAGCAATGTACAGGGGTTCGGTAGAACAGAATAACTGATTTAATTACGGGCTTGCCGCTATGCGGCAGGTCCGGCTGTCATGGAGGCATATTATGGATAAAAAGCTGCTTAATACTTACAGAATATTTGACGAGTATGAAAAACGCTTTGCCGCAGCGCGGTGCAGTCATAAGCTGAGAGAACCCTGGAAAGAACATGAGCGTGAGGAAATAAAAAACCTGGTTAAGGATGTATTATGCTTTAATGATGATATGATTCCGCAGATTAGTGTTATAGATAAAAAAACAGAGGTTCGCGGCGGTATAAAGGTGACGGATTGCATGTATCGCTCGTGGGAGAGTTTTTACGGAGTTTTTACTCTGTTTGAGCCTAATTGTGACGGAAAATGCCCGCTTATATTTGTTTGTCCCGGACATGGAGAGGAGGGACGGCTGACGGATTGCTATCAGGAAATGGCATTCAGACTTGCGAATATGGGTGCGTATGTTATTTTGAATGACAATATAGGACAGGGCAGCCGAAGTCAATTCGGACACTGGGATTGCGTGGCTCCGTTCTATTGCGGTCTTACGCTACAGGGAATGATTGTTGCTGAAACAATGGCGCTCATACGATATGCAAAAGAGCTTGATTTTGTTGACGTGGATAGAATCGGTATCTGCGGAAATTCCGGCGGCGGAACATTGACGGAGTTTCTTGCGGCATTGGAGCCGTCAATAACCGCAGCGGCATCAAGCGGTTATCCGTCAGAGTTTCCTTATATATTGCAAAAGGAACGTATGCATTGCGCGTGCAATATTCTTAATCATTTTGCCGGCAGATTGGAAATGTGGGAGGTATACAGCCTTTTTGCACCAAAACCGCTGATGATTCATCAGGGCAGCTATGATCATCTCATACCGTTGGACTATTTTCTGCGTACTGCAAGAAAACTGAGTATAGTATATGAAATGATGGGTAAAAAAGAAAGCTTCAGACGCGAGGCAACGCCGACCCGTCATTCATGGGAGAAAGCTGATTTTAAACTTTTGGAGGAGTTCTTTAAAAAGCACTTTGACCTCGGAGAACCTATGGAGGAATTTAACCCGGAGAATATGATTCCGATTGAGAATTTGAGTGTCGTCTTTCCTGAAGATGCGGTTTCGACTGACAAAGCTGCTCAGATGATAAGCGGCAAAAAAATGCCCGACGGAATAAAGCTTGAGGATGTCTTTGTTCCCATGTCGGAGGGAAAAAGGATAAATCCGGATGAAATCAGAACGGATTTAGGCAGAGGAAGCGTTATGCGTGTATGGGCGCAGTTTGAGGCGTCGCTATAAAAGTATATTGGGTTCTGTTCTCTTTCGTATAGCCGAAAGAGAACAGAACCCAATGTGTCTACCTAAGCAAAAATTTCTTTAATTCTGTTACTGTATCAACAATATAATCTGCACCGGCTTGTTTGAGTTCACCTTGCTCAGCAAAGCCAAAGCGTACTCCAAGTGAAGAAATGCCTTCGGCTTTTGCGCCCTCTATGTCTTGTCTGCGGTCACCTATCATAAGAATTTTACTTTTTGGCGGATTTCCCAAAATACGTATAATCTCTGCAATAACTTCACTTTTTTTATTTCGCGTTCCGTCAAGCTCGCTTCCCATTTGTACGGTAAAATACTGTGCAATATCAAATCCGGCGAGAATCTTTTTCGCAAAAACAAGCGGCTTTGATGTGGCAAGAGCTATTATTTTTCCATGTTTTTTAAGCTCACATAGCATTTCTGAAATTCCGGGATATATAATATTTTCGTGTATTCCTATTGCCGCAAAACGCTCGCGGTATTTTTCAACAGCCGATAGTGCGGTGCTTTTATCCATTCCGTAAAACTGCATAAATGAGTCTGTCAGCGGAGGACCTATTACACGGTTAAGATTTTCAAGACTTTCTTCTATGCCGTAATGCCGCAGTGCATATTGAAAACTTTTTGTTATGCCCTCATGCGGATTGGTTAATGTTCCGTCAAGATCAAACAGAAGATATTTGTATTCCATTTATATCCCTCCGGATTATATTTCAATCGTGGGATTGTTTTTTGACCTCTTATACAGAACAAATTTGCTGCCTATAACCTGCACCGGTTCTGCGCCTATAGCGTCGGCAACCTCATTTGCAGCCTCTCTTGTGTCCATAAGCGAGTTATCAAGAACATGAACCTTGATAAGCTCCTTTGCCTCAAGTGCATCCGCAAATTGGCGGAGCATATTTTCTGTTATACCATCCTTGCCGACCTGATACAATGCCGGTACGGAATTTGCCAGGCTTCTCAGCTTGGCTCTTTGTTTGCTTGTAATCATAGTTATCATCCTTTAATAAATTTACTTAAATGAATATAGCATATAAACCTTAGATTGTCAAGGCAGTAATATATTGATTTTTTTGACGTAAAGAGTTATAATTAACATGAGGTGAAACAACATAATGATTATTGACGTACATGCACATATATTTCCGAACAGGCTTGCTGAAACAGCTGTTGGGGGAATAGGCAAATTTTATGACAGGACTTTAAGTTGTGACGGAACAGCAGAAACACTGGAGGCTATAGGCAAAAAGTCCGGAATAACAAAATTTGCCGTACATTCGGCGGCAACAACCGCGCATCAGGTAAAGCGTATAAATGATTTTCTGATTTCAGCCGCAGAAGAATATCCGGATGAATTTATAGGCTTTATGACACTCCATCCGGATTTTAAGGATATTCAGAATGAAATTGACCGCGGAATTGCAGCAGGAGTAAAGGGGATAAAGCTGCATCCGGATTTTCAGAAATTCCGTATAGATGATAAGAAAGCATATCCGATTTATGAGGCAGCACAGGGAAGATTGCCGATACTCTTTCATATGGGAGATATTAGGTATCAATACAGCCGTCCGGAGTATTTGCTTAATGTAATTGCGGATTTTCCTGAACTTAAGATTATAGGAGCACATTTCGGGGGTTGGTCTGAATGGGGCAGAGGAGCGGAATTGCTTGCCGGAAAAGATGTGTGGGTAGATTGTTCAAGTGCAAGACAATGGATGCAAAAAGAGCAGTTTATTGCGCTGATTGACGCCTTTGGTGCTGACAGGGTTTTGTTCGGCAGCGATTATCCTATGTGGAATCCCGCTGATGAATTAGAGTATATAGAAGGTCTGAAACTTCCGGCTGATAAGCTTGATGATATCCTGTATAAAAATGCGGTACAGGTACTTGGAATATAGAAAATGCTGCCGTAACGGCAGCATTTTTTATTCTTCATCTTCAACCCATTCGGTCACAAGTTCCATAAACATTTTACCTTCAAGGTGATCTGTTTCGTGACAGAATGCTCTTGCCAACAGTCCCTCGCCGGTATATTCCTTTATGTCGCCGTTTCTGTCCATTGCGCGCAGTGTGACTTTATTCGGCCGTGTAACATAGCCGTACTTTCCGGGATAACTCAGACAGCCTTCTGCATCGGTCTGCTCGCCCTCACTGCTGATTATTTCCGGATTTATAAGCTCTAAAAGAGAATCACCGGTATCAATAACCACAACACGCCGCAGAACGCCGACCTGCGGAGCGGCAAGTCCGACGCCGCCGGATTCATAAAGCGTATCTGCCATATCGTCAAGCAGAGTAAGAATTCTGTCGTCAATTTTTTCAACGGTTCTGCATTTTTTAGTCAGTATAGGATCACCGACCTTAAGTATATTTCTGATAGCCATATTATCCCTTCAATTCTTTAGAATATATTTTATTATAACATATTACCGGGGTTTATGTCAATAATCAACGAGGTGCTGCCGCCGCCGGCATTATGCGCGTCATTGATATACCGCAGCAATGGCATAATCACACCGGCGCTTGAAACCTTTAGCAGCATCCGGTATCTGAAATTGTTTTTTATTTTGGCTACCGGGGCAGGAGCGGGACCGATTATGCTTATCAGACTGTTTTCGGGTTTGATGTTTTCGCGGATTATGCCGCTTATATTTGTTATTTCGGTTTTAACATCATTTTCAGCAGTTCCTGAGGTTAATATATACACTATATCGCAAAACGGCGGATACAGCATCTGGCTACGGTATTTTATTTCGTTTTCATAAAAGCCTGTATAGTCCTGTTCTTTTGCAAGCTTTATTGTCTGGTTTTCCGGTTGATAGGTTTGTATTACTGCACGCCCCTCGGACTGACCGCGTCCGGCTCTGCCGCAGACCTGCGTTATAAGCGCAAAGCTTCTTTCGTTTGCACGGTAATCATCAATGTTTAATGAAGAATCCGCTGCAAGGACGCCAACCAGCGTGACATCCGGAAAGTCCAGACCTTTTGTAACCATCTGTGTGCCTAAAAGAATATCGGCTTCTCCGTTTTTAAAGCGGTCAAGAATCGCCTCGTGTCCGCCTTTGCCGGAGGTTGTATCAAAATCCATACGCAGGATACGCGCCTCCGGTAAAAGGCTGTGAAGTTCATCCTCAATTTTTTGAGTGCCTGTGCCGAAGAATTTAATGTATTTAGAGCCGCACTCCGGGCAAGTGTCAACATTGTCATGAGTATAGCCGCAATAGTGGCATACAAGTTTATTTGTCTTTATATGGTATGTAAGGGCAATGCTGCAGTTTTTACATTCCATAACATATCCGCATTCGCGGCATGATACAAATGTATTATAACCGCGCCGGTTTAAAAACAGAATACTTTTTTCTTTTCTTTCGAGGTTTCGGCGTAATTCATCCTGAAGCCTGATGCTTATGGCAGAGGAATTGTGATAATCAAATAATTCGCTGCGCATATCGACAATGCGCGCCTGCGGCAAAGGATTGTTGTTGTATCTGTTATGCATTTCAAAAAGCTTATATAAGCCTTGCTTTGCGCGATAGTATGATGATATTGACGGTGTGGCAGAGGCAAGCAGTACCGGGGCGCCGTGTTTCTTTCCGCGCCATACGGCAATGTCGCGTGCGTGGTATCGCGGAGATGTTTCGGATTTATAGCTTGTTTCGTGTTCTTCGTCCAGGATTATTATACCTATGTTGTCAAACGGAGCGAATATTGCACTTCTTGCTCCGACAACTACGTTGACTTCGCCGCGTTTTATCTTGTGCCATTGGTCAAAGCGTTCTCCCTGAGAAAGCCCGCTGTGCATAACGGCAACCGAAGTGCCGAAGCGGCTGACAAAGCGCTCCACCATTTGCGGAGTAAGCGAGATTTCGGGTACAAGCATTATTGCCTGCTTGCCTGATTTTATGCAATATGCAATTGCTTGAAGAAATACCTCGGTTTTTCCGCTTCCGGTTACACCGTGCAAAAGTATATCTTCATGCATATTATGGCTGATAAGCTTTTTTAAGTGTTCTATAATCGGTTTTTGTTCAGCCGTGGGAGTGCAGGCAGAGGAGGGAGCATATTTTTCTTCGTTGTATGCCGAGCGCTCTGCCGGTATGCGGTTTATGCAGATATAGCCCTTGTCACAAAGTCCGCGGAGCGAGGTATAGTTTCCGCCGGAAACGGCAACCAAATCATAAGTTGGCATATCGCCGCAGTCGCACAGGGTAAGCAGCATATCCGCCTGTACCGGCGAGCGTTTTGCTCGCAGTTCATCGGCAGCGGTATAGCCTTCCTCAACAGAACAGCACAGCTGTGCTGTTCTGATAAATTTTACAGATATAGTGCTGTCAATCTTTTCGCGTATATCAATAAGTCCCATGTCCTTTAGGGCATAGGCGCTTTGTTTAAGACTCCGTTTATTAAGATGTGCCTCAAGTTCATCAAGTTCTGCAACTCCGTCAAACTCTTTAAGAGTATTCAGCAAAAGCTCTTGTGATTTGGTAAGCTTTGTATCGGACTCCTTAACATACACAAGCCAGCTATGCACATTTGTGTTAAGATGCGGCGGCTTGACAAGCTTATATGCCTGCTGAAAGGAGCAAAGATACCTCGACTGCATACTAAAGCAGAGCCGTACGGTTTCTTCACTGCATATAGGGTATTCGTCAAGGCATTGCAAAATCGGTTTTAAACGTTTATAATCACTTGTTTCGCTTAAAGCTACTATAAGTCCCTCAGCGGAGGCGTTTCGGTTTCCGAAGGGGACCAAAACACGTCTGCCGATTACAGCGCTTGCGTTAAACTCCTCCGGAATCTTATAGTCGAATATGCGGTCTATTGCGTGCGAACTGTCGGTAAGAATTACATTTGCTATCATTTTAGGTTCCTGTTCCGTAAAAAAATATGGCTGCATTAAAAAATCCGAATAACAGAAAATTTAATGCAGCGGTTTTTATACTAAATCTGAATTATCAGCTTCTTCGGCGCTGTCTGCGACAGGCTTAGAGGACTCGTCTGTGCTGTCTTCGGTTTCAGAGCAGCAGTCACATTCTTCTGCTTCACATTCATCTGACGGAGCTTTAAATGCTTCAAGCTTGCCCTCAAAAATTTCATTTGTAGCAATGGATACCTCTTTATTAGAGTCGCATTTTGTCAGCGGTTCTGCACCCTCTGAAAGCTGACGTGCACGCTTTGCGGCTTCAATAACCAAAATGTATCGGCTGCCTGTTTTTTCTACTAACTTTGCTATAGGGGGATAAATCATCATAATAAATACCAATGCCTTTCTGACCGCATAGATTTATTTTAAAGTATGCGTTTCTGCGGACATAAACACATACAAAAGTTTAGTTTAATTGCCGTTTATTATATTTTCAATTTCTTTGACGGCATCATCAAGATTATCGTTTATCACAACGTAGTCATATTTGTCCTGCTGCATAAGTTCTGCATCGGCAGAGTCTATTCTGCGCCTGATTTCCTCTTGGGTTTCGGTGCCTCTGTTGTTTAGGCGCTTATGCAGAGTTTCAATATCCGGGGGCGCAATAAATATATATACTGCATCCGGACATATTTTTTTAACGTTTAATGCACCCTGGACATCAATTTCAAGCAGAACATTTGTGCCTTGCTTCAGCTTTTCACGGACAGGCTCAAGTGGTGTTCCGTAATAGTTATCGTTATATTTTGCCCATTCCAGAAATTTATTCTGTTTAATCATATTTTCAAATTCCTGTTTTGTCTTAAAATAATATGTCACACCCTCGGCGTCAATATCACGTGGTGCACGTGTGGTGGCCGATATTGAAAGAGCAAGGTTTTTACAGGATTTAAGGAGAATATCACAGACTGTTCCTTTGCCCACGCCGGACGGGCCGGATATAACAATAAGATTACCTTTATCATTCATTATCTATGGCTTCCTCTCTTATTGAATCATCCTTTGGCTCTGCGCGGCCGGCTATTGTTTCTGTTTGAATAGCCGAAAGTATAACATGGTCGCTGTCTGTCATTATAACGGCGCGTGTTCTTCTGCCACATGTGGCGTCTATCAGCAGTCCCTTGTCCTTTGATTCCTGCACTATACGCTTTATCGGTGCTGAATCCGGGCTTACAATAGCGATAACTCTGTCGCCTGAAACAATATTGCCAAAACCAATGTTTATAAGCTTCATAGCGGAACTCTCCTTTGTAATTACTCTATATTTTGAATCTGTTCCCGAATTTTTTCAATCAAGGATTTGATTTCAACAACATGTTTTACAACGGCAGCGTCATTTGCCTTTGAACCAATAGTATTTGCTTCGCGGTTCATCTCCTGCACAATAAAATCAAGCTTTTTGCCGATAGGTTTATCGGTACAAAGCGCAGTCTCAAATGCTTTTATGTGACTACGCAGGCGTACGGTTTCTTCGTCAACGGCAATTTTATCTGCGAATATTGCCGCCTCGGTAATAATGCGGCTTTCATCTATAGAGGAAGAACTTAAAACCTCCTCAAGCTTTTGACGGAGCCTGTTGCGGTACGCTTCAACCGTTTGAGGGGAAAGCCGCTCAATTTCAGAGATTTCGGCGCACAGAGTATCTATATGGCTGTGCAGACTTTGTTCAAGCCGGACACCCTCGGCAAGACGCATATTATCAAAATCTTCTGCCGCGGTTTTGAAAGCGTCTGTAACTATACGTGTAATCAAATCCTCATCAATTTCTTTATATTCAATATGAAAAATATCGTGGAATGATGACATGGTAGAAAATGATAAATCATCATTTAAGCCGTACTCCGAAAGAGAGCGCAGAGCATTTATATATCCCTCTGCAACGGGACGGTCAAGAGAGATGATTTTATCATCTGAGATTTCCTTTTCAATATTAAGCTGTATTTCAACCTTGCCGCGGGCTATATGCTCTATAGCCAGTGCGCGGACGGTGTCCTCAAGGAAAGTGTAATAGCGCGGTGTTCTTATGGTAAAATCACTGTAGCGGTGATTAACTGATTTAATCTGAATCTGTATATGAAAGCCTTCAGAAAGAACGTCGCAGCGTCCGAAGCCTGTCATACTTTTAAGCATTATAAGCACTCCTTTTGGATAGCCGGATATTATAGCACGGCAAAATCAATGTAACTGTAATCCCGTTTCGGCTAATCACTTAATTATACCACAAATCCAAAAAAAAGCAAA
>ERZ1034952.3601-NODE-3601-length-10310-cov-3.077036_pt1 | contig 10310 bp, 4 predicted proteins | sample MGYA00520625_ERZ1034952 | MGnify/ENA primary metagenome ERZ1034952 (study PRJEB33766, sample SAMN09781773) | gut metagenome | biome: gut microbiome | host: Homo sapiens | place: Madagascar | study: EMG produced TPA metagenomics assembly of the PRJNA485056 data... | reverse complement strand
CGAATATTCTTTTGACAAGCTTCCGTTTCTCTGCATATAATAAATGCACAGAGTTAGTTATAACTAACTTCATAAAACTACAGGTACTGCTATATGATACCTGCAACAAGATTCTGAGGGAATCTGCTCACTGTTCTGCAAAAGCGGGCATATTCTTTAAAGAAGTGGAAAAGGGGAAGTATTTTATGATACAGAAACACAAAAAGCAGCCACTAAATTTTCTTAAGTACATTGGTCCGGGACTTCTGGTCACGGTCGGTTTTATCGATCCCGGGAACTGGGCTTCGAACATTGCCGCCGGTTCCGGGTATGGCTATCAGCTTCTGTGGATGGTCACGCTCTCCACGATCATGCTGATCCTTCTGCAACATAATGCCGCCCATCTCGGCATTGTTACCGGACTTTGTCTTTCGGAGGCTGCCAGCACATACATCAACCGAATTCTCAAGAACATCATTCTGTCTACGGCAATGATTGCTTCGATTGCCACAGCTATGGCGGAAATCCTGGGCGGTGCAATCGCTCTGCAGATGCTTTTTTCAATCCCAATCAAACCAGGCAGTCTGCTGATTCTCGTGATCGTTTTGTTCTGTACGTTTACCAATGCCTACCGGCGGATTGAAAAATTGATCATTCTTTTTGTCTCGCTGATCGGATTTTCATTTTTATTTGAGATCTGCATCGCAGGAATCGACTGGAAACAGGCTGCCATCGGCTGGGTAAAGCCTTCGTTTCCTGCCCATTCCATGCCGGTCATCATGAGTGTGCTCGGTGCGGTTGTGATGCCGCACAATCTGTTTCTGCATTCTGAAATCATTCAGAGCCGCCAGTGGTCTCTTGCGGATGATGCTGTAATTCAAAAGCAGCTGAAATATGAATTCCGTGACACGCTATTTTCCATGATCATTGGCTGGGCGATCAACAGTGCCATGATCCTGATGGCGGCAGCAAGTTTTTATCAGAATGGAAATGGAACGACTGTTGACGATCTTGCAGTCACCGGTTCTATGCTCGCTCCTCTGCTTGGGAATATGGCATCACTGGTCTTTGCAGTCGCTCTGCTGCTCTCCGGGATTTCTTCGAGCATCACAGCCGGAATGGCAGGCGGTACGATTTTTTCCGGTATTTTTAACAAGCCTTATGATACTTCCGGTAAAGAAACAAAACTGGGGATTCTGGTGACAATGGTTCCGGCTGCCGTGATCATTTTGTTTATTTCTTCGCCGTTCCAGGGACTCATCTATTCACAGATGCTGCTTGCCGTTCAACTCCCGATTACGATCTTCACACAGATCTGTCTGACTTCTTCTAAAAGGGTAATGGGCAGATATGCAAACAGCAGACGCCTGAATATCGTTCTGTGGATTACCGCTCTGACCGTAACTTTTTTAAATATCGGGCTTTTTATAACAGGTTTTTAGTATTTTATTATTGTAGCCTCGCCTAAATTATGTTAATATTTGGTTTATAGTGTCATTTTGAGTCGCTGACACTGCACTGTGTTAAAGTCTCAACTGACAAACAATCCGTACAAAGACTGCTTCGACTGCTCTTCCGTACGGAGCGTTAATCATAAACCGGATGTTTCATTTTCCGCATATGTGAATGACAACATCAAACTGCAGAAACTTAGGGAGGATTTAAAATGGATGTAACACAGATTCTAATGTTGATCACAATCCTGGTCTACCTGGCTGCGATGGTAGGTATCGGTGCGGTTCTGGCAAAACAGAATCAGACCACAGATGACTTCTATCTCGGCGGACGTACACTGGGACCGCTCGTCACCGCCATGAGTGCCGAGGCCTCTGACATGAGCAGCTGGCTGCTGATGGGACTGCCTGGCGTTGCTTACCTGTCCGGTACGGCTGATGCAGCGTGGACTGCAATCGGACTGGCAATCGGAACTTATGTAAACTGGCTTGTTGTTGCCAAGAGACTTCGTAATTATACGCATGTTTGCGGAAACTCTACGACACTGCCTCTGTTCTTTTCCAACCGTTACAGAGATAACAAACGTATTCTTTCCGTAATCGCAGCACTGCTGATCATCATTTTCTTTGTACCTTATACGGCTTCCGGATTTGCAGCCTGCGGCAAGCTGTTTGCAAACCTGTTCGGAATGGATTATCTGCCGGCAATGCTGATCAGTGCGATCGTTATCGTAGCTTACACCACACTGGGCGGATTCCTCGCAGCAAGTACGACAGACTTTGTCCAGAGTATTGTTATGACGATCGCGATCGTTGTTGTATTTGGTTTTGGTATCAGCAAAGTCGGCAGTTTCAGTGCCGTTATGGACAATGCAAAATCCATGGCCGGATACTTCAGCCTGACGCACACGCACGATGTCGCTACCGGAACAGCTTCTCCTTACAGTCTGCTGCAGATTTTCTCTACACTGGCATGGGGACTTGGATATTTCGGTATGCCTCACGTACTGCTTCGTTTTATGGCGATCGGTGATGCAAACAAACTGAAACTCTCCAGAAGAGTTGCAACCGTCTGGGTTGTGATCTCCATGGCTGTTTCCGTATTTATCGGTGTGATTGGAAATGCTATGACAAAAGCCGGTGTCCTGCCGACTTTAAAAGATCCGGAAACCATCATTCTGGTTGTTGCAGATCTGATCTCCAAACATGGTGTTCTGGCAACGATCATTGCCGGACTGATCCTCGCCGGTATCCTGGCAGCTACCATGTCAACTGCGGACTCTCAGCTGCTCGCTGCTTCTTCCAGTGCTTCTCAGAACATTCTGAAAGAAGTATTTATGAAAGACATGAGCGAAAAGACCGGTATGCTGATCGCACGTATCACCGTTCTTGTTATCGCACTGATTGGTGTATTTATCGCACGTAACCCGGACAGTTCTGTTTTCCAGATCGTATCCTTTGCATGGGCAGGCTTTGGTGCTTCCTTTGGACCGCTTGTTCTGCTGGCACTGTTCTGGAAACGCTCCACATTCCAGGGTGCTCTCTGCGGAATGATCAGCGGCGGCGTTATGGTATTTGTATGGAAATTTCTGATCCGTCCGATGGGCGGTGCACTTGGTATTTACGAACTGCTTCCTGCATTCCTTCTTGGTCTTGCAGTAAACGTAATCGTAAGTCTCCTGACACCGGCTCCTTCCAGAGAAGTTCAGGATGAGTTCGATAAAGTAGCTTCTATGAAGTAAAAGAATGTAAAAAACAAAATCCTGAAAACACAATAGGATGCCAGAGTCAAAAGACCTGTATTTCATGGAGTTTTTCCATTTAATACAGGTCTTTCTTTTTCTGATAAAACCAGCTTATCATTTCTGCTTTTACCAGAAGACAGGGGGAAAAATGTTATTTAAGGATTATCTTTTTACAAAATATTCTTCATACCATACAAGGAAGGTATAGATCGTCCATACTTTTCTCCAGTTATCGGAATTGCCTCCTACATAGTCATCGAAAATCTCGTTGATCGCATCTACATCAAAGAATTTCTCTGCGATCTCACTGTGGAACAGACGCTGTACATCCTGATTAAAACGGGACGGCATTCTTGATGCAATATCAAAGATCCTGCGGTCTGTAAGCGGCATACGGATCTCCAGCCCTGCTGCGGTACTCATCTTATCTACATTCAGATAGATATCGCCTTCCAGCCAGATCTGAATATCAACATCGGACATTTTTGTAAGCGGATCAAGACCTTCCGTCTCTTTGTAGATTTCATGCGTAAGATTGATCGGAAGAACTTCCGGATTGTAGTGTTTGAGGATTTTCTTCTTTTCATCTTCCTTCATGATGTTTGTATTGCCGACATAAAATGTCTTCAGATTTTCACCGTAACGTTCTGCATTGCGGTACATATTGTAACCACCGAAGAATTCATCCGCACCTTCTCCGGAATAGCAAATTTTCGTGTGTTCTGCGGTTGCATTGCAGGCAATGGTAAATACGATCGCAGATGCATCTCCAAGCGGCTGTTCCATATTGTACATAACATATGGTACGATATCAAAATACTGCTGTGGTGTGATCTTGCAGACAGAATGTTCTCTTCCGAGAAGTTCCGCTGTCTTTTTTGCAAGACGTGACTCATCAAATCGTTCTTCATCATAACCGCAGGAATCGGACATCTTTGCATCTGACATTGCCAGTACATAGGAAGAATCCACCCCACTTGACAGGAAAGATTCTACGGTTTCGTCCTCTGTCTTTACTTCCGGCATGATGGATTTCAGCGTAGAATGAATCTCATCTGCCCAGTCTTCCAGAGATTTGCTCTCGTCCGGCTGAAACTTTGGAGTCCAATATCTGTGAATTTCCACTTTTCCATCCTTCCAGATCAGATAACGTCCCGGCAGAAGCTTTTTCAGACCTTTGAAAAAGGTATCCTCACCGGCACCATAGGTCAGGCTCATATAGATCTGGAGCATCTCTTCATTCAGCTCTTTTTTAAATCCCGGCTGTCCGATGATGTCACGGATCATGGTGCCGTACAGAAGTTCACCGTCTTCTGTCTGGTAATAATAGAACGGTTTTGTTCCAAACTGATCTCTTAAGCAGAACAGCTTTTTCTCCTCTTCATCCCACAGGGCAAAAGCAAACATACCATAGATATGGTCTGCCATCTCGCCTCCCCATTTCTGGTATGCTTTTACCAGAATTTCCTGCTCTTTTTCTTCTCTTGGCAGTGCTGCATCGACTGCCAGTTCCTCACAAAGTTCTTTCCAGTTGCGAATATGTCCTCGATAAGTTTTTACAGTGATCATTTGTACTTCCTCTCTTCTATGATTCATTGAAATTTTCCTGTTTTCGACATTTTTTATCATAATTCTTTCACATTTTATCACACTGGATGGGTGGTTGTAAATTTTTATTTAACCAAATCAGGTAAGTCCCCTGCTTCAATTGCGAAAAGTAATAAGCAGTGGGTGGGGAGCACGCTCATTTTACTATCCGTTCTGACACCGCAATATTACTGTTCCAGAGTCATATCTTCTGGCAGCTCTGTAAGTCTTCTGGCTTCTTTCTCGTCAAATCCTTCCCTGCGCAGATTTTTATATACCAGTATTTTTCCTTCTATTTTTCCTTCCATTTGTCCCTTCTCCCATCCCATTTTTTCTAATCTTTCTGCTACATCACACATACTGTGCACTCCTTCCTTCTTTTTGCCAAAAATTCTTTTATACCTTGCATCTCCGGCCATGACCTGCAAAAGTTTCAGCACTTCATCTACATGCTGTATTTCTGTCGGATCATCCGGTATATAATTCTTGTTTTTTCTTTTGTTCACAAAAAAATTTGCAACGATTCGAAAATCACTTTGAAAATAACTGATCTGCTCTTCACTCAGCCAGGCGATCTCGAATACTTTTATCTGATAATCACTCACAAATTCATCCAGACCTGTCGGTATTTCCATCAGCGATTTGATATTTTTTCCGTAATGTCTTTTTCTCCCATAGGCTTCGCTCCTTTTCTTCTGTTTTTTGCACGAAGCTGCTATGGTTGCATGATTCCTGTTTCTGCCGCTTCGTGCAGGTCTCTTTTCTGGATTTTCCTGCCGAACGGCAATGAATTTAGATTTGTTTCAGAACCTTTATGTAGTTATGATAACTCTCTGTGTGATGTTTGTCAACGTTTTTGTTTCTTCTGTCCTGGCAGCATTATAGCACGGCAAAGACCGCACCTCACAGATTTTTCCGTGAGGTGCGGCCTGATTTCCTGAAAATCCACGTAGGAAAGTTTATGGTTTTGTATTTATTTGACTTTTACTTTTTTTACATTGCTGTAACCGGTTTTAACTGTTTTTCCTGCAATCGTCTTAAGTGCTCTTACTTTTACATAGTAAGTTTTTTTGCTCTTGAATTTTTTGACTGATGCACTTGCTTTTTTCACCGTTACTGTTTTTGCCTTCTTAAAGTTTGACTTTGTTGAATAAGTGATCTGATATTTTTCAGCACCGTCAACTTTTCGAACTGTTACTTTCGCTGTTTTCTTTGCATTGCTCTTTACTGACTTCAGTTTCACTTTTACAGACTGGAATTTCAGTGTTTCCATCTGTGTTTCCAGTGCTTTCAGTTTTGTTTCTGCTGCTGCTTTATCTTTCGCATCTGCCTGTGCTTTTTCCAGCTGAGCTTTGATATCTTTGAGCTGCTCTTCTGTTTTTGTTTTATCCTTGGCATCTGCTTTTGCCTGTTCCAGTTCTTTTTTCAGTGCTTCGTAATCTTTGTTCAGTTTCTCCAGCTCATAATAAGAACCTGCTTTTTCATAGAAATCTGTCTGGAAAATCTTTGTCTGAAGAATCACATTCAGCATATTGATCGCACTTCTCTGAAGATCACCAAGACGCATCAGAGCATTTCCATTCTCATCAACAATATTAGCATTTAAACCTTTATAAACCAGCTCGGTATTCGGACTTGTCACACCATAATTCGCAGCACCCGGCATTTCTGAATCATTTCCTGCATACATCAACTGTGCTCTTGCACACACATCAAAATCGGTGTAATCCAGTTTTCCTTTTGGTTCTGCAACCTTTTTAAAGGTATCCACCATCTTGCCATATTTCAGGCCGCGTCTTCCGGTAAAGTTATCCATTGGATTCCAGTCTGTCATTACAAAACCTCTGAATCCCCATTCGTTTCGAAGGATTTCCGTCAGAAGTCCATAATGCAGGAATGTCTGAACGCCATTGATGCTGTTGTAAGAAGACATAATATAATCCGGCTGTGCTTTCTCTACTGCAATCTGAAATCCTTTCAGATAGATTTCTCTGGCTGCTCTCTCGGACATGACAGAGTTGTTGTTAAAACGCTCAGATTCCTGATTATTAAATGCAAAATGTTTTAAGGTGACACCTACACCTGTCTTTGTTCCGTCTTCATAAGTCTGAACACCTTTTGTCTCAGCTGCTGCTGTTGTTCCGGATAACAGCGGATCTTCTGAATAATATTCAAAGTTACGTCCGCAGAGTGGATTTCTGTGAATATTCATGCCTGGTGCAAGCCAGGATGTTACACCATACTCCACCATTTCCGTTCCGACTGCACGTCCGACTTTTTCTACCAGATCTGTATCCCAGGTCTGGGCAATCATTGTACCAACCGGGATTGCTGTACAATACTGATAATATTTGATTGCCGTCTCACCATCTGCAACTTTATATTTTCCGTTGAATTCTTCCGTAAAATCTGTTGAAATTGGCAGTGCATTTATAGAATAGTAGTCCCCCATTGCATGATAGCTGAAATAAGTTTCATTTGGATCGAAAACATCATCTTTGGTCACGGGTACGATTTTGCCAACATTTGCACTTGCACTGTAAGATTCCGTCGGAAGACGAAGCCCTGCCGGACCATCGTTAAAAGAAATATTCGGAATCAGTCTGCTTCGGAACAGGTTTGATGTCGTCTCGGAAGAGGTTCCTGATACATGGATCGAATTTTTCGCTGTAAGAACCTTCCCATTTCCAATCGTAGATGCCACATCTTTTGTATAATCAACACCTTTGCTATAAGAACCGCCTGTTACCAGGTCTGAAAGCTCCAGCGGTGTCATGGAAGCAACCAGCTGCTCCGCTGTGATATTGCCGACTGCAACATCCATTAAAGTTGCATCTGTCAGATCCACTTTATTTCCATTTTCATCGATATCTACATTTTTTATCGTTTCCGTTCCTCTTGCGGTTTTGATCGTCACATCGCCTTTTTCCAGATCTGCTCCGGCTTTGGATGCTTTTTCTTTCGCATAGGCAAGCGATGTTTTTTCCGCATTTTCTGTTACATTCTGATTTGTATAGTATGTGGTAACATCACCGTTGCTGTAGGTATGTGTCTTTGGTTCTGCAAAGTCAGCTGCCTTTAAAGACGTTTCTGTTTTAATACTGCTTAATCCTTCTGATGTAGCTGTAATGCCTTTTCCATATCCTTCTGTGGATGCATCCAGAAAACCTTCGACTTTTTTATTTCCATAATTTGGTGTGTACACATCATTTCCATTTGCATCTTTTTCAACCTTCAGCCCATTCAGAACACTACCCTCTTCATAAGTGCCTTTTTTCAGTTGTTCTTTTGTTGCCCCAAGCTGATTTTCTGTTTTTTCTGTTATCACATCCTGATCCAGGCTGATCGTTGCAGCTTCTACTGTATTTCTGGAACTGTTTCCTATACGAATCACATACTTTCCATCTTCCAGTACATAGCACTGTCTGCTTTCATCATAACTTGCCATATCTTCTGTTGCAAAAGACATGGTAACAGTTTTTGCAGCTCCTTTTGCTACTTCGACTTTTTTATAAGCAGCCAGTTCCTGATATGCCTTGTCAAGAGATCCTTCCGGAGCAGAGAAATAAACTTCTACTACTTCACGTCCATCCATATTTCCCGTATTTTTCACATCTGCTGTTACCGTTATATTTTCTGCATCTGCTGTTACACTCTTTACATGAATGTCAAAATCCGTATACGACTCACCATATCCAAACGGATAGGCTACATCAATGCCAAATGTATCAAAATAGCGATATCCGACAAAAATATCATCTGTATAATATTCTTCTTTATTGTCACCACCGGTGGTGACCAGATTGCCGTTTTCATCCACTCCATTATGCAGTGCAAAATATGGAGAAGAAGCATAATCGGTATACTCAACTGCCCAGGTATCGGTCAGTTTACCGGATGGGTTTGCAGTTCCGTTCAAAACTTTAACAAGTGCATTTCCACCTTCCTGACCGGCCTGAGACATCAGAAGCAATGCATCCAGTCCTTCAATTTTATTTCTGTTTAAGTTGTCCTCTGCTGTACGCCCTGCTTTTCCATGGTAAAAGTTTGTGTCAATCACACCACCCACGTTCATAACAACGACTACTTTCTGATATGCAGAAGCTACGATCGCAAGATTTTTGGCCTCAGAATCACTCAGATAATAATCTCCTTTTTCTGCTTTGCGGTCTGCATTTTCTGCTGAAGTTCTTGAAATCACAAAAACTGCCGTATCGGACTGTGTTGCCGCTGTATTCACTTCTGCGACATCATAAATATCTTCCTGACCGCCATTCGCAGCTGCATATGCCTTTCTTTCTGCAAGAAAATCCTGATTTACAACCTCATAACCTGCCTTGTTAAATGCGGTCAGAACAGACCAGTCTGAACCGCTTTTCAGATAAACATCTCCTGATCCGGTTCCGCCTTTAACAGTGTTATAGACACCTGTTCCATAAAGTGCTATTTTTCCTGTCTTTGCGATTGGCAGTACATCTTTTGCATTGTCTAAAAGTACCATACCTTGCGTAGCTGCATCTTCTGCTACTGCTGCATTCCTTGCTTCACGCTCTGTGCTTGATGTCGGATCTGTGCTGGCTGCTTTTAACGTTGCCGGCGATACACAGGATAAAATCATAGCTGCTGAAAGCACAAGTGCTGCTGCTGGTTTCATTTTTTCTCTTCTCATGGGGTTCCTCCTTCGTTTTCTGATATCTGAATTATATCAAAGTATCCGTCGACTTTTTATAACACCCATGCTGTATTTTTTGTACTTATCTGCAAAATTATAACAATCTTTATTTTCCCTTCCATCGATCAAACTGGCGTTGTTTTTCTGCGATGACCTCATCGATATGACAGGCATCCAGCTCCTGATTCATCGCTTCCAGTCCTTCCTGCGGATCTACCATTCCATTTTCCAGGATCACCCGGTATTTACTGTAGATTTCAACAATTTCCATGTATTCATCATAAACCGGCATAATGTCAAAATAAAATCCATAATCATTCCCATGAATGGATTCTTCATTGTATTTTTTCATATTATCCCAGAAATCCAGATTGTTCCCTTCCCAGACATAAGTAATAAACTGATTTGGGAATCTCCATGCTTCTCCGATAAACGGATTTGTATTTTTCCCTTCCGGAAATGTAATATGTCCGTCTGCCATCTTTACATAATGCACGCCTTCTACACCGTAAGCCAGCAAATTCATAAGTTCCGGATCCGTATACAGAAGATTCAGAAGCTCCATGGACTTTTCCTGTGATACGGTATGTTTGGTGATTCCCCATCCAAAGCGTGCCGGTGCATTGGCCGGAACACTGTTCTCTCCAAACTGAACATATACAACATCCCGCCCCGTTGTCATCTTTTCCTGCCATTCTACTCCTGGTTTCCCACGAAATGCATAGGCAAACAGATTTCCTTTCATCATTTTTATATCTCCGTTTTCCGTGTCAGAAAGAAGATCTTTTTTAATATAACCGAGTTTTCTCCATTTGTAGATACGTTCAAGCTGGCGTTTATATTCTTCGGTTTCAAATACATTAACAAATGTAT
>ERZ1034952.3597-NODE-3597-length-10318-cov-8.358862_pt1 | contig 10318 bp, 8 predicted proteins | sample MGYA00520625_ERZ1034952 | MGnify/ENA primary metagenome ERZ1034952 (study PRJEB33766, sample SAMN09781773) | gut metagenome | biome: gut microbiome | host: Homo sapiens | place: Madagascar | study: EMG produced TPA metagenomics assembly of the PRJNA485056 data... | reverse complement strand
AGAAAAATTACTCATCTTTTTCTCTTCTATTTTCTTTTTTATCTTAAAATGGCGACAATTTATCAAGAAATGCAATAAAATCTATCCAAAATATAACAATAAAACATTTTTTACTCCTATAAAAATCAAAAATTACCCCTATGTTTTAAGATTAATTACTATCTTTGCAGCAGTTAAAACAAACAGGCGTTGTGAAACGCTTTTCATCATCTTTTACTTATACATAAAGAAAAAACAATGAAAGCAGATAGGGGTATCTAATCTTTCATTGTTTTTTCATTTTACTATAAACAGTACTCACATGTTTATTTATTCTAACTCTAAGGAAGAGATTTTGCGTAAAAGCTCTACCGCCTGTTCTACGCTCGTAACATTCTTGATTCGCAGATAACGCTTGTTATTCTTTTCCATTAATGCACATTCACGAACATGAGTTGTAACGTAATTAATCACACGAGAGAACATTTGGCTCTTATAGAACGGACTGTTCACATTACTCACAAACTGCATTTGCATGCTACCAGCCTTGAGCATGATTTTCTCAGATCCCAAACGCTTACCCAGACGCCGTAGTGTTACTACATACATCAATTCATCACCCTCTTTCGGAACCGGACCAAAGCGGTCAATCAAGCGCTGGCGATAAGCCTTCAATTCATCATCACTCTGCAGATGATCCAACTCACGATACAAAAGCATACGCTCGCTACTACCTGGCACATAGGTATCAGGGAAATAGGTTTCCAAGTCGCTTTCTATCGCACAGTCGTCCACGAAATCATCACCTGTTAATTGTTCCCCTGCCTCCATTTCCTGCTGATAGAGGTCAGAGAACTCCTCGTTCTTCAATTCTGTTACAGCCTGTGAAAGAATCTTCTGATAGGTTTCATAACCCAGATCTTCCATAAAACCACTCTGTTCCGAACCCAACAGATTACCTGCACCACGAATATCCAGATCCTGCATAGCCAGATTAAAACCACTTCCCAGCTCACTGAAAGTTTCCAGCGCCTCCAGTCTGCGACGTGCCTCTGGAGTAAGCGCACTCTTTGGAGGAGCAATGAGATAGCAAAATGCCTTTTTATTGCTACGTCCTACACGACCACGCATCTGATGCAAATCACTCAGTCCGAACTTATGGGCATCTTCTATGATGATAGTATTGGCATTACCCACATCTATTCCGTTTTCTACAATAGTAGTAGAGAGCAATACGTCATAATCATAATTGATGAATCCCATTATAACTTTCTCCAATTGCTCTGGTGCCATCTGACCATGGCCGATGACCACACGACAATCAGGAATATATTTCTCTAGGAAGAGTTTCAGTTCCTCCAACTTGGATATACGGTTGCAAACAAAATACACCTGTCCATTACGACTCATTTCGAAGTTGACAGCATCAATAATCGCTTCACGGTTAAAAGTAATCAACTCGGTATGAATAGGATAACGGTTAGATGGCGGTGTACGCATGATGCTCATATCACGCGCTCCCATCAGCGAGAACTGCAAGGTACGAGGTATTGGAGTAGCACTCATGGTCAACGTATCAACATTCACCTTGAGCTGGCGCAGCTTTTCTTTGGTTGAAACACCAAACTTCTGCTCTTCATCAATGATCAGCAGACCCAAGTCATGCCATTTCACCGTTTTGGAAATCAATTTATGGGTTCCTACAAGTATATCTATCTTGCCTGCCTTCAAATCTTCGATAATCAGTCTGGTATCCTTGGCAGAACGGGCACGAGAGAGGTAATCAACACGTACCGGTAGTCCTTCCAATCGACTTTTAAAGGTTTGGTAATGCTGATAAGCCAACACGGTAGTAGGCACCAGTACAGCCACCTGCTTACTGTCGCAAGCCGCCTTGAAAGCAGCTCGTATGGCAACCTCGGTCTTTCCGAAGCCAACATCGCCACAAACCAGACGGTCCATAGGTCTACCGCTCTCCATATCTTTCTTCACTTCAGCAGTAGCTTTTCCCTGATCGGGTGTATCTTCATAAAGAAAAGATGCCTCCAATTCATGCTGCAGATAACTGTCAGCACTAAAGGCAAAACCCTTTTCTCTTCTGCGCTGCGCATATAGTTTTATGAGATCTCGGGCAATATCCTTAATCTTCTTCTTTGCCTTTTCCTTCAGTCTGTCCCAGGCACCAGTGCCTAGTGTAGACAAACGAGGCGGTTCACCCGTATCACTTCTACGATACTTACTTATCTTATAAAGCGAATGGATAGAGACATCCACTTTATCATTATTCTTATAGATAATGCGTATCACTTCCTGATAGCTATTGCCGGCAGGAACACGTACCAGTCCACCAAACTTACCGATACCGAAGTCCACATGTACAATAAAATCCCCCGGTTCCATTTCCTGCAGTTCCTTCATGGTAAGCGCCATTTTTCCAGCTCTTGCCTTATCTGAACGGAGATTATACTTATGGAATCGGTCGAAAATCTGATGATCGGTAAAGAAACAGCATTTCTTGTCGTGATCGATAAAGCCCTCGTGGATAGTCTTGTCCACAGATGTAAAACTGATGTTGTATCGCTTCAGTTCCTCACTGCTGAAGATATCCTTGAGTCGCTGTTGCTGTTTCTGGCTATCTGCTAATATAAATAAGGTGTAACCCTGAAGCTGGTAATCCTCCAAGGTTTTGGTCAAAAGTTCAAAATTTTTATGAAAGAGCGGCTGTGGGGCAATCTGAAAGCTAATAGCAGAATCAGCATTACCGGATAACACCACTCTTTGATGTTCAGCCACACCTTTTTGAAATTCCAAAGGAGTTACGAGATTGAATTCCTTCTTCATCTCATGCATGATTTTCTCAGCTTCCATCTCATTGGCTCCCTCCAATCGTTCCTGCATAATCTGAGCAGAGAAACCATCTTCATAGATTTTTCCGATGCTGTCATGCACAAAGGTATAATCCTTCATCACCACAAGAGCTTCAGAAGGAAGAAAACTGAGGAAAGACTGCTTTATAGATTGAACGCTCGCCAACTCCGGCACAATCTCAATAAGTTCCCGCTTGTCTTTAGACAACTGATTTTCAACATCGAACGTACGAATGGTGTCTATTTCATCTCCGAAGAAATCTATACGGAACGGATATTCACAACTGTACGAATAGACATCGAGAATACTACCACGCACAGCAAACTGACCCGGTTCATAGACATAATCGGTCTCTACGAGTTCGAAATCGCGCAAAGTATGAACCACATCAGTTAGCGAAACCTGCTGTCCAACCTGTAACCTAAGAATACGGTCATCAAGCTGTTGCTTGCCAATCACCATTTCTGCAAGTGCTGCAGGATAAGAAACAATATAAATACCTCCAGAAGCAGAAGATGATTCCGATGACAATCTGGCAAGTACTTCTGTTCGCAGGATTTCGCTAGCCGCATCCCGCTGCCCATACTTGATGGCACGGCGGTAACTGGATGGAAAGAAGAACGTATTCTCCTGCCCCATCATCTGCGTAAGGTCGTGATAGAAATAGCCAGCTTCATCAGCATCATTGAGTACAAAGAGTACTGTACGCCCTATTTTTTCTTGCAAAGGAGCAAAAAACATAGGGACCGACGAGCACAATAAACCCTGAAGAGAAACAGAGCGAACCGACTTCCCTTTCAATAAACTCAAAAAGGCATTCGCCTGTGGCGAACGCCCATATAATTGTTCTATTTCTTGAATAGTCATAATTTCTTTGGATATTTTTTGAACCAGCCATCCAGTCTGAGTCGCATCACTCCGAAGAAAGCCTCGCCAAAGATACCACCATTCATCTTGCTAACGCCCTCACGACGATTGACGAAGATAACTGGCACTTCCTTTATCTTGAAGCCAATCTTATGAGAAGTAAACTTCATCTCTATCTGAAAAGCATAGCCTTTGAAACGGATTTTATCTAAATCTATCGTTTCCAATACCTTACGACGATAGCAAACGAATCCGGCTGTGGTATCATGTACTTTGAATCCAGTAACAAGACGCACATACTTAGAAGCAAAATAGCTCATCAGTACACGTCCGATAGGCCAGTTTACTACATTCACACCCGATACGTAGCGTGAACCCACAGCCACATCATACCCCTCATCATGGGTAGCTGCATAAAGGCGTGGCAAATCGTTAGGGTCATGACTGAAATCGGCATCCATTTCGAAGATAAAGTCATAGCCCTGCTGCAGCGACCATTTGAAGCCCATGATATAGGCAGTGCCCAATCCCAGTTTTCCCGAGCGTTCCAGGATATGCAATCTATCCGCAAACTCATTTTTAATCAATGATTTAACGATAGCAGCAGTACCATCAGGACTTCCATCGTCAATCACCAGGATATCAAACTTCTTCTCCAAGCCGAATACGGCACGGATGATTTTTTCTATATTTTCCTTCTCATTATAGGTAGGAATTATTACAATACTATCACTTTTCATATCTTGTTCATTGTTAGTTATCTTATTGGTCAGGATTCTCTACAAATCCCTGATATTCCTTTACCAACCCCGCCATGATGGCATCATAGCTTCTGGTCATCTGGTTCTTGATATTCTCCGGTCCCTTACCGATTGGAGCAATGGGCTCATGAATGGTAAGACGGAGTGGATGCCAGAATGCCCAAGACATGTCTTTCATTCGAGGCTTTACATCAAAACTACCATTAATGGTAAGTGGACAAACTGGCAACTGCAACTCATCAGCAAGCATAAAAGCGCCACGACGGAATACTCCCATGTGACCGGTAAAGGTACGTGCCCCTTCAGGAAATACCACCAGCGACATACCTTCCTTGAGCACCTCACGGGCACGATCGTAAGAAGCACGAATCTTGGATGGACCGCTCTTATCAACAAAGATATGGTGAGCATATTCACAAGCTACACCTACCAAAGGAATCTTACGAATGCCTTTCTTCATCATCCATTTGAAATTACGCCCCAAGAAACCATATATCAGGAATATGTCGAACGCTCCCTGATGATTAGCTACAAACACATAACTCTGGTTCTTCTTGAGATGCTCTTTACCCTCTACCTTTACCGGCAGAAGGAGAAGACGTATCCAGAGCTGCGACCAGATTTTTCCTGGATAATAGCCCCAAAAGTGTCCGTTGCCCAACATACAGCCTATCACGGTTGACAAACTGGTTATAATACTGGCTACCACAAGTATCGGCAGACAGATGAGTAATTGATATAATCGATATAAGTACTTCATTTTTACTTTGAACTTTGAATTTTGAACTTTGAATTTTGAACTTTATGATTAGCTGATGCTGCTATTTATTCTACGGTAAGAAATGATTTATTTACAGCGCAGCGTGATGACTACTATTTCAGCTGTAGCTCCCACCCGGATTGGAACAGTTCCGCCCAAGCCAGATGTGGTATAGAGTTGACAACCTTCACGCTCATACAGCCCATAATCGAATGGGGTAAACATCGATGGACGTAACCCTAAAACAGATACCTGTCCAGCATGAGTATGACCGCTGAGCGTAAGTTGCGGAGCCACCTGCACAGAATCGTTTCCGGCAATGGCAGATGGCAAAGTCTCGCTCCACTGTTTAGGAATATGCTGCAACATCATAACGAACGACCCTGGCTTGATACCATAGAGTGCCTTTCCTATTTCTGAGCGGTAAGGCTTTTCGTAGTTCTCTGTACCAGCCACATAGATAGAATCGTTGCCTCTACGTATCACGATATGCTCATTATTTAGCAGTCGCCAGCCCATATCCTTTTCTGCCTGTCTTACCTCTGTCTCTATTTTCTCCATTTCTGCCTTGTCATCTTCATCGATGTTAAGATACCAGGTATAATCATGGTTACCCAATACACTCAAAACACCATCTTTAGCCTTCAGACTCTGCATCAGTTTGATATAAGGCTTCAGTTCTGACGGTTGCACATTCTGCAAATCACCAGTAAAGCATATCAGGTCGGCATGCTGAACATTGATGCTGTCCACATCCCGCTGAGGCAATCCACGACGCCAACCATAGTACGAACCGAGATGAATATCACTGAAATGCACGATGCGATACCCATCAAACTTCTTTGGCAGATCAGGAACATACACCGTTAGCCGCTTCACTTTCATCTTTGGGAAGCCCAAGGTAAAGCCATAGATAAACGTGAAAAACGCACACACAGCCAATACCAATCCCACTAGTTTACCCCAGTTTCTGCCTTGATTGCCAGGACGGAATCCAAATCTGCCCAACTTACCGCTCTTAGCAATACGCATGCACAGCCAGCCGATAAAACTGCAGAAGGCAAAGACAAATTGGGGCACAGCAAATATCGCCATCACTCCAAACCAGATATCAATCAGTACAGGGTTGTCGGGAAGGAAATTACGTTCCAGAGCGAGAAAACCGCTATACCCGATGACAATCATTGCCGGCAGCCACCACAAAAGACGTAGCCACCGTCTGGATAAATGGCAAAAAGACTTGCCTAGACTTCCCTTCCTCCTATTCAAGAAGAGGTATTGCTTCCCTATCCACCAATATGGCAGAATGGTCAGGATGATAACGGGCACTAATATTCTAGCTACCATTTTGTTTTCTTACTATATTTTGTGAGACATCTTTTTATCTATTACGTATGAAAAAGTCAGCAGGAAGTTTAAAGACAAATATCCTATGAATTATTAGCCTATAAAACTATCGCTTCAGTAAACTCGACTGCAGAAATCTTCTCATCAACTCCGCAGGTACACCTCTACGATGCGCATAGTCGCATAACTGGTCCTGCCCTATCTTCCCCAATTCGAAGTATTGAGCCATAGGATGTGCAAACATCAAGCCCGACACACTGGAATGAGGTGTCATCATACCCGTTTCCGTCAGTCGTATACCTACTTGCTTCATATCTAGCAGTTGGTCGATGATGAAATTGAAGCTCGTATCGGGTAACGACGGATAGCCGATAGCCGGCCGGATGCCCTGATATTCCTCACAATGCAATTGCTGAGGAGTCAGATGCTCATCGGGTGCATAGCCCCAATAAGTCTTGCGTGTCTGTTCATGCAACAGTTCTGCCGTAGCCTCAGCCAACCGATCGCAAAGCAACTGTGCCATCATTCCCAGATATTCATGATTGCGATAAGCATCTAAGATAGAAGCATCTACCGTACAGCAGAACACGCCTAACCTGCTTGCGATGTCTTGCAGCTGCATTTTTTCCGTTTTTTTTTCGACACCTGAAACCTTCAGACTTCTAGGACGGATAAAATCTGCCAGGCAGAAATTGGGAGCTCCAGGGACAGATGGATGCTGCTGTCGGAGCATCGGTAAACGAACCTGCCTCATTGCTGTATTGGCACAGCCATTCAACAGGTCTTGATTCTCAGTCTCAACGATGATGTCATCTCCCTCGCTATAGGCATCCATGATTCTGAGAAGTGCGTGAGTATGATATTTACCCTCCCACGAGGAGAGCATTTTCTCAGCCTCCTGACGCATTTTCAGTTTTACCTCTTCTTTCTTTCCGCTCAATCCCCAGGCATGATAGAAATACAGCCAGTTGATATACGGTGCTACTTCAGAAATATCATAGCTAACCTTTTTCATCTACAATCTGAATGTAAGTTCTTCGCCACGGCTATTTTCATCAAACACACCTTTATTATATATAAGGTGTCCGTTGCAGAAAGTCTGTTCTACCTGCCACTGGTATTCGTGTCCTTCCATCGGACTCCATTTACACTTGCTCTGAATTTCATCCTTGGTAACAGTCCATGGACTATGAGGACGGACGATGGCAATATCTGCCTTATATCCCTTGCGCAAGAAGCCACGTCCCTCGATTTCGAAGAGCTGGGCAGGCTGATGCGCCATCAATTCTACCAGACGCTCTATACTGAGCACACCTTCGTCTACAAGTTCCAACATGGTAACCAGTGAGAACTGAACCATCGGCATTCCCGAAGCCGCCTTGGCACAGCCGCCCTGCTTATCCTTCCATTCATGAGGTGCATGATCAGTACCTATAGTAGCTATCTTTCCATCATTCAATGCCTGTCGCAATGCAGCACGGTCCTGAGCGGTCTTGATTGCTGGGTTGCACTTGATGAGTGTTCCCTTGCTGGCATAATCAGCATCACAGAAATAGAGATGAGCCACACATGCCTCTCCTGTTATATGAGCCTCAGGCTGAAGCAGTTCCAGTTCCTTTGCCGTTGTGAGATGAGCCACATGGAGATGCGCCCCACTTTCTTTTGCCAGTTTTACAGCCAATGCCGTACTCTGGTAGCAAGCCTCCTCACTACGTATCTCCGGATGATGTTCTACTGCCGGATCATCACCATATTTAGCCTTGGCCTCAGCCATATTGCGATTGATGATATCCGTATCCTCGCAATGGGTCATCACGGGCAAGCCCAGTTCCTTAGCCTTCTGGAATATACTTACCAGCGACTCGTATTTATCTACGAGCATATTTCCTGTACTGGAACCCATAAAGAGTTTGATACCAGGCACATGATGACAATCCAGCTCACTGAAAGTCTCCACGTTGTCATTGGTAGCTCCATAGAAGAAGCTATAGTTAACATGGCTTTTCTCGGCTCCCAGCTGACGCTTATCAGCCCACACCTGCAGGGCTGTAGTCTGCGGGACCGTATTCGGCATCTCGAGATAAGAGGTCACGCCACCGTATGCCGCGGCCTTCGATTCGCTCTCGATGTCAGCCTTACGTGTCAGTCCAGGCTCACGGAAATGAACATGATCATCTATGACTCCTGGCAAAACAAAACACCCCGAAGCATCCACTACATGTTCGTAGGTGCCACGGGGTGCCTTTCCTTCAAATATCTCTACAATAACGTCACCATCAACAATGAGACCGCCCTGAAAAGAGCGTCCCTCATTGACTATGGTACCGTTTTCTATTAATATCTTCATTACTTTTCTGTTTTTTCTGGAATAGTTGGTGTTGCTAACTCATTAGGAGTTGGAGCTGGTGCAGCGTCAGGGTTCACCTGTGGAGCCTCCAGCTGCTGGTTCATCTCAGAAGTAGCCTGTGAAGGCGACATTTCGTGAGTACCGTTCATGATAGCTTGATTCTCCTGAGCTTTCTTATAGTAATCCTTTACATAAGGATCGTTCTTGAACCGATCGGTAGCCTTGCTCATGATATCCTCAATCCAAGGAGAGAGCATCGGATATTGATTGCCCATGGTAACAAGGAAGAAAACGCCTGCTCCAAGAACATTATCAAAGTTTTCCGTCACGAAACTTGTAATCAGCTTATCTTCCTGCTCCGAGAGCTGTATTGCCTCGGCATTGAGTTTTTGTGTTACCACATTCATATCGCTACCATCCATGATGGCTTGGTCGTGCTTGTGAACCAGTTCTCTTTGCTGATTCTGCAACTGCTGGTATTTTTTAAAAAATCCGAATAGCTTATCATTGAGTGGAGTGCCACTTACAATCTGCTGTGCATCATCCAGCTTCACATTAATGTCACCACATTCCAAGACGAGTGGCAATACAGGCTCATCATCCATAAAGATGTTACCCATCTTTACCGAATCCAGATTACCCTCGAAATGAAATTGTCCATGCAACACATCACATGAATCGATGCTTTTAAAATTGTTGTCTTTCAAGATTTTCAGGTACAACATACGTCCGTCAAGAGTGCTCACGTTGGAAGTACCCTTGATTTCGTAAGTATTGGCACATGATGCAAGCGCCAACAAGGCAATGATTGCTAAAAATATCTTATTCATAAGCTTTGTATATCACTTTTGGTGAACAAAAGTACAATCTAAAATCGAACTAAGGAAATAAATTTATGCTATTTAATTGAATATTATCAGTATTTATGTTTTATTTGCATATTTGCCATTCATTTTCCCTTATTCCGAAGCTCCCTTACCTGCATCTTCCTTCTTCAACTCATAAGAAATTCGATGCGTTGTATAGAGTTCCAACAAAGCTGCAATAAGCAGGAACACCACCCATTTATTATAGAAATAGGTGATATAGGTTTCGTAGTTGGCAAACCAGTGACGGGCGAAAGCATACACGGTATCTACCATCGAGATGCCCGAGAGTACGAAAAAGATATCAGCGATATACTGCATTCGCTTCAGTCGGTGGATGACGAGCGATGGACCTTCGTATATCTGCATTGCCTGCACCACGCTGAAAAGAACATTACCCGCCAGGAACAGCCAGCAGGTATAAAGCACGATTTGTTTATTTACAAAGCCAAATGCAAAGCTGGCAGCGCCAATAACCATCAGCACGCCACCCAATAAAAATAAAGCAGTCTGAAATTAATTG